>Ga0209119_1000002_pt1 | contig 332421 bp, 340 predicted proteins | sample COG_03_FD_184747 | JGI IMG/M metagenome (GOLD analysis project Ga0209119, IMG submission 184747) | Pelagic Microbial community sample from North Sea - COGITO 998_met_03 (SPAdes) (version 2) | ecosystem: Environmental > Aquatic > Marine > Neritic zone/Coastal water | place: Helgoland, sampling...
ACGTGTGATGTCCTAAATCTCTCTGAACCTGGTTCATACCTATTAACATTCGTATCTATATAACTGACAGCATCATTGCTGGCTGTATCTATTTTTATTATTTTGGTATTTTTACCAGTAGTTCCGTACGGCAATCCATAAATATATTGCCCAACAACGTGTGATGTCGCAAATCTGTTGCTATCTCTCTTATATCCATTATCAAGAGAAGTATCTATATAACTGACCGTATCTTCAATCTCTGTTATTTTAACTCTTTCAGTTTTAAATAATCCCATTCTCTATATATATTATAATATATTTTTTTTTTACTTATTAAATTTTAATATAATTAAATGATAGAATCATTGAAAACGCTGTTTATGAAACTATAGATAACGTACCAAGTTATTAAACAATCGTCCCTTGCTGTATTAAACCAACCATTTCTTTTATTAGCTCAATATTATCTTGACAATTATCTTCCGATTTTATATCTCGTATTAATCCAATTATAGTTTCGATATTTTTATAGCAGGTATCTTGCCCTTTTATTTTGGCGTATAGTTCTATTGTATTTGTTAATTGCTCTATATCTCCTTCCGACATACTTTTAGAAAAATCGTATATATGCTCCAATTTTTCTATATTTGTAACCAAAGTATCCATCGCTAAATTTCGTACACCTGTACCAGAAACAGCTGCCACATCTCTCCCCAATTCCTGTATTTCTACATCTGGATATTTCATAAATGATTTACGGTATTCCTCAAATCGATCTGTTCCAGCCATAAATATTATTTTGGAGTATCCCCTTTTTCTCAACCAATCAACCGCATGGAATGGATTTTTTATAGCTTCACTGATTACATCCACAATTTCAATATCCTTATGACCATATAATTTGCGCAGTAGGCCAAGTTTATCCTCAATTTTTATAGGGTTTTCCGCTTTTTTCTTCTGGGTTTCTAGGGTTTTACTATTCCTATATGCTTTTAATTTTTTTGGATCTTCAAAATCATTATTTTTTTGGGATGTAAATAAGAAAGCATCCCCTTCCCGACTTTTAGCCGTTTCTATTACGAAATCAAGTAATTTTCCATGTCCTTGATGGGGTGGCTGAAATCTTCCAAATAACATACATGCTGTTCCATTATCTTCTTCTAAAGTAGAAGCCCCACCATTTAATAGCGTCGAATATTTTTGAAGTATGTTTTTACCTATTTTACTATTAATTTCATATGGTTTTAAACTCTTTGGATCATATATTCTATTGTACATTTATTTTCTATATATAAATCTAGAAAATAATTATATTATTTAATATTATTATTAAATATTATTATTAAATATTATTATTAAAAAAAAATAATGATAATTAAAACCCATAGTTAATTATCAAATAGTGGAACTCATTCATTTACTTATGGTCGGATAAAGGTTATTATTTATGTTAAAATTCCAGAGTATTAAAAATGTCTGCCGACCCTCCAGAACCTTCGGGAGCTTCTTTGCTAAATATTTTCCTAATATCTTCTGGGGACTCTTTTTTGATGAGTTCTGCTACAGTTTTAGTACACATATCAAGCATTGGCTGTAGGTCAATAAAATTGGAAGCGAGTGTCATTCCAAATAGTTGTTCCAATGACACACCCTCATAGATTTTATTATCAGGGAACTCCGCACAAAATGCCACAATCATTTTCATTGTAGACCCCTTAATCTTAGTTATATGAAGCTCGATCATTTCCGCATCCTCTTCACCAATGTCATCAATCATATTTGAAAAGACTTTTGACATTCGAGCATGGTCTAGTGGCATAATATGTATACTGGAATCAACCATACAGGTGATTTGCACTTTTTGGGATGTAGTTTCTGTTTTAGACATTTTTATACAGTATGATTAAAATAAAATAATACAATCAAATTTTTTTTTAATACACATATTTAAACTAAATATGGGTGACGGGAGTATTACTTAGATCATTTCAAGAATATTATTATTAAAAAAATAATAATAATTAAGCCCATCGTTAATTATCAAATAGTGAAACTCATTCATTTACTAATTATTGTTTATCTTAAAATTCCAGAGTATTAAAAATGTCTGCCGACCCTCCAGAACCTTCAGGAGCTTCTTTGCTAAATATTTTCCTAATATCTTCTGGGGACTCTTTTTTGATGAGTTCTGCTACAGTTTTAGTACACATATCAAGCATTGGCTGTAGGTCAATAAAATTGGAAGCAAGTGTCATTCCAAATAGTTGTTCCAATGACACTCCCTCATAGATTTTATTATCGGGGAACTCCGCACAAAATGCCACAATCATTTTCATTGTAGAACCCTTAATCTTAGTTATATGAAGCTCGATCATTTCCCCATCCTCTTCACCAATATCATCAATCATATTTGAAAAGACTTTTGACATTCGAGCATGGTCTAGTGGCATAATATGTATACTGGAATCAACCATACAGGTGATTTGCACGTTTGGGGATGTAGTTTCTGTTTTAGACATTTTTATACAGTATGATTACGATGAGATAATACAATCAAATTTTTTTTTAATACACATATTTAACCCTTTTAGCATTTAAGATGACCCTAAAATATAATATAAAGAGATTATATATGAATATAAAGAGATTATGTATGAATATATGTATATACAATGATTCTATTATTTGATTCATGGTTATGTTCACATGCAATTATATATATGGTCATTATATTTTCAATGACGAATGTAGTATATAATTGTAATGAAATGACCGTAAAATCCATAATATCAAGCATTGTTCTTGGATGGGGGGTTTATGGATGGTCATCTATTGGTCATGATTTACTTCATAGTGGATACCGTAAATTAGCATGCTGTTTATTCGACACATGGTTAATAAGTTCAGAGACGTGGATTATTATGCACCACGCACTTCATCACCAAAATCCATGTACAAACAAAGATACTATGTGGTTGAGAAGCAACAGTATATATTCAGAATTATACTACTTGTTTATTGGTCCATCTATCAAAAATAAGAAGAAAAATGAACCAACAAGTAGATCTAAACAAGCACCAATATGGAAAATGTTATTAAGAATACCATTCTATACTATCTGTATTATGTTTATCAAATGGCAGTATTTACTTATTACAATTATAAGTTTCAGACTTTGTTATGGATATTTGGGTTTTATAGGTCATTGTCATGCAAAAACAGATTATATTCAGAATGAAAAATGGAATATTCGACAGATACAAACATCAGTTGATATTTTACCAGATTCATGGTTTTGTTCATTAATTACAGGTGGACTGAATGCTCATATTGTCCACCATTTAAATCCGATAACCTCAAGGTCTATGGCTGGAAAAGAATCGGCTCAAAATAAAATATATTATGGAGAAAAATACAGAGTCATTCAAACTTGGGTAGACTTATGGATATTTTGGAAAACTCGTTATAATGATCCTAAAAGTTTGTTGTTAAAATAGGGTCATTTTAAATGCGAAACGGGTTAAACTAAATATGTGTGACGTGGAGTATTACTTAGAACATTTCAAGAATATTATTATAATATATGCTGGGCAAATGCTGTCATATCTTGGTTAAAACTAACGGCTCCATCCAAAAATTCATCCATCATTATTACACGCGACGTATCCCAATTCCCTATAGGTTGATTAAATAATAATGCACCACAAAACATTAATGTCATATATTGAACGTTGGACGTATCCCAATTACCAATAGGTTGATTAAAATTAATTGCACTATTAAACACCCCTGTCATATTAGATACGAATGACGTATCCCAATTACCAATAGGTTGATTAAATTTTTTAGCGTGTAGGAACATATTAGCTAAACTGTCAACATTTGAAGTATTCCAATTACCTATATTCTTATCGAAAGCGTCTGTATATGCAAACATAAAACTCATATCGAAAACCTGCGAAGTATTCCAGTTTCCAATCGATTGATTAAAATTAATTGCTCTATTAAACATACTCCGCATATACATTACACTCGACGTATCCCAATTACTAATAGGTTGGTTAAATAATAATGCACCAGAAAACATTAACATCATCGAACGAACATTTGACGTATCCCAATTACCAATAGGTTGATTAAATTTAAAACAGTTATTGAACATGCTCCACATAGTTATGACATTGGAAGTATTCCAATTACCAATGGGTTGATTAAAATTAATTGCACTATTAAACACTTTTGTCATATTAGATACTAATGACGTATCCCAATTACCAATAGGTTGATTAAATTTTTTAGCGTGTAGGAACATATTAGATAAACTGCCAACATTTGAAGTATTCCAATTACCTATATTCTTATCGAAAGCGTCTGTATATGCAAACATAAAACTCATATCGAAAACCTGCGAAGTATCCCAGTTTCCAATCGATTGGTTAAAATTAATTGCTCTATTAAACATACTCCGCATATACATTACACTCGACGTATCCCAATTACTAATAGGTTGATTAAAAGTATGTGCGGATTCAAACATGCTCCGCATAGTTGTGACATTGGAAGTATTCCAATTACCAATGCGTTGATTAAATTTAAAACATCCAGAGAACATCATATTCATAGTTATGACATTGGAAGTATCCCAATGTCCGATATCTTCATTAAATTGATTAGCATTATAAAACAATGCGCTCATATCCGTTACCGCTGACGTATTCCACAAACTAATATGACTATAGATACTTAATGCTTCCTTTTGTGTTTCTTGATTGCACCATAATTTACAGGCTTGTCTTAATTGGTCATTACACGCGAATGCGTAGAAGACACTATTATGTATCGGTTCATACACCCCATATTCATAGTCTTTTATTTTATGGATGAATTCATATATATTCATAATAATACTTACAAAAATATTATTCATTTAATCAAATTATTACACTATTCTTAAATTACAGCATAAATTAACAGCCATTTCTAGTTCCTTTTTACTTTTAAAGAGATATATTACATTTTGGAATATAATTCAGGTTCATAATTTAATATTTTTATACAAAAAACTTCTAGTTCTAACATTTATATGTTATCTAAATAATAAAATATTCTCAAATTTTTTAGTAAATAATCAATATGGGACATAGAAGGACCTGGTAGGGGACTTGGAAGGACCTAGTTGGGGGATGGACGCGATAATAAAATTTGATTAAAAATACCCAGTCTTTTATCATACAAAAATGATTGGATTGAACAACTCAAATTGTAGCACTAATTGCTCGGACAATGTGGATTTTGGAAATTTTCAGAGCGGGCGGGCTTTATTAGTAATATTATTTGGACCCTTTATATTAATATGCTGTTGTTTCACATTCATGCACTTATTCGGCGCCGTAGAGCAACTATTTAAGTGGGGTAAAGAAACATGTACCTGTCTTAAAAAATCGGTGTGCCATTATAAAACGAACGTCCAAATAAATAATCTTAATGACACATACAGTTTTGTTGTTAAAAATTGCACGGTGATTAAGCCCAATTCTGAATTGGTAGAAGGAGGGGGAGAGGATTGTTCGATATGCATCGAAAAATTGTTAGTCAATAATGAGAACAAGTTGCTTAAAATAAATAAGTGCAAACATATATTTCATTTAGAGTGTATTTATCCTTGGTTTAACGAAAAATACACTTCTCATAACCAGGTGGATTGTCCACTGTGCCGACAATCCATTGACACAATTTCAATCAATATTCCCAATCGCTCATATTCAGACAACAGCGAATCTGCATTTTCCTATTCGGAATATGATTAATGATAGTAATAGTAGGACAATGATCTTTATATTTTATTTAATGCTATTATTATAAGCACGTGTTACTCTATAATATCATCCAACTTAGTAGTTAACATAAAATTTGATGTTAAAATTACTATATTATATTTATTTAAATGACCCACAGAAACATATGTCTTTATTTGGACAGAACTTTAATGTATGAACCTGGATTGTATGATATGATCTATAATAATTGTCATTATCTATTCAAAAGTAAAAATGAATTACAACTTGCTGTTTATGACTGGTGTTATATAAAAGATCAATCGATGGTTGAAAAAAAATACGGACACATTTCATTGTGGAACACTTCACTTATTACAGATATGAGTGGATTATTTTCATTAAAATCTGAATTTAATGAAAATATAAACAATTGGGATGTTAGTAATGTTATTACGGTGGAGGCGATTTTCGAAGGATGTTCTCAATTTAACCAACCGTTGAATAATTGGGATGTTAGCAATGTTAAAAATATGGATTATATGTTTGGAGATTGTCACGAATTTAATCAACCGCTAAATAATTGGAATGTTAGCAGTGTTCAAAATATGCAAAGTATGTTTAGATATTCTAATTTTAACCAACCGTTAAATACATGGGATGTTAGCAACGTGAAATATATGCAATGGATGTTTTATCGATGTCCTTTTAACCATTGTATAAATAATTGGGATGTTAAGAATGTTGTTAATATGCGGTGGATGTTTTATTACTGTTCTTATAATAAACGGTTAGATAATTGGGGAATTAGTAATGTTAGTGGCGTGGGTGGGATTTTTAATTATTTATGACGATGTCTATAGAATAATTGGGATATTAGTAATGAACTAATACTCTAATTATTAACGATTTAAGGGCGATGAGAAAACATTAAGTTTGTATCGGTAACATTACTGACATTCCAATTATTTATATACTGATTAAAGAAAATTAGTTTCTCAGTATATTCCAACTACAAATATCTTTATTAAAATTCACTTGTTTTTCTATAAAGCCCTAAACATAGTTTTTTATTATATCTGGTTTATCTAAGTGGATAGGAACAGCACTCCACTTTGCATCTTCAGCCATACCAGATTTATAGACCACGTGAGACAGCACCTCAATACTCCCTCTTTATATAAAAAAATGATTTATTATAATTATAAATCATTATAATTACACATAATGTCTTCTAAACTATTAGAAAAATTACACGTGTAAATCATATAAACTATGTTCACTATGAATATAAAAAATATTAATTATTATTATTTTTATTCCTGAAAATTTAAAATGTTTGATGGTTTTTATCTTTTCTGCTTAAAGGTAGAGATTTTGTAGATACTTTTACTCCAACTATTTTATAATGTTCTTGTCCATCTAAACGATCTACATTTTCTTGATGGTCTCTATGGTTTTTAAACCAATCAGACCAATCACCATATCTCGTGTGATATAGTCCCAAACTATTTGCTAATATATGAACAAATCGTCGTTCATAACTATTTTTACATATTATGATTTTTGTCTCATCGCTATTTTTTATGTTTAGTAATAAATCATAAAAGTAATCTTTCATTAAATTATTTTCATTCAAAAAACTAACTTCATTATTTGATAAATCATTATTTGATAAATCATTATTTGATAAATCATTATTTGCTAAATCATTAGACAATTTTAAATTTTCCATAATAATGTAAGTGTATTTATTTTATAAATGATTATCAAATCCAGGCATATTGCGACATAATTCTTCTATATTTTCTTTTTTTATATAATCGGTAATAAGGCATTGACAAATAGAATTAACGGTTAATGTAATTTCGTTATTATTCTGAGTGGTATATTTTGATATTTCTTGGTCGATATTATTTATATCAGTTCCATATAATATTAATCCTATACTATTAGTATTAATTACATCTGTTTTTAATTTATTAAAATGTATTGATAGACCTTGTATTTGATTTTCTTTCCGGTCCCCTAAATATTTAAATAAGTATTCATACAAATGTTTATTAGTGTTATGTGATTGTTTTTTCCCTGTTGTGATTTTTATAGCTATTTTTTCTTCAACGCTTGGAAATCCCACGGATTATGAAGAAATGATAAGAACGCATCATCACCCCCAATTATACCATCCCATACTTTCTTGATAGTATTTATAATTATTCAGATTTGACATTATTGACGTATACACTAATATTTAAACATAATTTTATACTATAATAAAATGAATAGAGTAGAACAAATGAAAAAAATTCAAAACGAAGCGTTAGAGTTATTTACCAAAAAAAATATAGATTATGGTGACGCATTCGCAAAATATGGAGTTATCGGTGTTTTAATGCGAATAGAAGATAAACTACAACGCTCAATGTCTATAACAAAAAATGGAGTAAATTTAATAAATGACGAGAGCATTCGTGATACGTTGATAGATTTACATAACTATGCAGCAATGGCGCTAATGTTGATAGATGAATAAAGGTGTAAATCACTGAGATATTTTTCGTTAGTCAGTATTGTTTAATAATAGTGAAAATATAAAATTTGATTTTTTATATCACTACTATTTATTAAATAAAATGACTTCATACAAAATCGAACATTGTAGTATTCCATATGGCGAAGCTCCTCCAATCTTTACAGCTCAGCAATATGATAGCCTGAATCAAAAATGGGACGCAATAAAATATGTTGTAGAGCAACACGACCCTAAATTTGTTTTAGAAACACAACAAAAAATTGATATATTTAGATTTAAAGCATTAATCGGTGAAAATATCGAAACATTTCAAAAAATTGGTATTACAATAGATGGAATTACGAATAGTATTAAACAAATAGAATTGAATAATAGAAATAAAACCCTTGAATTTAAGGCGAAACAACTTAAAAAGGATCAATCAATGATAGATGTTCCAATACCAAGAACGCCGGAAACGATGTTTATAATCACGGCTAAAACATTATCTGGTCAGATAATTCCGTTAGAATGTAATGGATTAATGACAATTATAGAACTTAAAAAACTATTAAATAATATAATTGGTGACCCGCCTGACCAAATACGTGTTATTTTTAAGGGTAAACAGCTAGAAGATACAAATCTTGTTAAAGATTATGGAATTTGTTTAGGAGATACAATTCATATTGTCTTACGATTGAGGGGTGGAATGTTCCATATTAGTACCGATGCTGAAGGGGATGAACTAGGTGAATTGAACTCTGTTAAAATCAACTGTCGATACTATGAACGAGGTATATGGTCGTTAAACTATCCTCCTAATTTTACCTCGGACGAACTAAGGTCTGAAATTGTAAAAACAGCCATAAAAGAACATATCAAATTGCCGATAAATTTCACCATTGATGTAACAAATATTGATGACGTAACCCATAGGTTTTCACGAGATACTACGTCTACTCATCTTGGAAGAATGAAGAGTGTTAAAATAAGTCTTTAGGAAAAGTTTCGATTTGTTATAATAAATCGTTGAATTATATCTACCTAATGAATTAGTTGATGTAATTTATAAATAATCCCTATGGTTATTGATATGAGATAATAAATCGAACTATTAAAGTTGATAGTCAGTTTGAAAGAAATCAGACGGGAATCTAATGTTCTATCTATAGCGGAAATATCCTATAGATTAATAAAATTTATTAAACCTTTTACCTTTATATAGAAGCCAATTAAAAGGTGAAAGCTATATTAGAGAATGGTGATACATTATACTCCCCACTAAAATATTTCCACAAAATATTATTTGATTACTTCATTATCATCCATGGTTAGAGAATATTGTAATGAACTTGGCATATTTAAGCATTATTTTTTTACAAAATAATGTTTAAATATGGTGCTTAACTTAGGATGTAACCAAGAATAAATATGGACATATTTCCAATTGGAATACCTCACTTATTACAGATATGCAAGAATTATTTCTTGACAAATGTGATTTTAACGAAAATATAAATAGTTGGAATGTTGCTAATATGGGTGAAATATTTAGTGGATGTTCTGTGTTTAATCAACCTTTAAATAATTGGGATGTTTGTATAATCTATTTTTGATAATTGGGGTAGTGGTAATATTTCTAATTATAATAAGGAGTGTATTAATGTTATTAATTTTCATAATATCAAACTTCAAATGAAAAAAAGATTTTTAATAAATGAATTGTATGTGTGGAACGCATCATCCTACTAATCAGTTTTGTATTCGGTGTTATATTTGTTCTAGATGCGTTATTAAAGATCATCTTAAAATACTGTACCTATTTTAATTAAACATAGTCGCCATATCAGTTACATTTGAAGTATTCCACATAGAAATATCTTGATTAAAATTATCAGCATTATTAAACATCCAACTCATAAGAGTTACGCTTGAAGTATCCCATCCTCCAATATATTGATTAAACTCTAGAGCATAATTAAACATTTCACTCATATTAGTTACATTTGAAGTATTCCAATTTCCTATATTTTGATTAAAATTAATAGCATTAGAAAACATTTCACTCATATTAGTAACACTTGAAGTATTCCATCCCCCAATATCTTGATTAAAATTATCAGCATTATTAAACATTTCACCCATATCAGTAACATTTGAAGTATCCCACATAGAAATATTTTGATTGAAATTTTGAGCATCATAAAACATCAAACTCATAAGAGTTACGCTTGAAGTATCCCATCCTCCAATATATTGATTAAACTCTAGAGCATAATTAAACATTTCACTCATATTAGTTACATTTGAAGTATTCCAATTTCCTATATTTTGATTAAAATTAATAGCATTAGAAAACATTTCACTCATAATAGCAACACTTGAAGTATTCCATCCCCCAATATCTTTATTAAACTCTTGAGCATTATAAAACATTTCACTCATACTAGTTACATTTGACGTATCCCACATAGAAATATCTTGATTAAATTTATGAGCACTATAAAACATAGAAACCATATTAAGAACATTTGAAGTATCCCATCTACCAATATCTTGATTAAACTCTTCAGTGTGATTAAACATCCAATCCATAGTAGTTACTTTTAAAGTATTCCAACTTCCAATATCTTGATTAAATTCTTTAGCATAACCAAACATACTTCCCATATCAGTAACTTTTGAAGTATCCCAATTTCCAATATCTTTATTAAACTTTTTAGAAGCATAAAACACGAGTCTCATATTAGTTACGTTTGAAGTATCCCATCTACCAATATCTTCATTAAAATTATGAGCACCAAAAAACATTTTACTTATATCCGTTACATTTGAAGTATTCCATTTTCCTATATCTTCATTAAAATTAGTAGCATTATAAAACATACACCTCATACTAGTTACATTTGAAGTATCCCATCCCCCTATATCTTGATTAAAATTATGAGCACCATAAAACATATTACTCATATTAGTTACTTTTGAAGTATCCCATAGACTAATATGGCCATATTTGGTTATCGCTTTAGATTCGTTTTTTAACCAGAGTTTAACTGCTTCTCGTAATTCATCAGAATCTTTCATTGGATAAAATACAAGTGATTTAATAATCTCATATAAACCATATTCATAATCATTAATTTTATATTTGATAATGTAATTCTATTATTACTTAAAAATTATGTTTGGAGTATCCCACCTCCAATAAACATCCAAAGCATATCACCAACGTTTGAAGTATCCCATCCTCCAATATCTTGATTAAAATTAGTAGCTTGATAAAACATACAACCCATCTTAGTTACATTTGAAGTATCCCAATTTCCAATATATTTACTAAACTTTTTAGCAAAACTAAACATACCAATCATATTAGTAACTTTTGAAGTATCCCATTTTCCTATATCTTGATTAAACTCGCTCGCACTATCAAACATACAACTCATACTAGTAACTTTTGAAGTATCCCATTTTCCTATATCTTGATTAAACGCGCTCGCACTATCAAACATACAACTCATACTAGTAACTTTTGAAGTATCCCATTTTCCTATATCTTGATTAAACGCGCTCGCACTATCAAACATACAACTCATACTAGTAACTTTTGACGTATCCCATTTTCCTATATCTTGATTAAAATTAGTAGCACCATAAAACATCTGCCTCATATTACTTACATTTGAAGTATCCCATTTTCCTATATCTTGATTAAACTCTTTAGCGTAATAAAACATCAGACTCATATTAGTTACATTTGAAGTATTCCAATCACAAATATGTCCGTATTTGGTTCTAGATTTAGATTTACCGCTCAACCAGAGTTTAACTGCTTCACGTAATTCTTCTGAATCTTTCATTTTATAGGATACGAGTGATTTAATAATCTGATATAAACCAGATTCATATTCATTAATTTTATGTAATAGACATCTTAATGCATCGTTTGAATGTTCTGTATGAGTCATAATAAATGTATGATATGTTAAATTAAAAATAAAAATCAATTTTTATAATTGATAAGTATCAATTATGTTTGAAGTATTCCAATTTCCAACATATTGGTTAAACTTACTAGCATTACAAAATATCAAACTCATATTGGTTACATTTGAAGTATCCCAACATCCTATATCTTCATTAAACTCCCTAGTATTTAAAAACATATTACTCATATAAGTTACATTCGAAGTATCCCAGCTTCCTATATATTGATTAAACTTACTAGCATTACAAAATATCAAACTCATATTAGTAACATTTGAAGTATTCCAATTTCCAATATCTTGGTTAAAATTAGTAGCACCAAAAAAGATTAAACTCATATCAGTAACATTTGAAGTATCCCATACACTAATATGTCCATATTTGGGTTTAGCCGTAGATTCGTTGTATAACTAGGGTTTAACCCCTTCTCGTAATTCGTCTGAATCTTTCATCGGTGGAAGGTTTCAAGGTGTAGATATGTTAAATAATAATCAAATTTTATTTAATAATGTAATTCTATTAGTTACTACCAATTAATTTTGAAGTATCCCAATTAATAATATAATCTTTATTAAACTTTTTAACACGCTCAAACATACGCCTCATATTAGTTACATTTGAAGTATCCCACCCTCCTATATCTTGATTAAATTCTTCAGCAGCACCAAACATACTCTCCATATTAGTTACTTTTGAAGTAACCCACCCTCCTATATCTTGATTAAATTCTTCAGCGCAAAAAAACATATACCACATATTAGTAACATTTGAAGTATCCCAATTTCCAATATCTTGATTAAACATTTTAGCGTGTTGAAACATACTTCTCATATTAGTTACTTTTGAAGTATCCCAACCTCCAATGTCTTGATTAAAATTATCATCAGTATTAAACATATCACTCATATCAGTTACATTTGAAGTATCCCACAGACTAATATCTCCATTAAATTTACTAGCACGAAAAAACATAGTCTTCATATCAGTTACTTTTGAAGTATCCCAACGTGATATATCTTCATTAAAATTAATAGCATCAAAAAACATCTGACTCATATCAGTTACGTTTGAAGTATCCCAATTTCCAATATTTTCATTAAACATTTTAGCGTATCGAAACATCTTACTCATATCAGTAACATTTGAAGTATTCCATAGACTAATATGTCCATATTTGGTTATCGATCTAGATTCATCAGTTAACCAGCGTTTAATCGCTTCTTGTAATTCTTCTGAATCTTTCATTGGATAAAATACAAGTGATTTAATAATCTGATATAAGCCATATTCATATTCATTAATTTTATGTAATAGATACCTTAATACATCTTTGGATTGTTCTTTGGTATGAACCATTAAGGATATTAAATAAAAATAAGTTAATAAAATATATCAAATTTTTATATTTCGTAATGTAAATCTATTAGTTACTCATAATTCACGTTTGATCCCCATCCTCCAATAAACATACCATAATTATTAGTTACATTTGATATCCCATCGTCCAATATATTGATTAAAATTAGTAGCTTGATAAAACATACAAATCATTTACATTTGACGTATCCCAATGAATATCCCATTTTCCAATATCTCCGTTAAAATTATTAGCATTAAAAAACATATAACTCATATCAGTAACATTTGAAGTATCCCATCCTCCTATATTTTTATTAAAAATATCAGAACCTTGAAACATACTTCTCATATTAGTTACGTTTGAAGTATCCCATCCTCCAATATCTTTATTAAAGTTTTTAGACTCATAAAACATCAAACTCATATCAGTTACTTTTGAAGTATTCCATTTTCTAATATCTTTATTAAAGTTTTAGCACCCCGAAACATCAAACTCATATCAGTTACTTTTGAAGTATTCCATTTTCTAATATCTTGATTAAAATTACTAGCATAATAAAACATACCACTCATATTAGTTACATTTGAAGTATCCCAACCTCCTATATCTTCATTAAAATTATTAGCATGACAAAACATATTCCTCATATTAGTAACATTTGAAGTATCCCACCTTCCAATATCTTTATTAAAATTGTGAGCATAACTAAACATACCCCTCATATCAGTAACATTTGAAGTATCCCATTTACCAATATCTTGATTAAACTTTAAAGCATAATAAAACATCCAACTAATAGTAGTAACATTTGAAGTATCCCATCTATCAATATCTTGATTAAACTCTGTAGCATAATCAAACATTTCACTCATACCAGTAACATTTGAAGTATCCCAATTTCTAATATCTTGATTAAAATTATAAGCATTTTTGAACATATATCCCATTTTAGTAACGTTTGAAGTATCCCAACCTCCAATATCTTCATTAAATTCATTAGCATTATAAAACATCATACTCATATCAGTCACATTTGAAGTATTCCATAGACTAATATGTCCATATTTGATTATCGCTATAGATTCGTTGTTTAACCAAAGTTTAACCGCTTCTCGTAATTCATCTGTATCTTTCATTTGGTAAAATACTGATCTCATAATATCATTGTATAGTTCTGATTCATAGTCATTAATTTTATGTAATAGTGTAGGTAATTCATCGGTAGAAGGTTTCAAGGTGTAGATATGTTAAATAAAATAAGTTAATAATAATCAATTTTTATTTAATAATGTAATTCGATTAGTTACTACCAATTAATTTTGAAGTATCCCAATTAATAATATAATCCTTATTAAACTTTTTAGTACAATTAAACATATAATCCATCCTATTTACATTTGAAGTATCCCATTTACTAATATCTTGATTCTAGCATAATAAAACATACGATTCATACTAGTAACGTTTGAAGTATCCCACCCCCAATATCTTGATTAAACTCTTCAGCCTGATTAAACATATTACTCATAGTAGTAACATTTGAAGTATTCCATCCTCCAATATCTTGATTAAAATTACTAGAAAGATGAAACATATACCCCATATTAGTTACATTTGAAGTATCCATATTTCCTATATTTTTATTAAAATTTATAGCATTAGAAAACATATAACGAATATTATTAACATTTGAGCATTCCATTCTCCAATATTATGTTTACTGGCACCAGTAAACATATGATTCATATTAGTAACATTTGAAGTATCCCAATTTCCTATATATTGATTAAAATTATTAGCTTCTTCAAACATCTGACACATATTAGTAACATTTGAAGTATCCCAGTCTCCAATATCTCTATTAAATTTGTGAGCATGACTAAACATAGTCCTCATATCAGTTACGTTTGAAGTATTCCAATTTCCAATATAGTGATTAAAATCATAAGCACCCCAAAACATACCATGCATATCAGTTACATTTGAAGTATCCCAACTTCCAATACATTCATTAAAATTACTAGCATAAAAAAACATACGATTCATATCAGTTACGTTTGAAGTATCCCATAGACTAATATGCCCGTATTTCATTTTTGCTTTAGATTGGTTTCTTAACCAGAACGCAACCGCTTCTCGTAATTCTTCTGAATCTTTCATTGGATAAAATACAATTCTCATAATAATATGATATAAACTAGATTCATATGCGTTAATCTTATGTAATAGTTCTATTAATGTATCTTTAGACGGTTCTATGGTATGAGTCATAATAGATGTATTATTGATGTTAAATAAAAATAAGTTAATAATAATCAATTTTATATTTAATAATGTAAATATATTAGTTACTTATAAATTACGTTTGAAGTATTCCAATTAATAATATAATCTTGATTAAAATTATTAGCATCATTAAACATCTTACTCATATCAGTTACATTTGAAGTATCCCAATTTCCTATATCTTGATTAAAATTAGTATTATGATCAAACATCTGAACCATATTAGTTACTTTTGAAGTATCCCAATTCCCTATATCTTGATTAAATCTATAAGCATAAGCAAACATATCACTCATATTATTTACGTTTGAAGTATTCCATTTACGAATACCTTGATTAAAATTAGTATTATGATCAAACATCTGAACCATATCACTTACATTTGAAGTATCCCAATTTCCTATATCTTGATTAAAATTATTAGCATCAAGAAACATATCACTCATATTAGTTACATTTGAAGTATCCCAATTTCCTATATCTTGATTAAATCTATAAGCATAAGCAAACATATCACTCATATTATTTACGTTTGAAGTATTCCATAGACTAATATATCCGTATTTGGTTATAGCTATAGATTCATCTCTTCTCCAAAGTGCTACTGCTTCTCGTAATTCTTCGGAATCTTTCATTTGATAAAATACAGATCTCATAATATCATTGTAAAGTTCGGGTTCATATGACAGAATTTTATGTAATAGTGCACGTAATTTATCTGTGGAAGGTTTCATGGTGTAGATATGTTAAATAAAAAATAAGTTTATAAGAATCAATTTTATATTTGATAATGTACATCTATTAGTTACTTATCAATTCAAAGTTTGCGGTATGGATCACGTGTTCCAATAAACATACCATAATTAGTAGTTACTTTTGAAGTATCCCATCCTCCTATATCTTGATTAAACTTAATAGCATAATAAAACATACCAACCATATTAGTAACATTTGAAGTATCCCATCTTCCAATATCTTGATTAAAATTAGTAGCATGATCAAACATACTACTCATATTAGTAACATTTGAAGTATCCCATCCTCCAATGTCTTGATTAAACATTTTAGCACCACCAAACATACCAGCCATATTATTTACATTTGAAGTATTCCAACCTCCTATATCTTGATTAAAATTAGTAGCATTGTGAAACACAAAACTCATATCAGTAACTTTTGAAGTATCCCATCCTCCAATGTCTTGATTAAAATCACAAGCACCATAAAATATATCATACATATTAGTTACGTTTGAAGTATCCCATATACTAATATGACCATATTTGATTCTCGCTTTAGATTCGTTTTTTAACCAGAGTGCAACCGCTTCTTGCAATTCATCCGAATCTTTCATTTTGTAATACGCTAAAGAAATAATTTTATCTGAAATACTAGGCTCATAATTTCTAATTTGGTTAAAAAGATTCTTTAATCTAATAACCGAACCACCTTTTTGTAAATAGTTAAAATAGTTTTGAAGTATCGAACGACCCAGAGGGCCATCAATATTAACTTTACGATTCGTAATTGGATTTATTATACTATTATACATTATATATATATATAGATTATAAAATAAATAAAATTGATTATTTTTATTCTATAATCTATATAATTTAAAACACATTAATTACTTTGAAGTATTCCAATTTCCTATATGCCCATATTTGATTATCGCTATAGATTCGTTGTTTAACCACTTCTCGTAATTCATCAGAATCTTTGATTGGATAAAATAGAGATCTCATAATAGTATTATAAATGTTCGGTTCATATGAATGAATATTACGTAATAGTGAATGTAACACATAATTTGAAGGTTGTATGGTATGAGTCATAATATTTGTGGTATACTTTTATTTTATATAAAATAAGTTAATAAAATTAAATCAATTTTATATTTGGTAAGGTGATTCTATTAGTACTTTTGAATTACATTTGAAGTATCCCAACCTCCAATATCTTGATTAAACTCTTTAGCACCACCAAACATCCAAATCATATGAGTTACTTTTGAAGTATCCCACCTTCCAATATCTTGATTAAACTTTATAGCACAATCAAACATAGAACTCATTTCAGTTACGTTTGAAGTATCCCAATTTCCAATATCTTGATTAAAATTTATAGCATTAGAAAACATATTCCTCATATTAGTAACATTTGAAGTATCCCACCTTCCAATATCTTGATTAAAATTGCTAGCATATTGAAACATATAACTCATATTAGTTACTTTTGAAGTATCCCAATTTCCTATATATTGATTAAAATTATTAGCTTCAAACATCAGACACATATTAGTTACATTTGAAGTATCCCAACCTCCAATATCTTGATTAAACTCATAAGCATTATTAAACATATAAGACATATTAGTAACATTTGAAGTATCCCAATTTCCAATATCTTGATTAAAATTATAAGCATTATTAAACATCAAATACATATTAGTTACATTTGAAGTATCCCAACCTCCAATATCTTGATTAAACTCATAAGCATTATTAAACATATAAGACATATTAGTAACATTTAAAGTATTCCATAAACTAATATGTCCATATTTGATTATCGCTATAGATTCGTTGTTTAACCAAAGTTTAACCACTTCTCGTAATTCATCCGAATCTTTCATTGGATAAAATACAGATCTCATAATAGTATTATAAATGAATGGTTCATACGATTGAATCTTATGTAATAGGGTATATAATTCATCGGCGGAAGGTTCCATGGCGTAGATATGTTAAATAAAAATAACTTAATAAAAGGAATCAATTTTATATTTGATAATGTAATTCTATTAGTTACTTATAAATTACGTTTGACGTATCCCAATATTTTTATTAAACTTATAATCACGTGCCAAACATATCAATCATATTAGCTTCACTAAACATATTCCTCATATTAGTTACTTTTGAAGTATCCCAATTTCCTATATCTTGATTAAAATCTTCAGCGCCATTAAACATGTTACACATATTAGTAACATTTGAAGTATCCCACCCCCCAAGATCTTGATTAAAATCTTTAGCACCACTAAACATGTTACGCATATTAGTAACTGTTGAAGTATCCCACTCCTCAATATCTTGATTAAAATTATTAGCATAATGAAACATACACCCCATATTAGTTACTTTTGAAGTATTCCATCTTCCAATATCCTGATTAAAATTATCAGCACACCAAAACATCCAACACATTCTAGTTACGTTTGAAGTATCCCATCCCCCTATATCTTGATTAAAATTATTAGTAAGATGAAACATACTACTCATATTAGTTACATTTGAAGTATTCCAATTACCTATATCTTGATTAAACTGTCTAGCACCATTAAACATACAGCTCATATTAAATACATTTGAAGTATCCCATTTACTAATATCTCCATCAAAATTAATAGCATAATAAAACATTTTTCTAGTATTAGTAACATTTGAAGTATCCCATCTTCCAATATCTTGATTAAACACAATAGCACCACCAAACATAATCCTCATATCAGTTACATTTGAAGTATCCCATCCTCCTATATCTTGATTAAAACCACTGGCACAATTAAACATACCCCTCATATCAGTTACATTTGAAGTATCCCATCCTCCTATATCTTGATTAAAATTAGTAGCTTGATAAAACATACAATTCATATCAGTAACATTAGAAGTATCCCACCTTCCAATATCTTCATTAAAATTATAAGCATAACAAAACATACCAACCATACTAGTTACATTTGAAGTATCCCAATTATTAATATGTCCGTATTTGGTTTTTGCTATTGGTTCATCAGCTAACCAGAGTTTAACTGCTTCTCGTAATTCGGTTGAATCGTTCATTTTATAGAATATAGTTGCAATTTTGGCAGTTTGGGAACGTGTAATAGGCATTTTGGTTATAATATATGAATGATATGTTAAATAAAAATCAAATTTATTTTAAATATTTATTCTACACTACATATTATTTACATATTAGTTACACAATAGTATCAATTACTTTTGAAGTATCCCAACTTCCTATATCTTGATTGAAATTAGTATCTTTATAAAACATATGACTCATATCAGTAACATTTAAAGTATCCCAATTTCCAATATCTTGATTAAACACTCTAGCACCATTAAACATATTATTCAGTCACATTTGAAGTATCCCAATTTCCAATATCTTGATTAAAGTCGTTAGCATATTGAAACATATAACTCATATCAGTTACATTAGAAATATTCCACACCCCTATATCTTGATTAAATTTTTCAGCATAATAAAACATCCAACTCATAGTTATTACATTTGAAGTATCCCAATTTCCAATATCTTGATTAAAATTACTAGCATATTGAAACATATCACTCATATCAGTAACTTTTGAAGTATTCCATAGACTAATATCGTGATTAAACTTATGAGCATCAAAAAACATACCCTCCATATTAGTAACATTTGAAGTATCCCAATTTCCAATATATTTATTAAAAATGGTAGCAGAATGAAACATATTGTCCATATTAGTAACTTTTGAAGTATCCCAATTTCCAATATCTTGATTAAACTTTATAGCACCACGAAACATAAAACTCATATTAGTTACTTTTGAAGTATCCCATAGACTAATATGTCCATATTTTGTTGTTGCTTTAGATTCATCACTTAACCATAGTTTAACCGCTTCTCGTAATTCTAAAGAATCGTTCATTTTATAGAATACGAGTGATTTAATCATCTCATATAAACCAGATTCATAGTCATTAATGTTACATAATAGTCTATTTAAGTCATAATTGGAATGTTCCTTAAGAATCATAATAGATGTATGATATAATAAATAAAAATAAGTTAATAATAATCAATTTTATATTTAATAATGTAAAACTATAAGTTAAACATACTGGTCATATCAGTTAATGAAGTATCCCAGTTTCCAATATCTTGATTAAAATTATGAGCATTATAAAACATACTACGCATATTAGTTACATTTGAAGTATTCCATCCTCCAATATCTTGATTAAAATTATTGGTACAATAAAACATAGAATTCATAGCAGTAACATAGGAAGTATTCCATCTTCCAATATCTTGATTAAAATCTGCAGCATGATAAAACATATTACTCATATCAGTTACTTTTGACGTATTCCAATTTCCAATATCTTGATTAAACTCTTTAGCATAATAAAACATAGCACTCATACTAGTTACATTTGAAGTATCCCATCCTCCTATATCTTGATTAAACTTTATAGCACCACTAAACATATTACCCATACTAGTAACATTTGAAGTATCCCAATTTCCAATATCTTGATTAAACTCTTTAGCATTATAAAACATATAATACATATCAGTTACATTAGAAGTATCCCACACCCCTATATCTTGATTAAATTTTTCAGCATAATAAAACATCCAATTCATTTCAGTCACATTTGAAGTATCCCATTTTCCAATATCTTTATTAAACTTAATACAATGACCAAACATATAATTCATTCCAGTCACATTCGAAGTATTCCACTCCCCAATATCTTGATTAAACTTATTAGCTTGATAAAACATACAATTCATATCAGTTACATTTAAAGTATTCCACCCCCCAATATCTTGATTAAAATTAGTAGCACGAGAAAACATATCATTCATAGTAGTTACCTTTGAAGTATCCCAATTTCCAATATCGCCATTAAAATTGGTAGCATTATTAAACATATCATTCATATTAGTTACATTTAAAGTATTCCAATTTCCAATATCTTGATTAAATTCGTTAGCATATTGAAACATATAACTCATATCAGTTACATTTGAAGTATTCCATTTACTAATATCTTGATTAAAATTATAAGCATTATAAAACATATAACTTATAGTTATTACATTTGAAGTATCCCAATTTCCAATATCTTGATTAAATTCTTGAGCATTCAAAAACATCCAACCCATATTAGTTACATTTGAAGTATTCCAGCCTCCAATATCTTGATTAAATTCTTTAGATTGATTAAACATCGAACGGATATTATTAACATTTGAAGTATCCCAATTTCCAATATATTTATTAAAAATGGTAGCAGAATGAAACATATTGTTCATATTAGTAACTTTTGAAGTATCCCAATTTCCAATATCGTCATTAAATTCATTAGCATTATAAAACATCTTACTCATATCAGTAACATTTGAAGTATTCCATAGACTAATATGTCCATATTTTATTGTTGCTTTAGATTGATTACTTAACCATAGTTTAACGGCTTCTCGTAATTCTTTCGAATCGTTCATTTTATAGAATACAAGTGATTTAATCATCTCATACAAACCAATTTCATAGTCATTAATGTTACATAATAGTATCTGTAATGCATAAGAAGGTTGTTCAGTAGTCATAATTTACGATGTGTTAAATAAAAATAAGTTAATAAATCAATCAATTTTATAAAGTATTCCATCCTATATCTTGATTAAAATTAGTAACATTTGAAGTATCCTAATTTCAGCATAAGCATATGTATGTGTTGATTTAGATTCATTTTTACAATTCAAAATTATCTAATCATATGATTTAATGCGAAAATTTTAATAACTTCTTGAAGTATCCCAGATAAAAAATATCTTGATTAAAATCTTCAGCATTATTAAACATATGACGCATATTAGTAACGTCACTTATCACAGATATGGTGCAACTATTTTCTTTGAAATATAAATTTAATGATAATATTAATAATTGGGACGTTTTCAATGTTGATAATATGGAAAATATGTTTGACGGATGTCATAAATATAATCAACCTCAAGTTAAGGAGCGTAATCGTTGGTATATGCTATTATAAATATTTATAATTTTGTTCCATTTAAATTTCCAAGGGATAATGAATTTGCTTTCTATCATTACATATTAATCCCTACAATAACTACACATATGTTATCTTCGAGACAGCGATTGGGTCCGTATGGCGAACATTATCCAATGTATCCCCAACATCAAAATATAATACAGTCCGTTCTTTTCCAGTGCTCATATTATGAATAGCACACGGACCCCAATCATTTTTAATAATAAATCGATATTGGAATTCACCGTGTGTAAATGGTTTAGTATAGGTTACTGGATTTGGAGCACCCATTGTCTTCATAGTACCAAATTCCATAGCCTTTATAAATGCGGTTGATTGCCAAGGTTGCGCATTCCACCATTTTTTATTTCCTGTATCGCCCTGGACAAGTATTAGGAGACCGCTGCTAAATTGTGTTGGATTAGACATTTATCTATATTATTTATTTTAATAATAATTCAAATTTTATTTCTACACCCAATTTACCAATATTCTATTATTATATCAATAATCTTGTTCTCCAACTTACAATCTTTCCTATATACTAAGTTGGAGAACTTGTAATCCGTTCACTTTATATTAACCACTCATCAATTCATCATAGTCTTTATTCACTCTGTCTCTACAATATTTATATTTAGGGTTATATTTACAATCGGTGAACCAATCCCTTATTTTATTAGCCGCAATCGTATTTTCAATATGGTATTTTTCCTTATCGCCACATTTTTCTATATAATGGGCTACCGCTTTGGTAACTTCGATCGATGGGTTTAAATTGTTAGGCAATCTTGGAAATATGTTAAACAGGTTCTCATAGCAATATATGCACTGTAAATTTTCAGGCAGTGTTGGTAAAAATGTAAGTCTATTAACCCCACAATGTAAGTAGCGCAAACTCTTTGGGATTCTTGGCAAACAGCATAAGAGGTTGTCGTAACAGTACAGCGTTTGTAATCCATTTGCTAATGTTGGTAAAACGAGTAATTTATTATTGTTACAATATAATTGTCTTAAACTGTCTGGTAACACCGGTAATTTAGTCAATTCGCAATTATAACAATCCAAATATATGATGTTATTATACTTCTCGGTGTCCAGTTCCAGTACCTCATTCATAGAATTGGCGATATACACATTTGTATCATTATTAAATTTATATTTAATTTCCATATTTACTATGTTTATTTACTATGTTTAATTACTATATTTAATCACTATATAGTTAAATAAAAATAATAAATTTTTATCTAGAATATCTATTTAATTAGTATTCCATATTGATAACATTTCTCAAACATACTTTCCATTGAATGAACATTGCTAATATTCCTATTATTTATATTTTCATTAAACTCATATTTATTATAAAATCACAAATAATTTAAATACTACCATTAAACATTTTTTCAAAAGTCTGGTTATTTGGACATCCCTTAAATACCCATTCCATATTTACAACATTCCTAACATCCCAGTTATTCAGATCTTGGTTAAATTTATAACAATTCCAGAACATACTTCCTATATTATCAACGTTTTCAACATTCCAATTATTTAACGGTTGATTAAATTCGGAACATCCGCTAAACATAATTCCCATATTTTCCACATTGCTAACATTCCAATTATTTAACGGTTGGTTAAATTTATAACAATTCCAAAACATACTTCCCATATTTTCAACTGTCCTGACATCCCAATTATTTAATGATTCATTATATTCGCCACATTCGTCGAACATCGCTTGCATAGTAACAACATTTCCAACATCCCACTTATTTAACAGTTGGTTGAATTTAGAACAATTACTAAACATCCATCTCATATTTACAACTTTCTCAACATTCCAATTATTCAACGGTTGATTAAATAGAGAACATCCACTAAACAAACTTTCCATTGTGACAACATTGCTAACATCCCACTTATTCAGAGGTTGGTTAAATTTAGAACAATCCCAAAACACACGCTCTAAATTGGTAACATTGCCTACATCCCAATCATTTAAAGATTGATTGAATACAACACATCCCACAAACATCCACGCTATATTGGTAACTTTCCCTACATTCCAATTATTTAACGGTTGGTTAAATTCGACACAACCATCAAACATACTACTCATATTTCGAACATTACCAACATTCCAATTGTTTAAGGGTTGGTTAAACGCTACACATTCGTCAAACATATTATCCATATTTACAACATTACCAACATCCCAATTATCGAGAGGTTGGTTAAATTTATAGCATTTATCAAACATATCTTTCATTGTGACAACTTTGCTAACGTCCCAATTATTTATATTTTCATTAAAATTCCGATTCATAAACAACCCTTGCATATCAGTAATAGCACAAGTATTCCACAATGATATGTGTCCGTATATTTGCTCTGTTTCAATACGTGTTTTCGCACCACACCATACATCAACAGCCATTTTTAATTCTGTATTACTTTTAAATATATGAAAAACATTATTATAGATTATATCATATATAGCAGGTTCATAATGATATATTTTTTCTATAAAAACGGTTAGTTCATTCATTTATATACTTTATTATGAGGTAAACAGCTTCAAATTTTAATTCGAATATTTATCCCCATACTAACATCCCCATACTAACATCCCCAGTCTAGATCTATCCCCAGACTAACATCCACAGACTAAATCCCTTCTATAATGTTCTAGTAGCCAATCTGTAACAATATCCTTAGCATCAACACTAACTTCTTGATCACAAATCAGAAACTCAATCGTTTTGGGAAATTCAAATTTTCTATCTGAATGACGCAACATTGTTGTCTTGTCACTACCATTAGCCTCATTAATACCATATTTTCTCTCAATAATGTGTAATTCGGTATTTTCAAAAGCATTTTCAAAGGCTGATAGGGAAAATCATATTAAACTACTTAGTATCTGTTTAAATAGGTATTAAATTATTAGGAAAGAAGCACATTCATAAAGGTAAAAAATTGATTTGAATATATTATAAAAATTAATTTATTAAATCATGAATACTGAAAGAATGGCTTTAACCTTTGGTGATGCTGGAGAAAATCATATTGGAAATCAAATGTTAGGAGAAAAAGGGAAAATAGGTTCTGGTTTAACAATTGAGGATCTTAACTTACTAAAAGTCTATTTCGAATCATTAGGATTTGTATGTGAATTAATAGATTTAGGAAGTATATTAGATGAAGTGGCTAAAGAAGGGAAAACGGATGAAATTATGAATTGGGGATTTCCTGCAGGTATCTTGATTATTAGAAGGTTTATAGAAAAAGAAACCAGACTAAAATTATACGAAGAATTAGAAGTTATACCTTGGGATCGAAAATATTGGGATACCAGGAGGAAAAAAGTTTTAAATAAAAATGCGAGAGCAAATTTAGTTTTTGTGGATGGTTTTGAACAAGAACCTGATTATGAAAATAAAAAAGGTAGGGTTGTTGATAGTTTAAAATTGGAAACACTAAGCAGTGTAAAAACCTCTTTAATGACTGCTATCGACACTGGTCTTAGCGAGGGTGGTAGCATTACTAAAAGTATTCAATATATATGCGAAGGTAATCGATATTATGATTTAAAAAAATGTGGCATAGGCTTTCACGGAGATAAAGAACGGACTAGAGTAATTTGTCTTTCGTTAGGTGTTAATGACTATAAAATGAGGTGGGTATGGTTCTATAAAAGCAAGCCTATCGCACCACCTACCGAAATTAAATTAAATAGTGGCGATGTGTACATAATGAGCGAAAAAGCGGTTGGTTATGACTGGGTTAAAAGGATTATACCCACACTTAGACATGCGGCTGGTGCTAAAAAATATATAAATTTAGATAAATATGTTGCTGAATAATTATCTACAACCTTAACTTTTATATGAATATCCAAAAATAATTTTTTTATTAATATAGAATAAAAATAATATATTTTTATTAATATATTATTTTTTATTAATATAGATTTTTTATTAATATAGAATAAAAATAATATATTTCTATAATATATAGTATGAATTATAGTAAAATCCAAAATCCAAAAACAGGCCGATTTGTTAAAACCACTAGTAAATTAGGAACATCAATTATCCAAGCTTATATAAATCAGTTAGGTGGACAAGTAGATTGCGGATACGATGAGAACACAAAAAGATGTAATAAAAAATCCAAAGGACATTTAAATGAACGATGTACCTTAAGCAGTTCAAACAGATGTCAACTGGTCAAAACCAATTTTAAAAAAATGGCTAATAGCAAACCCAGCGCACCTAAACCCAGTTTAAAAAAAAAGGCTGATAGCAGACCCCCCGCTCCTAATCCTAAGCCTAAACTTTATTCAGAACTAGACAAATATGATTTTAAATTTGGACTTGATGATGCTAATTATTGTGCAGAAAAAAGATTTGGAATTATGATGGGTGATACCGATACCAAAATGGGACTAAACGAAGTAGTTGATGTGGTTAAAGATATTAGAACAAATCAACCCGAAAAGTTTTCTAAATTTATAGACGATACTTGGGAACTTGTAGAAAATCTTAGAGAACATATTGGAGACCCTGAATCTAATTTTAGACCAGGTAGAATGTTTAACAATGATCCAGTAATCTCAGCATCCGTTTTCCGTTGGAATCGTGTGGAAGAAATGTATCGAGCAAGCAATGCTATGCGGAAAACAGATTTAATTAAATTTAAATTAAACGAATTAGTTAAATTTGCTGCTAGTGTCGCTAGTTTAATATGTAGTGCGGAGGATATTATGATTAAATATCCGAAACCTGGCGAAGATGAATATTATGGACAAGAATTAGAAATCACCCTCCTTAGACCTTGGAAAAATGGATGGTAAGTAAAACAGTTCTTGAATTTACTAATCAAGGAACAAATAATTCGTATAAAGTCTATGGTATAATTTAATAAATTTTTTATAACCATTAGTATGAATACGGTTATAACATATGGATTTGATAATAATAATTATCAAATACATAGTTGTAAATCATTTAATAATATAGAAAGCCTACCTAACTATAATCATATCACTTATTTAGACTGTTATAATAATCAATTAACACACTTGCCCAAATTACCTGATAATTTAGAATATTTAATTTGTTGTGATAATCAAATTACGTTATTACCCATATTGCCCAAAGGATTAAGACTTTTATATTGTGGTAACAATTGCTTAACAAAATTGCCAAAATTACCAAATAGTTTACACTATTTAAGTTGTAATAATAATCAGTTAACGGCTTTACCAATTTTACCCGATAGTCTAAAAGAGGTTATTTGTAGTTACAATAATTTAAAATATTTGCCAACATTTATGAGAAATTCTACAAATAAAATATTTGAATATTACGATAATCCAGTTTACCACTATATTATAAATGAATGTGATGGTAACTTGCGAATATATAATATTCATAAAATATTCGCAAATAAACTTAGTGTATGGTTTTTGGAATGTAAATATAATCCACTGTATAAGTATTGTAGAGACCGCGTTAACAACGAATATGACTCACTTATACATTGTTCCTAATTAAGTCTCTTAAAGTAACTATTTTACTCTTAGAGTTTAACTGTAATACGTAATGTTGATTCCCCAAACCTCCCCAAGCTTCTTCTTTTTTGCACTTTAAAACTATAGCATAATCAGTTTTAAATTTTGTCGATATATTGGAGCAAAATTTGGAAGATTGGTTTACTCCGTCGACAACATATTCTTCAAAGTATACTTTAGAGGTATTATAAATTGGATTATTGTCGCATTTAGGTAAGATTTCATTCACAAAATCGTTTTTTATTAGAAACTTATTTAATTTAAATAAAACTTTCTGATCACAATCTTTGATAATAAGAATATTATCGCTATCAACCATTAATTTATTTAATAATATTTTATTATTAATTTTTTTTATTAATAATAAACTGCCTCCCACTATTCCCAAATATCCTATAATATATATACTATTAGAATTTATTATTTAATGTGATTATTTAATGTGATTATTAAATTTGATTATTTAAATTTGATTATTAAAAATAAAGAAGATATAACATCAAACATGCCTAAACTGCCTTCACAAAAACTTGTAGCTGTATATAAGACTATTCTTAAATTAACTGAAAAACGCGTTCAGCATTATAGCCCTCATCTAAATCTTGCTCATTTTAATATTCCACAAAATATTAAAGAAGATAAACTTTTAGAAAACTTATCAGATCTTAGCAATTATATTGAACATCCATATTACGCACATATTTATATAAAAAACAAATAAAGTGCTTATTCACATAATATTACGCATCCATAGTATAAAATCCAGAATATACTTGGAATAGTTGTCAAAGTTTTAATGACCAGTATCTAATGAGGGTGTTCAAAATCAGTTGTGGTGGATAATAATCTTTGGGGTCGAAAGAGTGGTTCTTTCGAAAGGAAGTGGGTTTTATATTATTGTTTTAGTGGACTCCTCTACCATTAAAGGTATAACTGATTTAATTACTATTCTCTATTTCTTTGTATCCATTCAATATAATCAATTCAGTATCTTTTTCTATATTTTTTTTAATTTTGCTATTACTTAAATAATTTTTTTGAAAATCTAAAAATTTTTGTTGTTTGCTATTTTCTAATAAAATACCTTTTTCATCGAAATAACAATCGATTATATTATAACCATTATCTACTATATTATCTATTATATCTCGTTTATTTCTTAATTCCCAATCCCCGTCTTTATACACCGATGCGTATTTTTCCTTACGGTTAAGTATTTTAATATTATGGTTTTCTGGATGGTTTGGATCAAAATATATAGTTTTTAATAAATTTTGTATAGATGTATATGGGGTTTTTAGCAACATTGTTAAATAACGATTATTTAAATAGTCCAGATTTTCACTGCCATAATTATTTATGTAAATGTTTTGTTGAATATTTATATTTGTATTCCCAACCCTATTAATTAATACTTCTATTTCATTTTTCATTAAAATTTTCTCCTTTTTTATTATCTCATTTTCTTGTTTTATAACCTTTATATATTCCATTAAATTTTCTTGATCAATAGGGGGGGTATTTTGGTATTTGCTATCTTTTTCAGCACATTTACGCATATGGCGATGTAAATTACTATTTTTAGAATATGTTTTTTTACAATATTTGCAACTAAACATGTTTGTTTCAACCTGAGTCAATGAATCAATGGGAATTACTAAGGAGTCTGGTGAAGTCACCAAAGAATCATATGAAATCACCAAAGAATCAGTCTGATTCCAAATGGAGTCAATCGGGGTCAATTGGGAGTCAATCGGGGTCAATTGGGAGTCAATAGGAGTCAATTGGGAGTCAATAGGAGTCAATTGGGAGTCAATAGGAGTCAATTGGGAGTCAATAGGAGTCAATTGGTTTTTTTCAACTATTTGTGAACATAAATCTCCTAATGTCTCTGTTTTTTTTATATGCTTCATAGTGTTTATATGCTGACGGAAGTTTCCTAGGTGATTTGAATTATAATTGCATAGCGAACAGACATATTCATACATAATTATATAATATATTTTTTTTTTAAATAATAATATTTAAATAACCTAATAAAAACATCAGAAAACATCAAAACCTAAATATAGGTATATTAACTGATGTTTTCTGATGTTTTTATTAGGATTTATTTGATGTTTTTTAAAAAAACCCAAAAAAACCACCGGGGGGATTTTTTGAAGGATTTTTTAAAAAGTATTTGAGAATTTAAAAGTCTCTAAAGTTTTTTATTGGAAAGAATTTAATTTAACGATTTAAAATTGAAATAGTCTATGTATAAACAAGTGGACATTGTTCATACATTGATCATACATAGAGCATACAACTATAAGTAATTTACCAAGTTAATGGTCTTGTCATATTATTATAAAAAAAAAGAATTTATATATAATAATCTCCTTCTAGGAACATTATGTACGAGGTAAAAAAACGCACATCATACGAGTCTAATTCTACAATATCTCCTTTAGATAAGTTAAATATATCCACCATATATTGGATAAATATTTTTAAAAACGAATCCAGAAAATAAGGATATTTAGCGTAAAAATCGTGTTGTTCTTTAGTTAAATATTTTAAATCAATTATTTCAATTATTTGCTCATACGCTTTGTCCATTAAATTTACTCCGAATGTCTGACTTGCTGTGCTTAAAGGTATTGTTGTTTTAAATAATGAGGGCATATTAATTTTTCGAAAGAGACATCTAATTATATCCATACACTTTAAGGAAAATAAAAATGTATTTATTAAATCTGTATAATCTATTTTATTTAATTTAATAGCAAATTGTTTTAAACTGTCTCCCGGATAATGATCCTTTAAACTAGATAAAAACATAAATAAATCCCAATTATGTCCCAATATTACCTTATTTTTTTGAAATAGTGCTGGAGTTATTTTACCATCATATTTTTTACAATGATATTTAATAACATTTTCAATAAATGAAACTCGATTTATATAATCAGAACTATTGTATTTATTTACAGTTGATAAATCAAAATCAAAAATAATTGGATCTCCAGTTTTTTTATTAAACTGCGTATTTAGACTGTGGAAATCCCAATGACAAAATTCATAATGTTCATATAAATATGTTAAGGTATCAAATGTGGATGTAATAAAATGTGTCGTTTGAGAGGCAGTGGGTTTATGTTTATAGAAATCCACAGCATCGGTCATAGGTTCCGTTATAATATATACCAAATCAACCGCATCACTAAAATAACGACGGATATCAGCTTTAATTGAAGTATTATCTAAAAAATTAAAGGACTCGTTATTAATAAAAAATTTTCCATCAGCAGATTCTCCAGAAGAATAGGATTTTAAGACATAATTGGCTACGATTTTATCGCTAGCTGATTGTAATTTAAAAAAATTATATATATCCGATTCATGAATGTATTCATTTGTACGAGGTTTTTCACCTAACTCTTTATAATTAGTACGATCGTATGGGTTTAACTTTTGTTTACGATATATTGGTGCAATTTTAATAACAACTATTAATTTAGTTCCATTATCAAATAGTAACGTTATATTTTTAACGATCCGTTCATCCCTTTTTAAACCACTATAATCAATATTGACACCTGATATTTTACCAGAACCACATTGTATACGGATTTTTTTCCCAAAATTATCACAATTATATGCTTTTATAATCTTACCCATTCTATATATATATAATGCTATTTTAATTCTTTATTAGTGACCTCTGTTAATGACCTCTATGTAATTACATCGATAGGTTAATGTTCTAGATTAGTAAACAAGATTAGATAATTAATTATTAATTATCTAATATATTTCAAAAATTTTGATTTAAGTATTTATAGAAGATAGGAAAGTCTATTCCGTATTTTCTATTTTCAATCTTTCAATATTATAAACTCTTTTTCTTAACTTAGATGTGCTGTAATCGTGAATAAATCTATCGTGATAATATACTTCTAAATCTATATCTTTACCAGTAAAATTTTTTCCAATATAATCACTCCCTAAAATTCTAATATCTGCCTTAAGTTTATCTAAAATTTCTAAAACATCCGACTCTGTTTCATACGTAATTATATAATCTATATATTTGATAGATTGTAACGATATGAGTCTTTCTTCCAAACTTAAAATAGGATTATTCTTTTCTGGACGATCAATTGTTGGATCTGTTTGTAATCCAACAATTAACAAATCACATTTTGATTTAGAATCCTTTAACATTAATATATGTCCTGAATGTAACAAATCGAAACAACTAAATGTTACACCTATTTTTTGATTCATAAATAATTTTCTTAAATGGGTTAATTGCGATTTATTAATATCCATAATTGTATATATATATTATATCTTTAAATCCATGCCTTCCTTACCAAAATAATTTTTAAATGTATCTAAGACATTCTTACCGTCTTTAAGCGTTGGACCCATTGTGTTAAGCGTGTCTATTAAACTGCGTTGGGTTTTTATTAAATCTCTAGTATCTTTATTTAAGCCTTTGCTTTGTGCGTGTGAAAGTGATTTATAATTTTGTAAAAAAGATTCTTTAGAATCTAAAGTATGTTCTTCTCCCTCTTCCTCACTCTCTCCGCCATCCTCACTCTCTTCCTCTTCCTCAACTACCTTCTTCTTTTTCCTTTTCCTCTCCTTCTTCCCCTTCTTCCCCTTTGATTTTTTACTCTTAGATTTAAAATTTTCGGTTATTAAACTCGATTTATTGTTTAATAATACTAAAATATACGTTATAAATAGACTAACCGCCACTGATACAGGAAGATTTCTAGTTATATTATAACCTATAACTATTAATGATATTAGGAAAAATGATGAATTTTTAGTTAGTTTTGGACATAAAATAGAAATTATAATAATAATTAAAAAGTATGCAATTATATTATTTATATTCATTCTATATTATAGAATAATATAAATAATTTATAAAACCAATTTAAAAATATAAAATAATACCCCTGCTATAATAGATTTAATAGATAGAGACACCCAATTCATTGTATTGGATATGGTATTTGAAAATAGTTTAGGTATATTTTGTGCCAGTAATTTATTTATAACAGGAGATGATAGTATAAAATATATTAATACGACAGCAGATGGATCTTTTACCATATTTAAAATCTTATCTTTCATTGATAATTCTGGCACAGTATCTATATTTATAGATGGCATAAAATGATTATCTATATTATTTAAATTATCCCCAGCTAACATATTTATGTTTGAATCTAATTGTCTATCTAAATGTGGATCGTTGTTCATATTGCCCATATTACTCATATTACCATTACCCATATTACCATTGCCCATATTGCCCATATTACTACCACTTACATTACCATTACCGTCTAAATTTGTATCAAATTGATCACCATCATTCATTTCGTTTATTATTTCGCCAATAATTTCATTATTTTGATTGGAGGGCATATTATTCGATAATTCGTTTAAAGGAGTTGACATATATTATAAATTAAGAACTAATTATAATAAATTAAACGAAATATTAATTACACTTAGTTATTGTTGAATTAAATTTATAACATTTTCCTTCAAAATCATAAATATTTTTTTGTATTGTTTTTATGTTGGGGGCTTTAATTACAATACAACTTCTCCCAACACATACTTTTCTAAATAATGTCGCTAATCCCAATCCCCATAGAATCGAAATAATAATACGTCCTTCATTGCTTAATAAAATATTTTCCATAAACTATAATATTATATTAAATAAAGATTTTAATTTAATTTAATATAATTTAATATTATTTATTAATAATTGGAATTTTTTTAATTTTAGAAATATCACTTGGACAATTCACTTGCTCACTAATAAATTTAAAACAATTATTAGCCTTATCTTTATAAATTAATTTATCAGCTGTTTCAGGGGTAGGATATGTTATAACAATGTCAGGCGTGGGAGCTGTTGAATATGTTAGCAGCAACCCTATAAATAATGAAATAAAAAAATAAAGGGGATAAATTCGATTAATTAAAAACATTTATTATAGATAAAGATTTTAATTAATATCCCATTCATCTTCAGATTCACTATCCGAATTATTATTATATATTTTGTTATATGTTTTAGGGGTATAATTCTCTTGGTCTTGGTGATTTATTTCTAAATAATAATCTTCTAATTTATTAATAAATTCGGTATAAATAGTATTTTTTAAATAATTTATATTTTTAACAGGTTTACCATAATTTTTAAAAAGAGGACTATAGATATTACAATAATCTATATTAAATTTTGGATTATCCAAAAATATCTTTAAATCCTCATTTGTAAAATAATATTTTTTACTATCTAACTGTATATATTCCATTAATCGTTTTTCTCTTATTTCTGCTTTCCCCTTGTCCTCTTCTTTCTCTTTCCCCTCATCCACTTCTCTTGATCTATGTTTTAGACCTAATCTTATATTTTTAATATCTAATTTATTAAAAATAGGAGATAATTCTTTATTCGACACTTCCAACGTAATATTTTCGAAAATGGTTGTATTTATGGGTTGTTTTGTGTATGTTGTTTCCAACCATTTGGGTGAAAATGAAACCACAGCAGACATCAATATGAATTATAATAATTAATTATTGTAATTATCCGTTCAAATTTATTTAAAATCTATATAATATTCAATTATATTCCCTTCATCCACATCAGCAACCAAATCGCCTATAGGTTCTAAACCAAATTGTTCGTGATATATTTTATTAGTTGTTATATTATTCCAATAAATCTCAGTTTTTATATCTTTATTTAGTTTAGGATCAGTACTATTTTCCTTCCAATAAGCAGTTGCCATACCCCCCAATGTTTCATCTATTATATCGTCCCCTGTACTGTCCCAAGTTTTATCAGCATCATTAAATATACCTACAACATTAAAATCATTTCCTTCATAATAGGAAGCTAATAAATAATCAGTTGTTTTATATTGAATAGATATAATGTAATAAATGCGTTTATCCCACAATGTTAATTTGTAGTTCGTATTATTTATCAATGTATAATAACTGTCTGTTAAAAATCCTAATGATAATGTTGTGGGTTGTTGGCTAAATTCGGAAGGAATATTAAAAATCTGTTTACTGCTGGATGCTAGTATTGTAAATGGTTTTAACGATTCTGTATCATATATATCTAAATTTATATTAAACATGGATGACAATGCGATTAACACAGTTGTATCAACCTTATCACCCTGGGATACTGCTTTAGCAATCTCACCATTCGGTTGCATCGTTCGAATGGTGTTTAAATAATCATCTAAATTTTTAATATTTTTTTTAATTAATGTAAGTTCCGGATTTAAAGATGCCTGTAATAAATTTAAATGAATAAATTCGGCAATATTGGTCCGTAATTGGGTGGTTGCTTCTAGAAATATGGGTTGATAGAATTCTTCTGATTCTCTTACATTTATAAATTTAATAGAGGAACTGTAACTATTTTCTAAAGAAAATAACATTGGTTCTCGTTTTAAATTATATAAACCATGTATAATACTATAATATAACGAATTTTTATTTACAGGTAAATCTATTGTAGTTAGTTTATTTTTCTTTAGATTAACTTCTAACTGATTAAATAAAGACACAATAGTTTCATTAATTATATTAGTAGATTTTGGGGTAGTATTTAATGATTTAATAACTGGGGGTGTTACCTCAGTTGCCCCTACCCCAGTTGCCCCTACCTCCGTTGCCCCTACCTCCGTTGCTCCTAGTCCAGTCGTCGATTCTTCCAATAATCTATTTATTATTAAATCATACATCGTTTTATCAGTGGAATACTTTGTATAAAAAGAAGGCTCTATATTATTTTCCAATAAATATCGTACAGTCATTGAATTAAAATCTATATTAAAACTTAATGTTTTTGAATCATTTAAAATCAATAAAATAGCATCCTTTGTCTCTAATAAAATATTCTTAAGATCATCATTTTGGTAATATTTGGCATATAAGGCACGTTTAATTACATCCGTTTTATCACTCTTCCAATCGGGTCCTACATCATAATCGTGATAGTCTATAATTTCCAACAATCTTTTACCCCAGAGCCGCGAATTTACTCCATCTTTCCGAACATCCCCATCTTTATTTATTAATAAACTGTTGGCAAATTGTTGATATTGATATTTTTTCTCACCTCCTATATCTCGTCTATTATTATATTTAGAAAAAGTATAGTAATGTAATACTGAGGCAAAACAGTTGTTATGAATAACGATTGGTAATAATATTTCCTTATTATTTTGTATTATCTTATTTATAAAATAATCATCCAGTTTAATTCTCCAATCTAAGTATTTATTTAAATTAATATATTTTTTAGCCAATTCCATTTTACTAGTAATAAACTCTCCTATTTCGAGCCCAGGTTTTAACGAACTTAATGAATAATGTATAGATAAATAGTTTTTATGGGTATGATTATACAGCAAATTTATAGAAATGCTCCCAGTATAATCTTGACTATTTTTTATAATTCGTTTTTTATTTGTAATGATTGGCGAGCCTTTTACAGGAACTGGTTCTGGTTCAGCCATATTTTGTTTAGGAGGGGTTCCTGTAAAATATTTTTTAATTTCGATTTTAGCTTTAATGGGTTCTTTTTTTAATTGGGTTAATATATTATTATAATTAACTACAATTGATTTATTCGAATTTTTATATAAATAATACTGTATTTCATTTATACCTGGATTAATGTTTCTATTTAGTATATCTTCACGGTTTATAATAATAGATTGTTCACTTAAATAGGGTACTATTTCTAATTCAGATTCACTCAATTCATTTACAATACTCCCAATATTAGAACAATTTAATGTATGATTATAATATTCAATATAGTTGGTTTCATCTGTTTTGAATCCTAATTTAGATGCAATTATTGTGGATAAATCTAAATACTCTTTATATTTTTCTTTAGTGTCAGGGGTTTTAAGTTCCGAATATTGATTTGTTAGTTTTGATTCATAATAATTAAAATAACTGTCTAATCTATTATTATATTGGGTTGTATTGGTTAGAACCGTATTTTTAAAACTAATTAATAAATTTCTTGTATTTATTAAATCTTTATAGTGCGATTTTAAAGCAATATATTCTTTTTTATAACTTTCTCTTAAATTAATACTATATTCGTCTGGAACATCCGTATTTAATTTAATGTTATCTATATTATTTATTCGATCCATTAAATTTTTTAAGGTATTAATAACATTTTTTTTCTTGATTTCGAAATTAATATTTTGGACGGCATCCTCCAAATTAATAGTTTTAGGAATTATGAGTTGTTTTTCGTATACAATTCCATCATTGTTATAAGCACGTATTGATAATTGGTCTGATTCAACGCCTTTTTCCTCAACTATATTTAATTTAGAAGTTGTAATTTGGTTGTTGTCGGATGAACCTACAAAATCATTTATTTCTAAAACATAGTCTTCTATTTTTTTTGATTTCTTTTTTTTTTCCCAAGAATCTTTTAAATATTCCATATAATTTGTTTTTATATCCATTAAATTATTAATCTCATTTAATAATTGAGTATTATTTAATTCTATACTTTTTGTAATGGGTTGTTCTAAACTCATATATATTATTAATCTAGATATTATTTATTAAATTTAATAAATAATATGTATTTATATCTCTGTGTTATCCATTGCTGTTAGCGCTGCCATAAAATCAAAATCTTCCTCCTCCTCATCTTCTCCTATTTCTCCTTCTCCTTCTCCTTCTCCTTCTCCTTCTCCTTCTCCTTCTCCTTCTCCTTCTCCTTCTCCATCACCTTCTACTTCTACTTGATCATATTCACCTATTTCATCTTCTTCTCCATCAGCCTGTATAGTTTCGACATCAAATAATGCTTCATTATCATCGTCATCTTCCACCGTTTCAACATCTACCGGATTTTCTTCGCCTAGAGCCTGTATAGTTTCGACATCAAATAATTGTTCATTATCATCGTCATCTTGCACCGTTTCGACATCTAGAGGGTTTTCTTCGCCATCGGTATGCACCGTTTCGACATCTAGAGGGTTTTCTTCGCCATCGGTATGCACCGTTTCGACATCTAGAGGGTTTTCTTCGCCATCGGTATGCACCGTTTCGACATCTAGAGGGTTTTCTTCGCCATCGGTATGCACCGTTTCGACATCTAGAGGGTTTTTGGCTGTTTCTGTTTCTGATTCACTGCGATCACTTTGGGTAGTTTCAACATCATCTAAACTAATAATACTTTCATTATCTTCAACAGATTCAACATTTACTTCTTCTTCTGAAATAGGTAATGGGAGAGCATAATCAGGTTGTTCTTCCGATGAAATAGGTAACGGAGGGGCATACTCAGATTGTGTGTAATTATCTTCCTCCGGATATTCTATTATATCTAAATCAGTTTCAGATATATCTAATGCTTCTAATAAGTCATCCAAACTAGAATATTTTTCACTATTATCAATAACAATTTCATTATCTATTAAAGTTTTTATTTTATAAACTTCATCAGTCATTTGATTATATATGTAGTATTTATCAGTTTTATTATTAAAATAAATTATATTATTTTCTAAGTTACTTATCGAAATATTTTCATCAGATGAAGTATTTATATCTAAAATATACGTGTTTTCAGCTATTTTTTTTATTAATTTCGATTCTAATGCTGCTTCTTTAATTAGTTTATTAACCTCAGTGTCAGTTATATTATTATGTATTTTGACATTATCTTCGCCGTAAACACCTCCTTCAGCATCCATTTTATATAAATTACCATTCATATCTTCAAATTCAAACAGTTCGGTTTCACCATCTTCATCTTCGCTATCTTCATCTTCGCTATCTTCATCTTCGCTTCCCCCATCTTCGCTATCTTCATCTTCATCTTCGCTATCTTCATCTTCACTATCCCCTTCGTCATCATCATCTACAAATTCGGATGAAATATTTTTGTTCCTTTTTTTTTTATTTTTTCTTTCATACTTTTTCCCTTCATTGTTTGTCCACCCACTATTATACCTATCCCAGTATATTTCTACAATATTTTTAGCATTATCCTCCTTACCCGTTCCAAAACGTTCTTCATCCACTAACTCTTCATATTTATTTTTAAAATGTTCATTATATAATTTCCCTGACTGTTTAACCCTTGGACCATATATTTTATCAGATGTAAAAGTGCCATCTGGGTTTTCTACTAAATCATCTGGGTCAATATGCGAATCCGTTTGTCTTTTATAATTAGAAGATCCTTTAGAAATAACGGTCACTTCTTTTCCATTCTGATTTACATCAATGGGTGTTCCTTCTGGAAATGAATCGACACCTTCAATATCAAATGTTTTGGGTCCCATTTCTAAATTATATTTCGCTGACCCCTTTTCGCATTGTCCGGGTTCTAAGTCTAACTCTTCGTTATAGGTGTCGCTTGGGTTACATTTAAATGTTCTTTTATTACCGGATTTTGTTTTGTGTTTTTTTTGATACATAGAATCAAACATTTTGGCCCTTAGTCTCCCAATACTGGTTTTATTTCGTTGAGGATCGTCGTAAAATTCGTTAAATCTTTTTTCAGCTTCTTCAAAAGTTATAGTATCGTTTCTTCCAATTTTACCACCTAATTTGTTAGAATCCATTATATATAAAAAGAAAATAAATAATAGATTCTAATTGTAAATTTTATTATAAAAATTTAATAAAGTCTTATATTTTTCTTCTTTAGTAGGTTTATCAATATATTTTAAATATAATAATAAAGAAAATATGAATACAAATAAAAAAATTATTTGGTAATGGTATTTACCAAATATATTTTGTTGTATACTATTCTTGGAAATAAGATTTGGTTGTATACTATATTTCATACAAATATTTACTAATAATACTTAGAAAATATTTATATATGAAATATATATATAATCGTAAATATTTAAAATTATAAGTAGAATAATATCTAAATGACCTGGATTAAAATAAAATATTTACAATTTAATAATTTAAAAGATCTAAACCAGCACGTTGTACCATATTGTTATAAAAATTGTCAATATTATAAAATTGAAACGGAAATTATTAATAACTATATTATATATATTTATGTTAATATATTTTTTATAAATAATTCTATACCTCAGAAAAAAAAATTAATTGAATTGCTTAATTATACACGCCAGGACTTTAAATTTAACAATCATTATTTTAATAAATATTATAAATATATAAATAACCAGTATGATATTGTTAAAAAATTAGATAAAAATATGCTTATTAAGTGTGTGAATAATAATAGTATAGTATTAAACAATCAGATTATTAATTTATCTCAAAAAAAAATACTTATTAAAGAAGATTATAAGTATATATCACTTAATACCTATTTTTTATTTAATGTCAAAAATGAGTCCAAATTTATAGATATGTTTAATAAATATACTAAAAAAATATTAATTATATCTAAATGTAATGATCGCAGTAATAATCGCAGTAATGATCGCAGTAATAATCGCCGTAATGATCGCAGTAATAATAATAATTATGATACAATTTTAATAGATAATGATTTTAAAAACACTATTATAAAAAAAACAAATTACGATTTAATAATTATAATAGATTGTTTAGAAATAATATTAAATAATGATTATTTTGTATATATAAATAATCTAGGTTGTAAAAATATTTTTATTGAACAAAATAACAATTTGGATTATAACAATTATACTAAAATTAAAGATATGGTTTTTGACAAAAACTATAATAATGATTTATATTTGAATATTAATTTTATTACAAATAATTTTATACTATACTATAATAAAATTAGTAATATTAATACATCCATTATTAGAATTAATAGTATAAAAGATTTACCACAAAATATTAATATATATGGAACATTATTTATGTTTGAATCTATCTTAGAAAAATATAATATTAATTATGATTTATGTGTTGATGATACAAATGAAACTTTATACTGTTCAATATCCAATATAAAGAACAGCGTAAGTATTATATTGGATTGTAACCATTGTGTATCATTTAATTCATTATTACATCATTTAAATTATAATAATCTATGTCCAATATGTAATGCGTCGTTGTTTAATACAACGATTAAATTGAAAGCGTCAAATGAAACACTTATTAATACATTGCTATCATTTGAAATTATAAAAAATATTTTTGATAACAATGAGTTAGATACTAATACAAATACTAATACAAACAATAAGACAAACAATAAATCGAATGTTGTAATATTAAATAATAAGTTAAATTACAAAACAGATTTAAATTTAATTTATTTGAATAATAGAGTAAAAAAAATAAATAGTATCGTAGGTAATAATTATCAAGTTAAGTTTGTATCTACAGACAATTTTAGCAATTATATAACAGCATTTTGTAATATTATTAAAGATATAAATATTTTTATAATTTATGAGACCTGTTTAAATCCAACTATTAAATATGAAATACTAAACAGCATCGACGATCTAAATATTACAAATTTATCTAAATTAAATTTAATAAAATGTAATTAAAGTTATTTAATTTTAAAGTATTCATATATATATGAATACTTTAGTATTGTGTATTATTATAGTCATTTTATTATATATACCTGCTATATTTATAACCAATTATTTCATACTAGATTTATTTCCTTCTACAATATCACCTATATTAGTGTATTGCTCATTATTATCAGTATTTACATTTGTAATAGGATCTGGAATTTCGATATATTCATCTAAAAAAAATTGCGATAGAGTCAATGCTTTAAATGTAATTAAAGAGGGGTTGCGTCACGTGGTTTATTTTTTAATTGCGTATGCCTTAATTTATTATGTTTCGGTTATTAGAGAACCCTTTTTTACTATTTTTGGTTCTGGGAAATTGGGTTATTCTGTGGTCCAATCTTTCGTTATTGTGCTTAATTCTATTACCGCAACTATAATTAATTATTTTACAAGTATTGAAAAATCGTGCAAACTTAGTCAACCAGAAATAGATAAAAATCTGAATAAATTAGATAAATATTTGGACACAAAACCTGTAAAAAAAAATGTAAAGAAAATTGAAATAAGAGATTAATCTTCTATCTAATCTAATTAGATTAGATTAATTAGATTAATTGAATATGTCCCCAATTTCTGGTCTATATTCTAAAGATATTTCGTTGAAAATATCTATAACATTGAAATAGCAGTCTTTATTAATTGTAAAATATTCTTTACTTTCTATAGTTCCCGTTGTTTTTTTTAACCATGTAATACTGTTTAATGAACTTAATTTTGCATATAAATCTTTTTCAGCCTTAATCTGCTGTCCTTCTTTTATAGTTCCGTCTTTATTAATAAAAGAGCTAATAATTCGCCGCCATCCTATTTTTGAATAGTCGCCCCCACTATCTCTTTTTATAATATCTTGTGTTGTATATCCAAATTTAAAAGTAATTTTATTATCTTTCAACTTTATTCCATTATCGGAACATTCACATAATCCCAAATAAATGGAAGTTTTCCATTCTATTTGTGCTTTATTAAATATTTTTAATTGGTTGGAATATAATAGATCCAATTGATTGTAAGGAAATGTTACATTTTTATGTAGTGTTCCATTTGGATCAAGTGTTTTAATTGAACTAATTATATTCTTTAGCTTATTTAATGTAAATTCGGTGGGTTCTGATGAGGAATCAATAATTTCAGCAATTTCAACATACAATTTTTTTAACTCGCTAATTTTAAATAATGTCGTTCGTTTCTGGAACATATCGTCAAATGATTTAAACAATGCATCAAAATTCAGAGTGGCTGAAACATCTCCCAATGGGTCTAATCTCCTAATATGGGTAATATTATTTTCTAATTTAGACAAGTTATCGGCAGTAATTGTCTCAAGGCAAAAGTTGTTAAAATCGCTATATAATTGTTGTATTCTATTACTTTTTAATGTAATGGCATATTGTGTATAAATGTCATCAATAGAATTAAACTTAAGATCGATTGATAACGTTTTATAAATATCGCCATTTGGGTCTTGATTTTTAATGTCATTAATTAAACTTTTAAGGGTAGGTAATTCAGACTGAACCGGGGTTAATTTAATTAATTTATCTATATCATTGTATATTTTTTCAATATTTTTTTTACCAATAGTATAATTAGATTGCTTTAAAGCCGATAATTGGTTCTGGTAGATATCATCTAGGGTATTAAATGCTGGGTGTTGGCACGTAATATTTTCAGAAACAGTTCCATCTGGATCAATATTTTTAATAGAATTAATTAATTTTTTAAGTTCATCTAATATAGACGCTGTAGGGATTTTATGGATAAGAGTGTTTATATCATTATATTTTTGTGTTAAATCAGTTAATTTTAACTCATTATTCAATAATTCTACACGAACATTATATTTACCATTAATACTGCTAAAGTTCTCATTAAAACTATTAGAAATAATCCCAGTAGGGTCTAACTTTTTAATATTAGCAATAATATCTTTTAATTTAGATAAATTAGATTCATTAATATTTTGTGTAATAAGTTCATTAAAATCATTGTATAATTGTTGTAATGTATCATTTTCTAACTTAGTTTTATGTTCTCTATAAATAACATCTAAATCTATATTCATCGAACTTGTAATATTACTGGAGGGGTCTAATTCTTTAATACTTGAAATAAACGCGTCTATCTTATCTAGATCAGATTTCTGATTTAATGTGATTAATTGCTTAATATTATCATATAATTGGTTTATTTTTCCTTTTTTAAGTTCATTTAAAACTGATAAATTATAAAATTCTATTTTATTAGCTTTACATAAACTACCTGTTGAATCTATATCATTCATTTTAGTGATTTGTTCTTTTAGTTTTTCTAAAATAGAATTGGATAATTCTTCTTTCAAAAGTGAGTTAATTTTTGTGTTAATCGTTGTTAATGATTTTATATTTGTAAGTTCGTCATTTTTTAGTTTTTTAGCCTCTTCCTTGTTCTTTTTTCTAAATTTAGTTTCATGTTTCCGCTGCATATAATGCAATACTTTATATAATTCTTTATCCCGTATAATTCCATTATTTTGTTTATTAACATTTGTTCCTAAGTATCCATCTAAATCAGATGTATTATAGTTTAATTGATGATAAATATAATTTGAATAACCATCGCCATGATCTGCTACATATGATATAGAATTATCAGTAATAACATAATTTTTCCGCAATATATCAATTTTTCCATGTGGTAAAAAAGTGGTCTCATGCATCTTTGCTAGGACAAAATTTTTTGTATTTAGTACTATTTCACCTACTAAAGTATGTGAAATAGTGTTAGGAATATATGATTTGTCTTCAAAATCGTTCATCCTATAATTTCCATTTTTCCCTGGAGTTATTACTTTATCCAGCATAAGCTCTCTTTCTTCTTTTTCAGTTATATACCCATTCAATATAAATTTAAGTTTATTATTATTATTATTATAAATTGAAAGTGTAGTTGTGAATGTTTCACATTGTGAGTGGTCATATAGCGAAATTGTTTTTGAATCAATTGTTTTATAGAATTCTTCTTTTTTATAGCCATCTGTTTTAATATTAAATTCTATAGTTCCATCTCTAATAAATTTTTCATATCTTTTTTGAACATAATTTCCAAGGCTATCAGGACAAATGGAACTTTTAGTAATAGACAGAAGTTCTTCAAAAATGGATACTGTGCCTGTTAATGAATTAGTTATACCTTTAAACTCCTTCATAATTGATTTGTTTTTTTCTAAATACGGTTCATAATTATCATCTTTAGCCATTTGTGTTTGATTCCAGGTAGCTCTCTGATAGTTTTTTTGTGTAGTATTTGTTATCATTGTTAATTTATCAGACATATTAATTGCTGCTAGTTTATATCCATAGCCAAATTCTCCACCTTCTTCATCTTTCCTTTCACGCGAAAATCCATGCGTAGCGGTTAATCCAATATTATCAATACCAATACCATTATCTATTATAATTATTTTTAAAAGATTTGGAGGTGTAGAAATATCATATATTAGTTTAATAGTAATATTGGTTGATTTGCCATCAACCGAATTATCTAAAAATTCAGCTATTGATCTATAACTATTATAATTAGATGATCTGGCTGCTTTTAGTTTTGATATATATGATTCTCTACAATCATTTCTATTAGTCTCTCTATTAGTCATTTATATATTAATAACAGTCATATTATGTATCAAATTTAATAAAATTATTTTTAAGGAAGTCTTAATTATTATTGTATATTTCTATTAAAATTCTATAACCTAAATATAATATTATAATTGAGCCAAATATATATTTAGTATAGTCAACCTTTGATATAATTTCGTCATCCCGATAATATCTAATTTCGTTTAAATTAGAAAATCGAACAGTTTTCATTTATATATAATTATATTATTTATTGGGAAATCCTTCACACCAATCAACATTGGCAGTATTATCTGAATTAAATTTAATTCTTCCAGCCAAATCATTTGTTTCTACATCATCATAAATATTATGGTAACTATTAATTTCGTGTCCTAATAAAAATGTTTTTTTAAGACTTTCGGTAATATTTATTTCTATAATTGGTAGTTCTTGATTTTTATCGTATGGATTAAACTCAATGTAGGTTGTTTTTGGCTTTGGCTTAATCACTTTAAATTTTTTTGAGACTACATTAACAACAGACTTAGCCTCTTTAACTTTCTTAAGTAAATTATAAATATGGGTTTTTTGGACTTCTTCACCAGGAGTATTATTAATAATATAATTAATCTTACCTCTAATATCCACATTAATATGAACTACGGGTTCAAAATCAAATTGTTTATTGTAATTTACATATATAATAATAATATCATTTGTTAAAGTATTTACGGAAGGGTGCGTACAATTTATTATTTCGGCAAAACTACTATCAGGAATACTATCTTGAAAAATGACAATACTTTTATTTAGCCATTTTGATATCGATTTACAGTTTGCAATGATCTTATTTAAGGATTTTGAAATCGTATCTTTTATTGGATTTCCTATAAAATCGAGTACAGCATCTTTATCTTTTAGAATAGTGCTACCATATATTCCAAGTTGTTTAGTATATATTTCTGTATCTAATTTTTGTAACATACTTTCATTAAAAGTGGCTAAAATATTATAAAATAAACTATAAGATTTTGGGGTATAATGCTTAAAATATATATTTTTTTTATTACCTATATTATTAATATTGATAATACCTAAAGTATTTATGGGTGTTTTTATATAAGTATTGGTATGAATATCCGAAATATTATAGTCTTTAAGAATCGTTTTCAATAATTGTTTACCATCTTTTAAAATTGCTTGTCCCGTTGAACTATTAGTATCTATCATTTCAGATGGTTTAACATTATATTTTGTTAAAAAATCCATATTTATTTGATTATGAAATAGAAATTTAAACATTTCTTCGGGAGTTTTTAACATCAACACTTTTGGTTTTTCAATTATTTTAAATTTTCGTTTTTTTTGTTTCACTTCCATTTGTTTTAATACGAGATAATATTTTTATAATTATTTATTTATTCACTCATAATAATATTTATTTCTACAAATATTATTATGAGTGGAATATTAATAGAAATTTAATAATATACTGTATATTACTATAGCAGATACAATCATTAAAAGGGGATAATAAAATATAGTTTTATTTCTACCTATACCAAAACTCTTAACTTTGCCATTATAAAATAATAATGATGGTTTTCTAATCCAAACATATATTGAAATAATTAAATACATAATAATACTGTATTTAATGCGTTCGTTAAATTGTACCATTATAATATTAAACTATTTTAATATTATAATAATACCTATTGTATTATTATAATATAATCTACGTTATAAAGTACTTTATAATGCCTCGTAATAAAACAAAGTATTCTTATTAATATATCGATTGATTTAAATGGGATTTTGAATACAATCTTATTTATTTTTAATTAAAGGTGAATATGACAATAGTATTATATTTTAATATGGATTTAAAACGATATCGATTACTTCCAAACACCTTTTTCAACTTTTTCTCCATATAAATTATACCCCAATTCACATTCATTTTGGTTAAATGCGTGTTTTCCATAACACGATTTTGTTGTATAAAATAGTTGATCATTAATGGAACGTTTTTTAACCGATGTTTTACTAAAAAGTATTTTTTCTTCAGTAGATAATTTTAAATAATCATTATTAGCTTTATAGGGAACATCGTCGTTATTATAGATATCAATATAACGATGATCTACATCTAAACCTGGTAATAAATATATTTTATCTGTAAATTTAATACCATCAAACTTTATAGAATTAATTAAATATATATTATTGTTAAACTCGACCGCTATTAATAATATAATACTGTATGATTTTGATTTAATAAGTAATTCTAAATGAACTGTAAAATGATAATTATCATTATTGTGTTGTATTTTAATAATTTTTTTATTAATGATTTGAGGATTACAATTTGACAAACCAGCACAATGTAATTTGGATAAATTAGAATTGATATCTTTCTTAAAGGTCGTTAAAAGAATAGTTTGAAGATAATTAAATAAATGAGAAACACGTTTATAATCAACGTTGGTTCTGTCAGACAGTTCTTTATATATGGTATTTGTTTTATTTAACGGAATTGTCTTTAATATTTCATTGATTTCGCCTTTAGTATAATTTCGGACATAATAATTGTGTTTATTATTATATATTTGTGGTTTAATATGGTTATCTGTTTTAAAAATAGGGTCAATGTAGGGGTATTTAATAGACAGACATTTTTTATCTTTTGGTAATTTTATATAATTTACATAATTTTCTCTAGTTGAATACAAGAATAATACTATTAAAAAAAATAATATAAATAATTCCATATATATAGGAAGATAAAATATTATTGTAATGATAATTTTGATGTTTAAAGTTTGGAAAATATTAATTATACCATTCAATAACTCTGTTTATGTTAGTAAATGGTCCCTATTTTCTCTAGTAACTTGATTTATAGTTCCTAAATTAAAGAAATGTAATTTTAATAATTAAAGAAAGTGATTAGTCATAATCATCTATATTACCATCGTGATCATCCGCCATCCCAGTCCCTATAATACTTTCGTCGTGTTCCAAGTTTATTTGATGTTCTTCTGTTAATTCAGTTAACCCAGTTTCGTTTTCTAAATTAGTAGTTGTTTCTATTGTAAATCCAGTTGTATCGGCTGTATCTAACTGTTCCATCTGATCAAACGCACCAAACATATTGCCTAAATTAAATTTTCTAAATAACTGTTGGACATTTCTTTCTTCAACATCCATCTTATCGGACCTTGTTTTACGGTATCTATTTTGGACTGATTTATAAATATCGATTTTATTTTCGACCTTAAAATCAGTTATATCTTTCATAATTTCACTGCTATAAATATTTTCATTAAATATAAAATTATATAAATATTTTGATAGTAATTGTCCATTAGAATTGATTTTATAAATATCGACAAATGCAAATATACATAATTGGTAAAAAATAAATTTACTCAATATTATCATATAATCTTCATCTAATGCGGATACCGAATTCATATCATTAAGAGAACTGTTTGAATTAATTGCATTTATCAGATCGGTAAAATGTGTGGAATTCGCAATAAATCGGTCAATTGCGCTCACTAATGCTTTAGATTCATCTATATCTTCTGCTACAAGTTCACTTACACAATCATCGAGGGTTTTATAATAATTTTCAACATATGTTGTCCCAAATTCATTAAAAATTGTTTTTGGAAATGGACATACACAGGTATTCGTATACGTCGTATACTTATCAGTGAGCCACCAAGGTTTAATACTTTTATTTTTTTTGGTTATATTTTTATTTGAAGACGTGTCTATAATAGATTTATTGAAAATTTCCCGATAGGATGAGTTTGCTTTCCCATCTAAAGACAACCCTAATTTATTCTTAACAGATGATAAAATCGTAATAATATTGGTTGAATATGAATTAATAAGCAGTATATTTTTATAAGTTTTGGATTTATTTAATTGCGATTGTCTAAATGCTTCTTCTTTTAATTTTTCCTCACCTTCATAGTCCTCAATTGTTAAACGTTCTTCTAAATAAGCTAAATTTTCTTTATAGATATCGGTATAATTGCCTATATTATACATAATAGTGTGAATATTCTCTCTGCTATGGCTAATTTTAACTCCTATACTTTTTAATGACCCAGACAACTGTGTCATATGTTCCACCATACCATCAAAGGTTTCTGAAGATAATTTAAAATAATTATTATAAATTTTATAAAATGATTCACCCACATTTGGAATAATTTCCTGGTCTTTAAGATTTATAAGTATAGGAATAAGTGCATCTGAAAACCCCACTGTATACCCAATGGAGCATTTATTTATTAAATTATCTAAGTGTTGGACACTGTTTATTTGGTTTTCATAGTTAAATTCTGGGGTGATTTTTACTTGAATCTCTTCTACAGAACTATTTCCTCCCATATATAGGATTTTATTTAGCCTTGATTCTTTTTTAACCACATCTAATTGAATTAAGAGTTCATCAATCGTTTTATCTTTAACAAACATGTTTATTTTATGGTCTATTAAATATTTAGGTGTATTTGTTATAACATCTATTTCCATAATACCTTTATTATCAATTATATTCCTAATTTTATAATTGATATACTCATTGTCCATCAATGGGTAAACAGTTTTTAATTGGATATTTAGCTTTAATTCTAAATCAGCTGGAGTAATTTTAGGGTTCAGGGACAATGCGTTTTCTTCTAATATATCATTTACTATATACACATCATTATCTATTATTTTTTTCCATACTCTCAATTTCCCAATATTTGGATCATTGCTAGAAACAATTTGAGAGGTCACATTTGTATAATTAATGTGTAAAAAATTATCTTTTAAATAGGATAAATATAATTCTTGGGTTGAAAACAAACCCCTATCAATATATAAATAATCCAACAGTTTTCTCGAATGGGTTCCATCTTTATTATTTCTATTTTCAATAAAATGGATTACAAATTCCTGCGTACTTTTATTATCAATATTCAATATTTCATTTATTTCTTCTGATGATTTTAATATATCACCAATACTACTATCTAACGCAATAAAATAATCCATATAATTATTCCAAATTTTAGTTATACAGCAGTTAGATGTGTAAGATACTATCGGCGTTGCTAAATTAATAGAAGATAATTCCGCGTGTATATATTTGTTAATATTAATAATCAGTTTGTGGCCCAATTTTCGAGATACATCCGATAATTTGGTTTTAAGCGTATTTAATAACTTGATTATTTCCAATAATTCGGTTATTTTTTCAGGTTCTTTAATAACAGTTTTTTTCAGTTGCTTTAATTTGGTATGAACCGCCTGATATTCATAAATTAATGCGGATATATCCAATTCCTCTGAATATACATACGATATATTTAGTGAAGGCCTAAATTGAATCCACGCATTTTCAGCAGCACTTATATCTTCTAAAAATAATTCTCTATTGAGAATATCCTCATCTTTTTCCTTTTTCCGTTTTAATATATCTGGAAATTCTTTAATTTTAGAATAAATGTCGGTAAAATGTCTTGCTAAAAATTCAGTGTATTGTTTTTTACTGGAATCAATTTTTTTATATCTTTTTTGTAATCGGCTCCATTTTAAAAAGGGCGAATCCGAATTTTTTTGTATAAATTTACCCGTTATATCTTTTATTAAATATTCTATACCACTTGTTTCATCTGATATATCAAACCCTACAAATTTAATTTTAGCAGCCCGCTCATCGCCTGTTCCTAAAATTTTATAGGATGGGACCGAATAAAAGATAGATAATAATAAATATGAATTGATGATACTTATTTTAAGTGCCTCAATATATTGTAAATAGAATGGAATAAATCCAGAACGCATAAAATTAAAAAAATTGTATATATCTTCCAATAAGTTCAATTTATCTGGATCATCACGAGATGTTTTAAGAGCTTGTATCTGTTGTTTTAATTGGACATCAGTCGTATCTGTAAATGATTTAATATCCAAATAATCGCTGTTTATATATGTATTTAGTAATGTTTTATCTTCCATATAATATGCTTTTAGCAATCCTCCCTTTGATGCTTTTTTAATAAAAACGTGTCCTTCACTATAACCATTAAACAGTGGTTTTTCTTCTTCTAGATTAATAATATGAGTTTCTCCATCAAAATATTGCTGAAGAGTTATCGAATATTGTTCAATAAGGGTGTTACTGGATTTAATAATAAATTCTTTATCAGAATCAATTAATTGAATGCCAATATTTTTGGTATAAAGGTCTAATATTTGCTTAACATTTAATTCTTCCTTGGTATACGAAATATCCAAGTAATCATCGATAACCAATTCTCTGAATTTAACAGGGCGATCATTGCCAGAAAATCCTTCAAAGTCGGAATAATCAATTTTAGTTAATCCTTCTCCACATTTATCACATATAACCCATTCACCTTCAACAATATTATTTATTGCATATTTAAATTTCAACAGTTTTAATTTTTCCTCCCGAACAGTATTATCCATCCAAGCTAATTCAGACAGATCCAAATAATGCGTACAACACATAACCTCACTCGTATCTGGATAATCCCAATATATAAAATCATAAGCAGTATCTGGAACATAATCCGTATTATTTCCTGTAGTATAATCAGGCGATTTAGGGGTGTAATCGGGAGAATGTGGGGTATAATCGGGAGATTTAGGGGTGTAATCAGGAGAATGTGGGGTATAATCGGGCGATTTAGGGGTGTAATCGGGAGAATGTGCTGTGTAATCAGGTGATTTAGGGGTGTAATCAGGAGAATGTGGGCTGTAATCAGGAGATTTAGGGACCTCGTAAGGTGATGGAGGTCTCTGGTCAGAGGATGAACCACCAAAGGCCCATATTGTTTCTGCTGGACTTTTCTTACTTTCATTATCTCCGTATACAAATGATTTTGAGGCACCATAGTCGAATGGTTCTTGGACATAATCGCCACTGTCATATTCAGCATATTTATCATCACTATAGTCATATTTATAGGTATTAACTTCTACACCAGGTTTCGTAAATACACCATACTCATCTATTATTTGTTTTATAGATGATAACCTAATATCTGGATCTATAATATTGTTAGCATTTTTAAATTTATCTAATAAATATGTTGGTACGGTCTTTTTGGTTGTATCTGGTGGTTTTTTAGTGTAGAGTTCAATTGGTTTTTTAGAATTAAGTAATCGTTCGATATTTTCCAATAAATACTCTTTAGATGTTTTAAGGGTTAATTCTATGGAGTCCTTTTTATCTATTATTTTTTTAAAATCTACCATTTCCAAATAGTCCTTATTTGCTTGGTATAAAAAACTTATTAATTTTTTAGGAACACAGGTGTTTTTATATAAATCATTAAAGTGGATGCTGACGGAACTACATTTTTTATCTTCTGGTGATAGTGTGTTCTCGGATATAGATTCATAGTTCGTATCGTTTGATTTAGAACGGATAAGTGCCTCAAAATCTAATTCCAATATACTTTCCAATTCTTTCTTTTTATCTAATATACATACATCAATTATTTGATTTTTAGTAAGTGCTATCCACACACTTTTAATTAATCTATATAATACTCTTTCGGCTGAAGTATGTAATAAAGCATGATCTCCATCCCGAACAACTCTTTGTTTTGTTTCACTAAATAAATTTCTTTTTATGTTTTCTAATTTTAAGTGTATTTCTTTATCTGAATCTAAAATATATGTGTTGGTCAATCTTCTAATTAAAATGGGTTCAATATCCCCCGATATATTGGTAATTTCAGACGACGTATCTTTATTATATTTCTCAATAATATCCATTGCTAAATTACAATCATAATCAGTAGTATCAAAGGTGGTGTCATAATATTTTATTTCAACATTGTTATCCGCGTGTAATAGTTCCTTTGTTTTATAAATTTTAACTACTTTAAATGATTCGCATTTTTCTAAGTAATAGTTATACAACGTTCGCTGTTCATTATATACTATTAATGAATCTTCAAATTTTTGAATATAGTTTGTAGGGTTTGGAATCCATTTTTCCTGTTGTTTTATATCTAAAGAATCCCAATTGTTTAAATTAGAAGCCAAATAATTTTTCTCGGAAATGGTTAAAATACTGGATTGTAACGTTGATAGTTTTGTTAAATTTGAGCTATAATCAATAAATGTATAAAATAATTCACCACTATCAAATGATTTATTAAGTTTATTAATAATTTCCACAGTAAAAAACTTTTTTTTTGTATCAACAGTGGTTAAATTATATATTTCTTTAATATTATCACGTATTTTTTGTAACTCTTTATTTAATAACGTATCATTTATAGATTTATAAATAGTGTTTTTAAAATAGTGTATATCATATTTATCTGTTAGTAAATAGGTGACGATCGTATTTATTAATATATTCATTGTCTCCGTTTCATCCACATCTTCTTCAAGGTTAACGTGTAAGTGTAGGCGATTCATTATAAAATGTGTTAAATCATTTTTAGAAAATTGAGAGCTTAGTGTATCAAACAATATATTTTTACTTGCTAAAATAAGATTCTCTCTATAAACAGCATCTTCACCTAAATTATAGGTTTTAAATAAACTATTATCTAATTTATTTATTATTGCGTTTATAGTGCTACTAATTATATTAAATTTTATAAAATTGTCTTTAGATTCTAGATGTTTAAGGTAAGAATACTCACTAAAATCTAGATTTTTGTTGATATTTTGTAATAAATAACTTTTGAGTCTGATATTTTTAATAAATTCTATATTAGTATTAAACAATGTGAGGTCATATTTAGATAAAATCTGATTAATGTCGCTGAAATTATCACAGCTTTTCAAAGATTCAGGTTCAATAAAATTGTAGACATCCGCAATATTAGGAGTAATATTGTCTAAATATTTTTCAATCGTTGTTATTTCTTTGCTGATGCTTTTATCTAAATATATTAAATTGTTTTTAGAAAAATCAATACTATTAATGTTAATAGAACTACAATTATTAATAATATTTACATTATTATTTTTACCTAAATAAGTTAGATTATTATTAATATTAATTTGGTCCACTAAACTATAACCATAATTATTTACACTGGGAAACTTTTGTATAATTGTGTATCCATTTTTATCAATTGTGCTTGTTTCGCGGGTATTTTCATTTGATATAAAATCGGGATCATAGTGTTTATTTGATTTAATGTAAAAACCTATAATATTTAATGATTCGCCTGAAATAAACACTTCCTTTTTAGGTGGAACAATAATACTTTTATTAAAAGCATTTATTTTATGTGATTTTTTATCTACAGCACCACTATAAAATGTATCACTTCCTACCCCACTGGTATGACACGATTTAATACCTAAATTTTTGGATGACTTGCGGTCACCTATAAGACGATCCGATAATGTATCATATAGACGGTAATCACTGGCCTCTGATAACCTGGTTTCTAATAAATCTATATTTTCTATGGTATCCATTCCTTTATTAATAACAAAAGTATTACAAGATTGTCGGTATACATCAATATATGATTCAATTATTCCCGATCTATAATAAGTATTGGGAGCTAAATCTGTATCTATATATGATTTATTTATATTTGTATAAATTTTTTTTTCATTAAGATTGTCAGTGAGTTCAAAACTATCTTGTAATCCTTTTTCGTAAGCATCTTTATCGATTTCGTGTTGGTGATATTTATCGGAATAGTCTAATAATCCCTTCAATTCATCCATAGGTTCAATGAATTTAGTATCATTGTATGGAATAGAATCATCTTCGGGATTGAGTAATAAAGCATTTTTAGTATATATTTTCTTGGTATCGTAGACAAAAGGATTTAATAAGGATGTATAATTATTTTTAATAAATTTATTAATTTGGGGTTTATTTACAGTATTCTTAATATCAAAGAATTTTATAGGCGTAATATTTAGTATAGTATCTAATATTTTTTCAGATTTACTATTAATATAATCATAAGATAGGGCGGTATTGTTTTTATTTAATGAATCTATAATAGATAATTTTAATTCATTGTAAGACCACTCACGCTCCCATATGGATAATTCTCTAATATATTTTTTAGAATCTTCATAATCTTCATATTCTACTTGATTAGATATAATCTCTACATCTTCTGAATTAGATTCAGAAGTATTTTTATGTAAAAATTGCATATCCGTAATTTTAAAAGGGTTTTCGGATTCTTCTAAATTAAGTTTAATTTTCTCTTTATTATCTACAAATTCGAATAATTTTTCATTATTGATTTGGGTAATATATATAGCTTCTTTATTATAGTTTGGATCGGTTGATATAAATTTTACAATATCGCCGGTTTCACATTCCAGCAATTTTTTATTTAGGTGTGATTCAAAAATATTCATATCTAATATAATAATTAGAGAATATTTTCATAATTATTTCTATAAATAATTACTTAAAACTTTATCTCATTAAATATTAAATGTCTTTGTTTATAAAATATATTGAGGAGAACAATTTATCTAAATTTTCGGATATTACAAATAAGTTACTAGATATAAAGGGATTGGTGATAAAAGAAAATGGAAATGAAAATGAAAATGAAAATGGGAAGGGGAAAGGAAATTTATATTTAGTAAAATATAATAAAAAAGAGGGGACTGAAGAAGATTATAATACCTACAGTTTTTTAAAAGAATCTAGAAGTTTAATTATAGAAAAAGAAACAAATAAAATTGTGTGTATGTCGCTCACATTTAAAGATTCTTATGAAGAGTTTATAGATAATGTTGAATGGGAAGATAATGTAATTGAAGAATCTATAGATGGAACTCTAATAAATTTATATTATTATAATAATGTTTGGAATATATCCACAAGGGGTACATTAGATGCCAATTGTTATTGGAACAGTTCTAAAACATTCCATACATTATTTACGGAATCGAGTCAGTCTTTAAACTATGATTTATTAAAAACTAATTTTTGTTATTCTTTTGTTTTATGTCATCCAGAATCTAGAAATATAAGTAAATATAACGACCCAAAAATTATTCACATTTTATCTAGAAATATGGATACACTTTTGGAATCGGATGAAGAAATTGGGATAATAAAACCTGCAATTATCAAAATATTAAATGTAAATAAACTCGAAGCTGATAGTTATCAAAAATTAGAACATTCGGTGGATTCATTGGATTATGTTCAGGAGGGTTACATGATCTATAGTAAAAACAGACTCTACAGAACAAAACTTAGATCGGCGGAATTTAATAAAGTATCTAAAATAAAAGGCAATGAGCCTTTTATTATAAAAAGATTATTGGTATTGAGAAAGATGGGCGAATTAGGAAAATTAACTGAATTCTTGTATTATTTTAATGAATATATGGAACAATATAATAATATGGAGCAAAGCCTAACAAATATAATTAATGAGATATATAATTATTATATACAGATTAAAATTAAAAAAAATTTTATAGACTTGCCTCATTTTTCTAGAAAAGCAATTTATGAAATACATAATATATATTTAGGGTTAGCATCCAATTATGTGTCAGGCGCTAAACCAACAATTCGAAAAGACGATGTTAAGGATTGGTTTGAATCGCAAGATGTTAATTATCAATACTACTTATATAACGTATATGTTAACTATATAGCGAATGGGGAATAATATAATAGGAAATAGTATTTTATTTCAAGAGTTTCACAATATCAAAACTTTCACCCAAGGAAGAATGTAAATCAAAATAGGTTTGATCTTCTTCTATTACGTAAGAGGGTGTATTAATACTAGATAATCCAGACCATTCATTCATTAGATTATTAATATCATATTTAATAAGTGCTAATGTTTTTACAAATATCATAATTAATAATTCTTTATTAGTATTATTACTTAGGGTTGTTATATTTTTAACGGTTGGGCTAAACTTTTTAGATAGACTATTATATATTTTAATTAGATCGGCGGTTGTTAAATCATTGTTTAATATTAATTTCATTTCAATATTTTCAGTTAATGGGTGAGGCATTCTGTAACTAACAAATTTAAACAGATCATAGATAATTGGTTTATCAGAACAATAGAATAATTTAAAATACTCACTTAAAAGATTACCAATTGTATGATTTTCATTTATAATTGTTATAATACATTCATCATTAGAATTATCAAAGATTATTTTATCTTTTGTGGAAACGGTTAAAATTTCATCAAGAGTTGTAAAAGATATAGAGTTTATTATATCTGCTAACATTAATTGCAATGTATAAATTGAATCATAAATTAATTGATCGGAATTTAAGAATCCAATAGATTCTACCCGTAAATTAAATTGATTGGGTTCACCATTTTCATTAGTAAGATATGTTCGATGTTTATCTAACAAATTATATGAATTTTTAAGTTTTTCGACTTCATTACTAGAATATTCTTTTAATCCCTTAGTTTCTCGCTCATTATTTTTATATTTCATTTTTTCTAAAAATACACTTTCTGCTTTTACATCATCTGTTACAAAACTGTAGGATACTGTTCCCACAGGTGTAAATCTGGAATTGGTTAAGCCAATACCAGGAGATGGTTTAGCTATAAGATCTAATTCTTCCCCCTCATCGTCATTTAAAATATTAGGTTTTAGAACATTAAGAAGAATATATTCGCCTGTATATGGATCTGGTTTTATAAATGTATCAATCGATGGCAATGTAATTGAGGAATCTTCACTATCAATTACTTCAAAATTATTTGTGGTTACCTGTAAGAATTCGGTGATATTTTGCATATTTCGGGTGACTTCATTATTTTTAATTTTAAGACTAAATTTAGGAACAAGAGTTGGATTTTTAAAACTATAGAGTCTTAGTTTTTGTGTATTACTAAATTTACTAGCAACCTTTAAATTATCATTATCCATTTGTAATGGTACAAGGGATAATCTATGATTTAAAAATTCATTATGCAAAGAAGAAGTATTTTTTAAAACATTAATATGCCGATCTTCTGTCCGGTTGTTCCAAGTATCATTAAATGTTACTGTTGGAATATTAGATAATAGTATTCTTCTAATAGAATTAACCATAGCTACTGGTAATTCTTTAATTAATAAAGAAGTTTCGATAATAAAATCGTTTTTAATAATAGTTTTGTAAGATTCAGATGGGATAGACATACTTTATATAATATATATACAATAATTTAATTATCAAATTTTTTAATAAGTTTAAAAATATATATTTATATTAAATATATATATATATGTCAAAACCGGTCCTTTTTTATTCTCCAAGTTGTTCACATTGTATAAATTTATGGAAAAATTTAAAAGAACTAAATATTTTAGATAAAATCATTAAAATTAATAGTAATAAAACTAAGGTTCCAAATTATATTAAAAGTGTTCCAACATTAATTGTGGAAGGTAGAGACCCTATTAAAGGTGAATCTATATTAATGTATTTTAAAAGTGCTGAACCCCCAAAAGTATCATTAAATAATAGTAGTAATAATAGTGGCAATAATAGTTTAAATGTTAGTAATGAGGGTGTTGAAGATTATATGGCAGGAGAGATGGGTGGTTCTTGGTCTGATAACTATTCATTTATAGAAAATAAAAATCCAATTAAACATAGTTATTCATTTATAGACTCTGTAGACAGACCCATTACAACAACGAACACTATAGATAATAATGGAACTAATAGTAATGGTAATGGTGGAAATAATACAAGTATTAATCAAAGACTTGATGAATATAAAGCAAATAGAGATAAGGATTTTAAATAGAGATAAGGATTTAAAACTATAAGTTTATAAATATAATATAAAATATTTAGATTTAATATATGTCATTATTAAGTGCTTTCAATACTCAATTAGTTAATTTATCTGATAATTTGTGTGAAATGTATCCAGGAGATACAGACATACATTTTACAAATTCATCACTTCATTTATTTAAAAAATCCAATCCCAGACAATTATATACAATGTGTAATAAATATATTAAGATTTATCATAAAAAAATCTTAGATAAAGACGATGGTTTTTTTCTAAAGAATGATTTCAATGAACATTATGAGGATAACGGGTTGGGCGATAACAAGAATATAGAAAATATTATAAATAATTTGAAAAAATATTGGACAGTTATGGATGATGATAGTAAAGAAAATATATGGAAATATTTACAGGTATTGGTGGTTTTAAATGATAAACTTGAAAAATAATTGCGGAAATGTATAGCATTTAAATATATAATGTATATTTAAATGGTATTTGAAGAAAAATTTAATAAAACATTAACCGAATTATTTGATAATATTAAATCAAACTATTCTTATTTAGATAAATCGATTAATAGTAATTATACATTTCCTTTAACAGGGATACAACATGTTGAGAAATTTTACACCTATTCAGAAAATAAAGAGCAGGATATATCTACTAAAAATGAGATGATTTTTAGTGAAAACCAAACTTTAATAGAACATGTAGATTTTTATAAATTATGGAATGATGAAACATTAGATTGTGATAATAAACAAGAAATTTGGAATTATTTGCATGCTTTATACATTTATGCCTATGAATATAAAAATAATAAAGATGTTGTTACTATTTTAGATGAATTAAAAGATATTCCATTAGATTCAGATAAATTAGACCTTAAAACAAAGGCATTTTTAAATATTATAGAATCTCTTAAAGATAATGACGGCGTTAACGGAGTAGATATAGGAGCAAATATAGATGATATAATGGGGGATTCTACAGGTGATTCTAAAGGAGGGTTAAGCGGAATAGATATACCTGAAATATTTGAAGGATCTATAGGTAAACTTGCTAATGAAATAGCCCAGGATATAAATACGAATGATTTAAATATAGATGATCCCTCTAAACTTTTAGAAGGTTTATTTTCTGGAAACTTTGATATAAACAATGATACTTCGGGCATTGCTAGTTTAGTTCAAAACATTACAAGTAAAATCCAAAATAAAATTTCTAGTGGAGAATTAGATGAAAATGATTTGTTTAGTGAGGCTAGCAATGTTATGAGCAAACTAGGTCAAAATGATATGTTTTCCAATATAATGAAGACGATGTCACCTTCCCCATCCTCTCCCTCATCCACCTCTCCCTCTCCCTTAGCCTCATTCTTTACACCCAGTTCACAAAGCCAAGAACAACCTCCATTACAAATAGAATCCAAGGAAAAGAGGGGTAAAACGATCGATCATAAAAAAAACTTACAAGAGAAGCGCGAATATCTAAAGAAGAAATTGGAAAAGAAAAAATTAGAAGAGAAAAAATAATAATATACTATAATATACTATTATATCATGGAAGTTTTTTGGTCGGATTCTATTAAAATTTTATATGAAAATGATAAATTAAAACAATTTTTCCCTCAAAAAAATATGACATTAGAGGAAAGATTAAATTCTATAGTTAGACTTTCATTATATATATCGTCTGTATTAGTGATATATTCTAAAAACCATCAATATATATATATATTTTTTATAGCTCTAATTTTAACATATTTAATTTATAAAAATAGATACAACGCCTACAATGATTATTTCTTAGATTATGCTAATAATTTAGTACATAAATATATAGAACCTACTAAGAATAATCCTTTTATGAATATTTCTTTAGATGATTATACTAAAAACCCAAACAGAGAATCGATGAGTAAGAAAAAAAATGTAAACAATGAGATTAAAAATAAATTTAATATAGACTTATACAAAGATTTTGGCGATGTCTTTGAGAAAGAGAATTCGCAGAGACAATTTTATACAACCCCCGTAACAACAATTCCAAATAAACAGGACGAATTTGCCGACTGGTTATATGGCAACGAACCTGCTAAGAGTTGTAAGGAGGGAAATCCAGAACAATGTGTTAAAAATATTTACAGTCCATTATATAATAGAGTTGGTAATAATGGACTTTAATTAATAAAATTTTTATTATTTAAAAAATAATAAAAATTATTATTAATAAATTTTATTATTTTTTATAAAAATTTAATTTATTATTGATATATTTTATTATTGATATATAGTATATGAGCAATTTAAAAGAAGTGGTATTTAATATACAGGGATTAAATAGATTAAATGAAGATCAATGTTATAAAAAATTAAATAATAAGACAATTACTAAACCCGGAATATATCAAACACAAAACTTTTATGATCCAATATGTGAAGCACCTACCACAATGGAAATAAGTTTAAAACATCCAACCCTTATGTATAAAGATGGGTGTGGGTGGACATCTGGAAACGGTTGTAATATAGACAATGATTCTAAATTTAGAAATTCTAAAAATTTAACTAATTTAAAAACTATAAATCAATTAAGATCGTTTCCACATATGACAACCCCCAATTTAACAAACTGTAATAAGAATATAAAAAAAGAATCCAATTTATTAATGGGAAAAAATACATATATTAAACGACCGTGCAATATATTATCTGGTATTACGGTAAATCGTTTTATTCCACAAATACCGATAATAAAGAAAAACATTCAAAATCCAAAAAATATAATACAAGAAGTTAATAATAAAAATTGGATACGGGGTGGACAGCCGTCAAGACAATATATTAAAAATAAAGACTATTTAAATAAATGTTTTAATAATTAAGACTTTTTAAATTTTTATTAAAAAAATATTCTTATAATATATATTATGAGTTCAAATAGATTAATTTATGATACGTGTGCATATTCGACAAAAATGAATGAAAGCGTTGGTCCATTAGAATACGTTCTTAACCCTATGAAATATGAAAATTGTAAAAAGTGTAGACACGAATTAGGATTAGTGGGTGGAACATCCGTTAGTCATATAAAAGGTAATTTAGTTGATCTTGAAAATGATTTGAGAGGAGCCACTCGAATAAGTTCATTATGTCCAACTAAAAAATATAGTCCACAGAGTAATAATCAAATTAATATAGAAGGTAAATCTTGTGGACCTAAGCGAAATATAGATACTAATTTAATTCATTTACCATCTTGTCAAATGATTAGATATAAACCCACTCCTTTACCACCTAAAATTAACTTAGATAGTTGCCCACAACCAATAATGAATTCTGTTAATGGATGTCAATCTAATTCTTGCCAATCTAATTCTTGCCAATAGAATTTGACAATCTAATTAGTGACAATAGAATTCTTAATTAAATAATATTTTTAAATTAAATATAAAAATATTATATTAATATATTATAAATGAGTTTTAATCGATTAAATTATGACACTCAGGCTTATAAACAAAGTATTGAACAATCAGCTAACGTTGGTAATTATAATTTAGAAAAACCAAAAATATCGTGTAACCAATGTTATCCATACCCTCCATCGGTTCGGTTACAAAAACAAGGTGTTTCTATTGATAAAACCAAACATCTAATTGACATCGATTCGGAATTATTAGGGTTATGTAAAAAAAATTCTAAGGATATTAAAAAGAATTATGTTCCATGTTGTCCAAACGCTGTTTGTACATCAGGTGAAGTATGTGGACAGGGTGTTGTAGGAGAATGTAAAACAGGACCTAGAAAAAACTTAAAACGTGGTCAGAGATATCAAGATGATAATTTAAAACATTGGAAAGATTGTTTTATTCCTGCCGAAGATACACGGATTTCAAATCCTTCTTGCAATTTAAGAGGAACAGGGTGGAATAGATGGGAATGGTTATGTTTGGACCCTCAAGAACGAGTTGAAATCCCCTTTGACTATAATATAGCTAACCGACTTATTGTTAAGGATAATCATCGCCCGTGTATTCCTAAACCTATAGACCCAACCCCATTATTACCAGTGGGTGGTAAATTACCGTGTGAAAAAATAAAAAATACGTGTGGAGTATATACCAATCCTCCTTCTGTTCAATGGAGAAATAAAAATGAAATTAAAAATTATTAATTTTAAACTGTAATGTATTAAAATATAATTATAAAATATAATTATATTATAATATGGAGTTAATTATCGTATCAGGAATAATAGGAACTTTGGGATATATGTTAAGCAATCAACCTAACCCTAAAAAAAATGATGATCCCCTAAAAAATATAGATTACGATAAAATATATAAGGATAATGTTACCGAAAAATTTATTGAATCCAGAAATAATAAACAAGAATTTTATAATGATGCAGATAAGGGGGGAAGATATATTAGTTCTTTAACAGGGACCGAAATGAAAAAAGAAGCTTTTACACATAATAATATGACACCATTTTTTGGGGGAAGCGTAAAACAAAATACTTACGAAAAATCAAACGAGCCAATATTAGATTCACATACTGGAAATAATAGATTCAGTTTAAAAAAAACTGAAAAAAAACCAATGTTTGAATTAAACCGAAATATAAATAATATAAATGGAACCCCAAATATGACAGGGGAAATAGTTGATAGATATTTGCCATCACAAAAAAAAACAAATGAGTTACCCACAGAACAATTAAGAGTAGGCCCTGGATTAAATCAAGGATTTACACATATTCCGACTGGTGGATTTCACCAAGGTAATAAAATCGACCATATTATTCCAAAAAATATAGATGAACTAAGAGTTTTAACAAATCCAAAATTATCATATGAAGGTAGGGTTATTAGTGGTAAGTCAGTTACCCAAAACACATCTAAAATGGGAACACTTAATAAATATGGTCCTAAAAAATTTAAAGAAAATACTTCAGATGATTATTTTACAACAGTGGGAGCAGTTACTAAAGGCAAACAACGAGCAACTATAATAGTTAAAGACACACATCGTAAAAAAACAGCCTCTTATGTAGGTTCTGGAGCTCCCGCCACAATGAAACAAACTAAATTTAATTCTATATATAGAAAACCTACTAAACAAGCCACATTATCAAATGGAGTAAGAAATGCTCATTTGGTTGATAAATGGAACAATAAAAAAATAGCAGATTATGGTAAAAAATCAATTATTCCAACCAGTAATGAACGTGAAATAACCGGAACACGAACGCACACATCTAACTTTACATCAATTGTTAAGGCGTTAGTTGCTCCTATTGAAGATACATTTAGAACTACACGAAAAGAAAATGTTATTGGAAATATAAGAGAATCTGGAAACTATAATTCTAACCATAATAAACAAACCGTGTATGACCCAAACGATGTTGCGAGAACAACTATCAAAGAAACTAATATACATAATAATCATTCGGGTAATATGAATGGTCCACAACGATTGACAATTTATGATCCAAATGATGTTACTAGGACAACTGTTAAAGAAACAAATATTCATAATAATCATTCTGGTAATATGAATGGCAATGAACAGTTCACTGTTTATGACCCAAATGATGTGGCGCGGACAACTATTAAAGAAACTAATATTCATAATAATCATTCGGGTAATATAAATGGCCCAGAAGGATTACCCGTTTATGATCCAAATGATGTTACCAGGACAACTATTAAAGAAACAAATATTCATAATAATCATTCGGGTAATATGAATGGTAATGAACATTCCACTGTTTATGATCCAAATGATGTCGCTAGGACAACTATTAAAGAAACAAATATTCATAATAATCATTCGGGTAATATGAATGGACCAGAAGGATTAGCCGTTTACGATCCAAATGATGTGGCCAGGACAACTATTAAAGAAACTAATATTCATAATAATCATGCGGGTAATATGAATGGACCAGATAGAAATACTATTTATGATCCAAACGATGTTGCTAGAACAACTATTAAAGAAACTAATATTCACGATAATCGCACTGGATATTTACAATCAACAACTAATATGGGAAGTGTAGTGAAAGATAAAAATGATGTGGCGCGGACAACTAATAAACAAACACTTATTGATAATAATTATAGTTCTAATATGAATGGCCCTCACAAGAACACTATATATGATCCAAATGATGTGGCGCGGACAACAATTAAAGAAACAAATATAGATAATAATCATATCGGAAATATGAATGGTCCTGAAGGATTAGCCGTTTACGATCCGAATGATGTAGCGCGGACAACAATTAAAGAAACTAATATTGAAGATGGTCGATTGGGTATATCAACAACCGAAAATTCAACTGGACGGGGTTATCTTACCAATAAAATGGAAGCCCCTAACACACATAAACAATTTTTATTAAAAGAATATTCTGGAAATATGGATGGAAATACTGTAAGTAAGGGAACTGGATATTTAATTGATCCCGCAAAAGCCCCAAACACAAACAGACAGTTTTCCAGCACCGAATACTCGGGGACAGCTGGTAGTAAAAATAGTAAACCGACATCTTACGCGGATGTGTATAATGCCACATTAAATCAGGTTAAAGAAGAGACGCTTAAACAAAGAGAACCAGTAACTTCGAATGTTTCGGTATATGCGGGTGCTAATAATATTAATATGGCATCTAATAAAGTAGAACAGGATTATATAAATACGCGTAATCCTAATAGAACAGCAACATATGATACCCGAGGAACGGTAGAAAATTGTTCTATAACAAGTTATAAAGACCAATTAAATAATGATAAACTGGCAGATAGAATACAACCAGAAATATTGGATACCCTTAAATCTAATCCATATTCTAAATCATTGCACAGTTATGCTTTTAATTAATTTGGCGTTAATAAATCCAGAGATGGTCTTATAAACAGTTTTCATAATGATAGACTTTATAATATATATCCAATATAATTATGTAGACATAATTATATTGCTAAATGATGATATTTAAACATACATTAAAAACGAATAAATTTACTATTTTAATTTAATAGAGTATAATAATTTATTTAGGATTTTTAATAAATTTGGTGTTAATGAACGGCTGCAGTTATGACCCAAAAGATGGAGAGGCTTCACAATCAATGGATAAACTATAATTTATGTTTAAATTAAAGTCTATGTTTAAATAATCAAAAAACAATTATAAGTTCCCTATTGACACGACTATTTAATAAAACAAAACCATTATCTATAAAAATTAATGATACATTTTATACTTTATCATATATAAAATGATTCCGACGATATTCACATAATATTTAATGGTATAACGAGGATATTTTTATATTAAATAATATAAATGATTATCACATCATGGATATATAATAAATAATTTGTAATAATATCAATTAAAATAATATTATTAAGGAAACTCTCATATATATGCATATAAAGGGAAATTAAACATATTTGGGGTCCTTACACCTGCTAGTCCAATTCCCACACGATTCTTGACCTGTTCCAGCTTTAGTAGGTTTAGCCCAATAGGCCACATTATTTTTTCTTTTTAACAAGCAATTATAGTTACCATCTTTTCTTATATCACACCGATCCCCAACAGTCTTGTCTTTTCCATAAGTATCGTAATAATAACTGGCTTTTAATCTTCCTTCTTTTTCTTTTTCTTTAAGTGTGGATTTACCTAGAACAGGTTTAGCTTTATCCTTTACAATAGGTTTAGCCTTAGCCTTTACAATAGGTTTAGCCTTAGCCTTTACAATAGGTTTAGGTCTATAAACCGGCTCATTATTACCTACATATAAAGGAACCGGTCCATTTAAACCAACCCCCCATATGTATCCATCTTCTAATTCAACATCTTCACTTAGTATATGTTTCACTGGTTGGGGCTCAATTTTAGTTAACGCTGCTAATCGCCTACGTTCCCTAGCGGCACTTAAATCTCGTCTAGGTTTAACAGCTTGTATTTTTGGTGACGAGCTCTCCATTTTAGTTAATGCTGCTAATCGCCTACGTTCTCTGGCGGCACTTAAATCTCGTCTAGGCTGAGCACCTCCTACACTATTAATATAATTCTGTATAATTGATTTACCTAATTTTGAATTTGTGTTTACAAAGTGCCCCGTGATTGGATTTTTAATTTTGTTGTACATATTCTATATATAGTGTATTTATAATAATTATAATTAATTAATTAATTAATTATAGATTATAGACTTTCCTTTACATATCTTGTTTAAGGCTGAGATTTACAATTCATTGATATAAAAATATTATTTGTACCATTATCTAACAGAAATAATTTTATACTTTAAAGTTTAAATAGTGTAAAGACTATTATTGATTTGCGGTATATAATTGAAAAATAAAAGTTTTATATATCAATGAATAGTTATCATCACGTATTAGTAGATGCTAAAAATGAATATACTAAACAATTAGTTGAAATGTTAACATACAGATTATACGAGGGTATTAAATCTATATATTCCGAAGCAATCGATGTATCAAATAAATCATATAATCGGCAATATTTAAAAACATTTCAACAATTATTAGGAGACATCCCCAGATGGAATAGTCAATTAATAGATAAAGAATATCGACGAATACTTTTAAAATCCGATTGTGATTGGATGGAAGATTTGATTACAGCTGTTTTTGTCACGCACACCAAAGTTCTAGCTTCGATTAAATCGTCTAAAAATACAAATTCTATAGATTTAAAAGTCCCTACGTGCCAACATTTTATACATAAAACATATATTGAAACAGCTAGACAATTTTGGAAAAGACCAGATTTATTAGATCATAATTTAACTAAAATAGAGATTCAACGAAATTTAAGCACATCTTTAGAACTTATCGCTAAATCTATAGAAGAAACTATCCGAAAACAATTGCCAGTTAAAAATATATTAAAAGAATATTTAGGTGTGGAGTATATTAATAAAAAAACGGCTGAAATAGATGATATATCATTGGATATGTCACCTGAAGATAAAACAAACTTACAAAATTTAGTAACGAAGGAATTAAAAAATTCATTAGAAAATAAAACGAGTAAATTGGATGAAAATTACTCTAACTATTCATTAAATATAGATGATAATAATATATTTAATACTGATAACGGTGGTGATAGTGATATAAAATTAGACACTAAATCGAACAGCACACTTATTGAAGAATTAGAATTAACATCTAATAGAAGCCAATTAGACTATCAATTAACCAAATCATTTAGTGGGAAAGAATTAGAGTTAAAGTCAAATAGGGGTGAAGAATTAGAGTTACAGTCAAATAGGGGTGAAGAATTAGAGTTACAGTCGAACAGGAGTCAGTTAGAAAAACAATCGACCAGGGGCGAAGAATTAGAGTTACAGTCGAACAGGAGTCAGTTAGAAAAACAATCGACCAGGGGCGAAGAATTAGAGTTACAGTCGAACAGGAGTCAGTTGGAAAAACAATCGACCAGGGGAGAAGAATTAGAGTTAAAGTCGAACAGGAGTCAGTTAGAAAAACAATCTACCAGGGGCCAAGAGGTAGAGTTAAAGTCGAACAGGAGTCAGTTAGAAAAACAATCGACCAGGGGCGAAGAGGTAGAGTTAAAGTCGAACACAGGTCAGTTAGAAAAACAATCAATCAAATTTACCAGGGGCGAAGAGGCAGAGTTACAGTCGAACAGGAGTCAGTTAGAAAAACAATCAATCAAATCTACCAGGGACGAAGAATTAGAACTAAAGTCCAATGATCAATTGGATAAAATATCAAACCACACACTTGTTGGAGAATTAGAATTAAAATCGAACATAAGTCAGATTGATGGACGGGGAGAATTAGAATTAAAATCGAACATAAGTCAGATTGAGGGAGAAGGAGAATTAGAATTAAAATCCAATAATCAATTGGATGAATTAAAATCAATTAAAACGACATTAAGTAAAAATATAGATACTGTGACAAATAACAGTCAGTTAGATACAACATCTAATTTTAATTTTTTTAGTGATGCGATAAATTATTAAATCATATATATATTATATAGTATATATATGGATAATTTGAATAAAATAATGTTGTTTTCGATAATATCGGCTTTATTATTAATAGTATTATTATTTGTAAAAAATAAAATTAATAATGAAGTTGCTGAAAAAACCTATTATTTGAAGGGTTTTGCGGTAACAAGTTTGTGTTTAATAATACTATTAAATATTTATCAAATGATTAATATTGGAAAAATGAGCTCCCAAGAAATATTAACAGGTAATCCCGAATTTTAATCTTAATCCCTAATATTAATCTTGATCTTTAATATTGATCTTGAATCTTGATCTTTAATCTTGATCTTGATATTAATCCCGAATGTTAAACTAATATTTTTTAACATTAATGATAGGTCCTTTTTTACTAGATCGCATATCATTAATATTAGCCTCTTCCTCATTTTCAAAATCTGGATTGTAATTTTGACTATGATATTGCCAAAATTCACTCGCCCCTATCTGAAAATCATCGTGTGGTTCTGCCTTATACCAAAACACTTGGTCTTCTAATTTATTACTTTTGGCATTATTATTTATTACTAAACATTCAAAATCTTCAGTGCATTGGTCCATAACTTGGCAAAATATATCAAACGATGGAAACATCCCAGCATACTGTTCATATAATCTTTTACGATTAGACATATAATTTTCCCGCAATAAAAATACAAAATCTATGTTTGTTCTTAAATTGGGTGGTATCCCCAAAGCATACTGCATTGTAATTAAAAACATAACTTTATAATGTCTACCATTCATAAATAATGAACGTATATTTTTATTATTAACCCACCCTTTATCATATAAGCAATCATCTAGTATAAAAAAAGCTCTAGGATCAATTGTAGTATCACCATCTTCCTCAATTTCTTTATTAATAGCACTTATAACTTTTTTCTGACGTTTTAAAACATTGGATACAATTTCAGGACGAAATTCACCGTGGATAAATATGCTGGGCATAATTTTAGAATAAAACGCATTAGCCCCTTCCGTTCCAGATATAACTGTTCCAACTGGCATATTTCGATGACAATATAATAAATCTTTTACTAAAAAACTTTTACCAGTTTCTCGTTTTCCAATAAGAACTACAACTTTATCGTATGAAATCATGTTCATATTAAATTTTTTTAACTCTAATGACATTAATATAATGTTATATTAAATAAAAGATTATATTACGCAACTAGAAAACAGTGTTATAACTTTAATATAATTAATATAATATTATCATTGCTCCCATTTTTAATGGCGTGTAAAATTAATTTAGTTATAGAATTTTTAATAGATTCTTCAAATTCTATAATTTGTAGGATGTCTTTATAATCAATATAATCCCAGAATCCATCAGTAGATAATATACAGTAAGAATTATCTTTTATAGTAATTTTTTTAAAAGATGGTATACAAGATACGGGAGATTTAATACCATTATATTTATTTTTAATAAACTTATATTTATAGTCTCCAATACTTCTGGATAGAGATAACTGATTGTTTATTCTATTATTAAATATATATGTAGTTTTTAATATACGTTTTCGTTCACTTTCTATATAAGGTCGGTGCAGTTCATTTTCATATAGAATGTTATTATTATATATGTAAATCATTTTAGAATCGCCCAAATTTATATGGTATATATAATTATTAGAAATATATAGTATGGATATTGTGGTTCCTTGATTTATGTAATGAATTAGTTTTTTATCAAGTTTAAGAAAACACTTGTTCAAAGAGCGTACTAATGTTTTATACTTAATAGTATTGGTATAATAAGAATATATTAATTTATTTATAGGAGTAAACTCCGCATAAATATTTTTAGACATAGATGTGCCACCATGTCCATCAAATACTCCTATTATTGTTAAATCATAATAATTTTCTATAATATAGAAATCTTCCATATTTATCCGATTACCCTGAATTTTCCCAACATTAATATTTATATTGTTTATAGTATGGCTGTATGTATTAATATTATTTATAGTTGTTGTATTAATTATTTGATACATTATATATAGATATATTTAAACCCCCCCCTTTAATTAAAATTTAGTTTAAAATATGGAAATATTTTAAACGACTAATTAATTAATTAATGCTAAATATTTATGAATCATTAGGTTTAAAACCGATAAATACTATTAATAATAAATTTTTGACTAAGAGTATTTCTAAACATTTTAAGTGTTCTAATGTATATAATTTTAATAGTATATTATGTCTATTTTCTAATTGTAATTTATCAGGAAAAACTCTAAATAATACTAACCAATTAATTAAAGTAATAAAAAAGAAGAAGAAAGTGCATATAAATGGCTATATTTATAAATGTGTCATTAAATATAAAAATAAGTATTTATATAAATCCCTATTTATTAAAGAAATTCCAATCATAAATCCTTTAAATTTAAATATAGGCTTAGACGACTATACATTACCAAGTTATAAAAATTATATATTGTCAGAATATATAAATAGTTATAATAGCATGTCAAACGTAGAACTTTTAAGCTGTTATTTAACATCTAAATTATATGAATTAAATATTTCCCCACATTTTCCATTATTTTATGGGTATAATGTTGTTATTTTGGAAAAATATACTGCTGAAATAACAAATGAATGGTTAGATTTAAATCTAAATATGATTGATTTTAGTAAATGTTCAATCATTAATAATAATAATAAATTATATTTACAGAGGGAGAATTTCCCGTGCACAACAATTTATATGGAAAATTTATCAGATGATTTATACAAATATATCTATAAAACAACTAAAGTATCGGAATACGAATGGTCTTGTTATATTTTTCAAATAATAGCTTCGCTCATTATTGTGCAGAAATTTTTCAATCTTTACCACAATGATTTACATTTATCTAATATAATGTTCGCTCCAACATCTAAAAAATATATGTATTATAAATTTAATAATACATATTTTAGAATAAATACATATAATAAAATTATTAAGATTATTGATTGGGGGAGAGCAACATATTCTTTTAATGGATTAAAAGGTAATAACAGTTCATTTAATATAGATGGTGAAGCATTTGGCCAATTTATGAATAAAAGAGTAAATAATGGGGGTAAAAAAAAAATAGATTTCAATCCTTCAATGGATCTGTATATATTGGGGAAGAATTTAATATCTTCAAACAGTTTTCCAAAAAAAGGACAATTAAGAAATCTAGTACATAAATGGTTCAATAATAATTTATCTGATAATGAATCTTTTAATATGTATATTAAGGGAGCTAAAGAAGGCATAGAGGTCCCAGATAAACAACTGTATGATAAAATTTTTAAAAAATTCATAATAGATAAATCATTGATTCCATACAATGAAAAAATTTATTCACTGTAAATTAGAATCAAACGGGTATCCAGACCAAACACCAGTTCTATTAAATAAATCACTGTATTTATTTCTTAGATTTTGATCTGCCATTTGATCCTCTAGATAATTTCTGGATATGTATCGATATTCTATTTTATTCACTGGATTTAATTGCATATGTTCATAGTATCCAATAATTATTAGTGAAATACCAATTATAAATAATATTAGAATTATAGATTTCATTATAGTATAAAAATATATTAAATTTTTATACTAAAATGAATAGATTATTAATTATTTTCTAAATTTTTTTTCATCCAAGGATCAGACTCACTTAAACTGTTTACCGTATCACTAACAGTTTCGCTAACTGTATTGTCTTTCTCTTCTACAATATTCTCTTCAGCATTCTCTTGCTCATTATAAGCATTGTTTAGATTATCTTCTTTTATTTTAGAAGTTGTGACCGATGCTTGTTCCTTTACATAATCAATGTTTTCTCTAAAATGCTGTTCCTTAGAGTCTTGATTTTCACGATATTTTTTAACTAGATTATTTAAATCCGATTCAAAATACTCTTGGCTGTCTATTTCGTGTGGATGAGGATCCCAAGGCAACCAATAACCCACTTGACCAACAAACACATTAAAATATTTATCTGTAGATTGTAAACTTTTTGATTTGGATTGAGCTTCAGCCAATGTATCATAAACCCCTCTAACTTTAACACCTCTAATAGAGGTTTTAAATTCATTTTCTTTATCAAATTCTTCACCCAACTTTTCACTATTAGCATATAAAAAATCTTGATACCGATCATCAATACTATTTAAATATTTTTCATCTAAATCTATTTTTTTCTCATTTATTAGATTTTTTAAATAATTTTTAATAAAGAATAACTCCTTATTTTTTAATACTTGGTCTGGAGAGACGAATGACATACATACATAATTTTGTCCACGTATTGACGGATCACTTTCTAAAAAATCTTTTTTCTCTAAATTATCCATAATTATATTTTATAATTAATTAATAATCTTTAAGTAAAAAGATAAAATTATTATCTATATATAAAATATAAATGGAAAGAGTTCAGAAAGAATTAGTAGATTTACAATCGGCGTTTGATATTCAAGAAGTTGTTAAGAGAGCAATTAAATACTTAATTGAGGGGGGTGCTGTTGCTGTAGCCGCTTATTACATTCCTAAAAAACAAATGAATGTAGAAGAAATTATTATGATAGCAGTTACCGCAGCCGCTACATTTGCATTATTAGATATGTATGCCCCAAGTATAAGTAATGCCGCTAGACAAGGTGCTGGATTTGGTATTGGTGCCAACTTAACTGGATTCCCTACTTTGGCTTAATAGTATTAGCTTAATTAAAAAAAACATTTTAATTAAAAAAATAATTTAATTAAATAGTTTTTATAAATTCCCATTTTACATCTTTACAAATCACTTTCCACAATTGATCTTGTTCAGCCAATTTTTCTCTAGATTTTAACAGATTAAAATTCTTTAAGAAATAGTCCATTTCTAATAATTGTAAACATTTATATAGAACATACGAATAAGATAAAAAATTACTTCTTTTATTAGGACAATGCTTTATCCAGGGAGTTTGTATTTCGGTGAACATCATCCTTAATTTTATTTCTACTTCATTATCAAGTATAGGTGGATTGATTCCATTCAATCTATTAATAATATGTGGAACATGTTCATAGTATTTATTTAAACCTAATTTTTTTAATATTGTTCTAACTTTTGGCACTTTTAGAGTTTTAATATTTATATAGGTTTCTTTCTTTAATTCTATTTTAATTAGATCATATATTTCTTGAGGAATATCGGTACTTTCTTTTGCTTGCAGTTGTGCCAACCATTCATTAAAATGATTTATTCTTTTATACGCAAAATAACTAATTTCCTTAGGAGTATCCTTAAATGAGGGACGATCTATATCTATAATAATATTTTTCTGTACACCACAATTTCCACAAATTAATAGGGCTTCATTTTCATAATATATTTTTTCTACATTACATTGTTCACATATTTCATAAATTGTGGTATCTAAAGATACAGGATTAACTTTATTAAAATATTTATTTAACAAGTTTAATTTATTATATTTTTTTTCATTAGGGTTATCTGAATCCTTCCCCGATTCATTAACAGAACTATTAGAATTATTAGAATCTAAATTAGTTGTAGGTTTTACAAAAAAATTTAATATAGAGTTTGATTTAATATGTTTATTATTTTGATTATTATCATCATCATAATAATTATATAGAAGATGGTTATTTTTTAATAAGAATGAATTAATATTTGTATTGTTTTTAATATTATTTAATTTTTCTTCTAAAGAAATTATAGTTTCATTTAAATTTAATTTATATTCTAATTTAGATTCACCTAAATCTTTTAAGGGTATTATATTTAAAGTTTCATATTCTCTCTTTATTTTTAATAAATGTTCCATATTTTTATCATAATTAAATTTTTCATCTTTAAAGTGATTAAATTTATTACTTATATCAGTATCTAATGTTACCGCATTAGATTCTTTCTTTTTCCTCCGCCTCTTTTCTTTAAGAATCATCATTAATATTATAATGTTTTTATTCCTTTAAATGAATAATTATTAATACGTTTATTGATTATGAATCATATATAGTATTATTTATATTATGAATATAGATAATATAGATAATATTACACTTCGTAAAATGGTATTTCTCTATAATGCTATAATAGATGGTTGGACAGTTAAATTATTAGATAATAAGTTTGAATTTATTAAAAACAAACAAAGTCTACATAAAAATCCTGATTTTATTAAAAATTTTATAAATAATAATTTAGATATGAAATCGCTTATTTTAATTTAATTAAATTAAATTAAATTTTAATATAATTTAATTTAATTTATGTGTATATTATATAAATAAAGCTAAAAGCGAATTAAATAAAGCTAAAAGTTAATGAATATTTATTAAATACTCATAATTTGTATGTATTATATTATAGTAATTAATTGCGTTTTTGAAAAATTATTTTCTTATTATATTATATAATTATAAATGGGTGGTGGTTTAATGCAATTAGTAGCCTATGGGGCACAAGATATATATCTTACAGGTAATCCACAAATTACATTTTTCAAGGTAGTTTATAGAAGACATACCAATTTTTCTATGGAATCTATAGAACAAACATTTAATGGAAATCCGGGCTGGGGCCGCAAGGTAACTTGTACAATTTCCAGAAATGGTGATTTAATACATAGAGTTTATTTACAAGTAACTCTTCCAAGCGTAAAAGCCAAAGACCATAGTTGGATCAATTGGGTAGGTCATAAAATGATCAAAAGTGTAGAATTAGAAATTGGAGGTCAACGAATAGATAAACATTATGGTGAATGGTTGCATATATGGAACGAATTATCGCAATCACCAGGATTAAGTTCTGGATATGCTAGAATGGTCGGAAATGTTCCACAATTAGTTTTCCCTGGTGAAGAACTTCCAGAAACAACCTTATATATACCATTACAATTTTGGTTTTGTAGAAATCCTGGTTTGGCTCTCCCTTTGATTGCTTTACAATACCACGAAGTTAAAATTAATTTAGAGTTTGAGAGTTTAGATAAACTTTTAGTACGGGGACGAGCTGATGATAATGCTGGGATCGACGAGGCAACCGAACCAGCCGAAATGAAAGATGCTAGTTTATGGGTTGATTATATTTACTTAGATACCGATGAACGAAGACGGTTTGCCCAAGTATCCCACGAATATTTAATCGAACAATTACAGCATACAGGTGATGAAACTGTATCTAATATTAACAGTAAAATTAAATTAAACTTTAATCACCCTGTAAAAGAACTTGTTTGGGTAGTATCATCCAAAAAAAATGAAACTCATAAACAATGGAGTAATTTTTCTGACCAAATTGACCAAGACTTTATAACTGGTATCGCCGACGAAGAACTTGGAGGGGGTCTTGTAAATGCCATTGCTCCAATAAACCCAGCGGGTGGTGGAAGTAATCCAGTTGATACCGCAAACATAAAACTTAATGGACACGATAGATTTGCTGAAAGAAAGGGATCTTACTTCAATTTTGTTCAACCATATCAACATCACACAAATGTTCCATCTTTGGGTATTAATGTTTATTCATTTGGATTAAAACCTGAAGAACACCAACCATCTGGAACATGTAATATGTCTAGAATTGATAATGTTTCATTAAATCTTAAATTAACCGAGGCAACTATAACAGATAATGATCAAAAATCATCGGCCAAAGTTAAAGTTTACGCAACTAACTATAATGTATTAAGAATTATGAGTGGTATGGGTGGATTAGCATACTCTAACTAAAGCAAACTAAAATTATTGATTAATTAAATTATTTATATTTAATTAATTAATACTTGGATAGATATAAATTACCTATTATTTCTATTCTCTTGTTACTTCTAATGTTTCTTCTGTTACTCCCACAGACTCTTCTGTTACTCCCACAGACTCTTCTGTTACTCCCACAGACTCTTCTGTTACTCCCACAGACTCTTCTGTTACTCCCACAGACTCTTCTGTTACTCCCACAGACTCTTCTGTTACTCCCACAGACTCTTCTGTTACTCCCACAGACTCTTCTGTTCCTCCCGTATTCATTTCGGATTTAACGTTTTGTAAGAATTCATCTGGATTAGCACTAAAATTTTGAATAGATCCATCCATCATTCTATAAATGTTTTCAGAAAATGTTCTAGGATTTTGTAATGAAAATCCAGAATCTAATATAGAAGAATTATATAAAATATCTATATAATAATTTAATATTGAACTGTACTGATCCCCCATACCAACTAATTTGTTAAGTTCTTTAATCATATTATTATTGGGGTTGAGTTCCAACGTTTTTTTAGGTTTCATAAACTGTGCCATTTGATTATTTCCCAATGTTTGTGCTTTCATAATTCGTTCCATATTAGCTGACCACCCATGCTCAGCAGTAACCAAACAACATGGGGTATTAACAATTCGGTTAGATATTAATACATCTTCAACATCGGTTTTTAATACTTCTTTTATTTTTTTACACAATGGTTCAAATTCTTTTGACAATTCTTCTAATTCTTTCTTTGTATTCTCTGTATCTCCAGTATCCAAATTTACTTTAGTTACCGAAAATAATTTTTTCCCATCGAATTCGGTTAAATATTGTAATACATACTCGTCAATTGCGTCCGTCATAAATAATACATCAAATCCTTTATTTTTTAATTTTTCCAAAAATGGAGAGTTTTGGACTATATTGATATTTTCACCAGTAATATAATATATCCCAGGTTGATTTTCCTTCATATTCAAAACATACGTATCTAAACTAATTTGTTTATCCAATGAATTACTCGTATTAAATCGTAACAATTTAGTAAGTTTAACCCTGTTTACATCATCTGAATGAATACCCAATTTAATATTTTTAGAAAATTCATTATAAAACGTTTCATAATCGTCTGATCCAGATAAATCATCTAATAAATTTAATACTTGCTTGGTAATGGATTTTTTAATCAATTTAATACTTCGGTTTTGCTGTAACATTTCCCTCGATACCGTTAATGGTAAATCGTTTGAATCGATTATACCACTTACGAAATTCATATAATCAGGTATTAATTCTTCACACGTGTCACTAATAAAAACTCTCTTAACATATAATTTTATCTTATTTTTTTTGGGTTCATTTTGGAACATATCCATTGGAGCCTTTTTGGGTATGAAAACAACCCCCTTAACATCAATTTGACCCTCCACTGTAAAATGTTTATATCTCAAACAATCATCATAATCATTTGTTAAATTTTTATAAAATTTATTATATTCTTCTAATGTTACTTCATCTGAATTTTTAATCCAAATGGGTTCTTGATCATTCAATTTTTCCCATTCAGCGTAAGATTCGGTAATAGTTTTTTTGGATGTTTCTCCTCCCTCGTCCAATACTTCTTTAATATCATTCACTGTTTCTCCATCTTCATCATTATTAGCAGTAGCAGTAGCATCAGTAGCAGTAGCATCAGTAGCAGTAGCATCAGTAGCGGTAGCATCAGTAGCAGTAGCATCATTATCATTAACAGTATTCAGGGTAGCATCAGTGGTAGTATCATTAGCAGTATTCAGGGTAGTAGCAGTATCCAAACTCTCAACAACATCTACTTCCCGTGTTTTTGACACTAACAAATTTAATGGATACATCATATATTGTGAATGTTGTTTAATTATATCCCTAATCTTAGATTCTCCTAAATAATCCAAGGCATCTTCCTTCATATATAATTCTATAGATGTTCCTCTCTCGGTTTTATCATCTTCATATAAAAAATAACTTCCGTCCCCAGTACTTTCCCATCTCCACGCAGTTTCATCATTTTTTTTAGTTCTAACTACAACTTTATCAGCTACCAAAAATACCGAATAAAATCCGACACCAAATTGTCCAATTAAATTTAAATCTTGTTTAGCTTCTAAGGCTTTCATAAAATTTTTAGTTCCTGATCTAGCAATCATACCCAAATTATTTAACAAATCTTCTTTAGACATTCCCACACCAGTATCTTGGATTTTTAACATTTTAGATTCTTTATCCAAATTAATATTAATTTCATATGATGAGTCGGTAATACTATTTTTTAAATCGTCATATCGTATTTTATCCAAAGCATCCGACGAATTAGAAACTAATTCTCTTAAAAATACATCCCGATTACTATAAAATGTGTGAACAATTAAATGCATTAATTGTTGAATATCCGCATCAAAATTATGCTTTTCCACTTGTTGTTCTTGCTGTGTTTCAGTCATTATATTTTATTTAGTTGAATAGTCTTTAAATATTTTTTATTTGTAGGAAAGTTTTGAATTAGATTTAAGTGACCCCAAAATAATAATTAAAAAAAGCTTTTTAAAATGTAAATAAATAAATGTAAATAAATAAATTTGAATAAATTTATTTAAATAATACTATTAAATATAATAAATGGAAATAGAATATAATGGAATATCATACCTAATAAATAAAGACTTGTATGAATGCGACGATATATTTTATAAAAGAATATGGTTTATTTCAAAACAGCAACCTAAAAATAAAACAGAGTTCGACGAAATTATTCATTATTCTCTATTTTGGAAAAATATTTATTATTATGGATGTAAATATAATCAAAATATTCATAATAAAATAAATGATTTACAACAAGTTATAGATTAGTCTTCATTATTAAATAAAATTAGTCCGTATTATTAAATAATATAAGTTTATTTACTACTAACCAATATGTAGCAATAGCCAATAAAATTAATATAATTAATTTTATATAGTTAGTGCTCATAAGTTTGCCATTATCAGATAAATACATTAATATATTTACACTAACCATTATTGTTAAAATCTTAATTAATTCATTAAATAAGTCTGTATATTCATTCGGAACATTAATAGTTAAGTATGATTTCATATAATATACTAAAATATAAAATTTTTAAAGTTTATAGTGTGTTTAATTTTTTTTTTTAAAATATTTATTAAATTAATTATGAATACTAATCATTTAATAATTATTACACTTATTATTGCTGGGTTTTTATTTAACTATTGGGAAATTAGAAAAAACTCACACTTAATATCCACGGTTGTTACACATTTAAAAGAATTAAGATTATCTAACTATCCTAAAAAAAATATAGTATCTGACTATAAACCAGCACCTATATCAAATAGCGATATTGCTATTCCAAATAAGCATATTTCACAAGCCGACATTGATAATATTATAAATTATGAAGTTAATTCTAATGATACAGAAGAATTGGAAAATGAAATCTTAAATTATGAATTAGAATTAGAGAAATTGAATAAAAAAGATGATGATATTATAAGTAATTCGAATATTTCATTAGATAATATTAAATGTCAAATTGATTCAAATATAAATAATAGTATATATTCCAACGTATTAGATGATAACATTGTCGAAGAATCTATGGGAGATAATGTATCAGTAGAAAAAACTGTAGAAGACTGTGAATCTATGGGAGATAATGTATCAGTAGAAAAAACTGTAGAAGACTGTGAATCTATGGGAGATAATGTATCAATGGAAGAAACTGTAGAAGACTGTGAATCTATGGGAGATAATGTATTAGTGGAAGAAACTGTAGAAGACTGTGAATCTATGGGAGATAATGTATCAGTGGAAGAAATGGTATCAGTAGTAGATAATGTATCAGTAGAAGAAACTATATTAGTAGTAAAACCAGATTCGGTAGAAGAAACGGTATCAGTAGTAAAATCTAAATTAAAAAGAAATAAAGATACTTCTGATTTAGATCTAGAAAATACTATAAATACTTTAAAAACTAAATATAAATTTGCTGAATTAGAAACATTATGTGTTGCGAATAAGGTAGCGGGAAGGAAAACAAAAACACAAATGATTAAAAATTTATTAAGGAATAATATAACAATTTAAATATAATATTTATAAAAAAATATTATATTATATATAAATGAGTTGTCATAAAACAAGTAATAATAAATATTTTAAATGCCCCCCAATGATGAGTGATGGTAGACATTTTACAGATTATCGACCAAGTTGTAGTGTAAACAGTTTAATACAAAATAATACAAACATAACAAGTTCTTACCAATATAGAGAGTATTTAACACACAACGCCAGTAAATTAATGGATTTAAACAGGGTGTATAGTTGTCAAAAAAATTGTTGTGGACCTTGTAAGACCCCTTATAATACAGGGACAATGTTAGATGAAAATACTAATAGAGTTTGTAATAAAAATTCGTGTATTATTAATAATAGAAAAGTAAATGGTTTAGGACAGGGTAGACAATACAATACCAAAAACTCCACATTTCCAGATAAATTACCGATTAATCAACCCTATAATTGTTGTTCAGATACAAATGATTCATTTAATTATTATAATTATATAGATAATAAAGCCCAGGGCGAAATGATTCCACGGAAAACAATACCATCTGGAGGAGATGCAATGAAAGGAGGAGATCCAATGGCATTTAATTTGTAATAATTAAATTTTAAAAAAATTATATATATATATTATAGATGTGTGATAATTGGAAAAATAAATATTCTAAAAAAATAACGTGTGAAGGATTAGTTTTAGATAAAGGGGATGGGGAATATAGTGTTAAAGGGAGAATTAATTCTTTAGGTAATTCAACTCTAATGTATTGGGCGGCTAATCCCCCCACATACAATTCTAGTTATACTGGTTCTGGACTACCCTACCCAAACCCTGACATAGCCTATGAAAATACCCCCAACAGAGGTTTAGTAAAAACAACTAATGGAAATTTTGACTTTAATATTAGATTCCCCAATTCTTATTATATAGGCTTGGGGTCTGTTTACGTTGAACCCGTATGTCATATTAAAATATGTAATTCAGGTGTAGATAATAAAATACATACTATTAAATTAGGTCATGGAATACCATTTAGAATGTTAACCTATCCACAAGCACCTGTAACCATTTCTAGAGATTCTCCCAAATTTTATGAAGGTGGATTTGAGCTTCCAATACGAAGTCAGGAAAAATTACTTAGAGATTCAGCTTTCCCAGAAGATAATAAAATGTCTAAAAACTTTTGGGGTTTAAAACCCCCACACCCATAAGTTAATATTAAATTTGATAAATAATATTATTAAATTTAATAGTGTATATGTCCAAATTTATAAAGGATCCCATTTACGATTCTTATCTAAAATTTTCAGAAGATGAATTAAAATTAATAGATACGAAAGAATTTAAGCGGTTAAAAAATATAAAACAATTAGGTTCATTAGAACACGTATTCCCAGGGGCTACTCATTCGCGTTTTTCACATTCTTTAGGCGTAGCTCATTTAGGAGAAACATTTACGAAAGCCTTGTATGAGAATTCAGACATAAATTTAGGAAATGATAATCACCGCATTATTCGTAATATTAAAATAGCTGGACTATACCACGACGTTGGTCACGGTCCATTTTCGCACGTGTTTGACAACATGGTTCTAAATAAATTATGTCCTAATCATATATTAAAAACTCACGAAGCTAGATCTTGTCATATTTTGGAACAGGTTTGTAATACATTAGGCAGTGTTAAATTTAATGGATATGATATAGATTTTATTAAAAATGCAATAGACCCTAAGAAAGACTTTGGGAAATATACTTCTCAAATAATTTCAAATAGTATAAACTCTATAGATGTGGATAAATTTGATTATTTGGTTAGAGATCCATATTATATAGGATTTAATTTTAGTTTTAATTACAAAAGATTATACAATCGTACTAGAATATATAATAATGAGATTTTTTATCACGAAAGTGTCGCAAATGATATATACGATATGTATTATACACGGTATAAATTTCATCGAGAAATATATAATCATAAAGCTGTTAAATCTATAGAATTAATGATTGGGGACATTTTGTTGGAGTCAAATGATGTGTATAATTTTCCAGCTATACTCGATTCAGAAGAATTTATAGATTTAGATGATACTCTATTAACAAGAATAAAATACAATTCTGAATTATTATCTAATTCTAAAACTCTTTTAAATAGAATAGATAAAAGAGATTTATATAAAAAAATATATGAATCACAAGATACAATAGATATTGTTACAGATTTAATTGAAGATAAATATCCAGATAAAAAAACAACTGATTTTCATATTATTCAAATGAATTTTGATTTTTGTAATAAAAATGCAACGCCGTTTTCGAATATTAAATTCTATAATAATAAATTTAAAACAGTAGATTATAAAGATATAAATATTAGAAAATTAATTCCAAATAATTTTAGAGAAAGTTGTGTGGTTGTTTATGAAAAATAATTAAGTAGAATAATTTTTAATAATTTGTTTAGTTGTTATATTATCGGTGATCGTTTTATCTAATAATTCTAAATGTTTATTAAAAGTATGATTTTCTTTCATTGTTTTGGTGATTCTTTTTATAGCTCTTTTTCTTATTGGGAAATCATAACTTCTGTTTAATCGTTTTCGCATACGTCCACCATATTCAGGATCATCATCAATAGATTTAATTTCTAATTCCTCTTTTATTGTATTAAATAATGGATTTGTATTTGGTTTAATAAAATCTCTTTGTACGGTATATACAAATCGATTGAATGTTTTAGGATCCATTACTGATAATAATAACGAAAATGTTAAACCATGCGTTGGTGTTGATATTGATTTTTTACTAATAGAATTTAGCACATAATCACTTAATATTATTATCATATGGCTATTTTCAACTTGATTATTTAATAGCTTATTTGAATTATTTAATAAATAAGAACTTAAATCTTTTGGTGTTATATTTTTATCTTTAATACCTTTTAATATATTAAAATTACTATATTCTTTATCCTTAATATTTTTTATAGAACTATTTGTAATATTTATTAGTTTATCTAATAATAATATATCATACTTAGATTTATTATTATTATCAATACTACCATATATATTTAATATTTTAGATTTATTTAGAGGTTTTAAATAAACTATATTTTTAATTTGAGGAATAATTCGTAACAATGCGTTGTTTTTAAAACTGTATAATACTAATTTATCATAAATATCATATAATGTTTCTTTTATATTTAGACTACTCTCTTCTATACTTTTAGCATAAGTTTTAGGCTTATGTAATCTATATAGATCTGTTATTAATTCCTCTAATGTTTTTTCTACCTCATAATCACTAAAAAGAGTATTTAAAGTTTTACTTTTAACTGTTTTATCGTCGGTTTCTAAAATATTTAATATATTATTAATAGCCTTATTTTTAGTATTATTCTTGATATATTTTTTAAATTCAGGTATAAAAAGAGTTATATCATCCGTATTTAATGATTTACCAATCCCCTTTTCTTTTCCAGTCTCACCCAAACCTAATCCCAATTTGGATGAGTGTTTTACACCGCTTTTAATTATGTCTTTTAATTTCTTATTTACAACTAATTTATCAAATATCTCGGAGTTTACTAGTTCTGGTAAATTTAAATCATTATTTTCATTTACCAATGTATTTAATTCTGGATAAGTTTCTTTTAATATATTTAATAAAATATGTAATTTATCATTTGTATGGGATTCTTCATTTTCATTTATTCCATTTTCATTTATTTCTTCAGCAAATATATCTTCAGCAAACATATATATTATCCTTATATTAATTATTTATAAATTTAACAATTATAAATAAATTTAAAAATTGATTATTTAATGATGTGTTTCTTAAAATTAAAATGTCATATTTATTATTTCATATTCCAAAAACTCTTATTAGCCCGTTTATTTATAATGACTTAGTAAAACATCGTTGGGAAAAATATGATGCACAGTGTTTAAGAACTAATATTAAACTACCTTTTAATATTATTAAAAGTATATATTCATTCACTAATTTACCTTATGATATTAAAAAAAATAATTATACCTGCCATTATATTAAATATGCCATTCATAAAAATTACAAAATATCTCGTCATAATGATGGTTGTAAAATAACAATTTTAATATATCTAAATAAAAATCCTAGTATTCAAGAAAGTTTTTATGTTGAAAATAAAAAGGATAATGAAACATCACTGGTAAATGAAAACTATTGGTCCGAAAATAATAATACATATGGGTGTTTAGTTATGTGGTCAACTAATAATAGCGGGCCAGAACATCATGGCGAAATAATGGGAAATGGTAATAGAGAACTTTTATGTTTATTTTTAAACTAGAATCCAACCATCCAACTATTAATAACTCTAATAATATTATGTTATTAATATAGTGTATAAATAACTAGACTCTGAATATTCTAGTTATTTATTCTTGAACCATTCATAAACCACCCATCTATAGAATTATCCTATTTTATAACACTTTCCTATAAAATAGGTAATAGTCTAAATAAATCATTATATTTAAATTTTATGAAGTATGTGTGCTCTAATAAAACAGCTCGAATATATTCTAAAAACTAAACATATTAATAATTCCTTCCATCTCCATGTCCAGAATCATAATAAAAACATACATCAGTAACATAAATGCTATTTGTATATTTCAATGCTCTTAACCAACAATCATAATCTTCATGTCCGTTTTCCACATTATTGAAATTATTGATTTTATCTAATATTTCCTTTTCCATTAAAACACTACTACAAATTACACAATTATGAATTTTTAAAAAATCTAGTGTCCATATTTTAGGAAACCCAGTTTCTAGTAATTTACTATTTTTCCTCCTATAAATATTTAGTAAAGTTCTATAATAGTGTTCGGCGTTATATTTACTATAGTTTATATTTTTATTATAAATACCATTACCGATTAATCCATCAGAAGAAGACATTTTACACCCAGATTTTTTCATAGCATTTATTTGCAATTCTATTTTTTTAGGAAACCATATATCATCATCATCACAAAATGCTATATATTTACCTGTTGATTTTTCAATACCCTTATTTCGAACATATCCTCCACAGCCATATCCAAATTTTTTTTTTGAATTTTGTTCCAAATGTATAATTATGATATTATTGGCACCCCAGTCATAATCATAGTATTCTTTTTGAGTCGATTTATCATTAATTACTATTATTTCCAAATTTGTATAGGTTTGTGTTTTTACACTATCTATCGCATTTAATAAATAGTTAAATCTATTGAAGGTTGGAATTATCACAGATACCTTTTCCATTATCACAGATACCTTTTCCATTATGTATTATAAATATTTTTTTACACGATACTTAGCGAATTTAACAATATAATTAATCAACCTTTTTTATATCCAATATAAATGTTTAAAACAGAGATATACCAGAATAACCATACTAAATAATTAATTATGCACCTCTTCATATGTTTTGCAAATTTCTCTAAATAATTTTTTTGGACTATTAATGCACACATATGGAATATTAAATTCGATACATACTTCTTTAACAATAGGGGCTATTTCCGCTAATCTATGACTGGATAGAGTTGGAAATAAATGATGTTCTATTTGATAATTAATTCCTCCCATTAATTTTGTAAATAATATATGAGGTATTGTATCGGTATTAAAAAAATTTCCAGAATGCCTCACCTGTAATTCACCCCAATCCATTAGAATACCATTATTTTTACTAACTTGTTTATGCGTGTCATACATATCGTGGTCAGGGGAAGAACCTATAAAATAACCTATATTAGCACCTACTATATGTAAATAGAAATAAAAACCACCATAATATATTTGGATGAATACAAATAACACACTTAATACATACTGAATTATATCGTCTATTTTCCCAAATTCTTTAGGTAAACTCATTTTCCATAAATGTCCTTTTCTAACCCAATTTAAGTGATACAGCATACTTTGACCAAATAATGTTCCAGGTAATAAAATATTTATAAACAATAATTTATAATTTATATATTTTTTAGAAAATTCCATTGGTTTAGGTTTTATTAATTCAGATTTTCGTAAAAAAGGATTGGTGTTAATAAGATCTGGGTCATATTGTACCATTCCGGTATATTGGTGATGCCGTATACAATGATGATAGGTCCACAAAGTATGATTCCACAACAATAAAGATTGTATTAATTTAGAACAACAATTATTTACAATCGGATATTTAGAAATCGCATAATGCGAACCATCATGCAACACATTATACCCTAGAAATACTAGACTTAATCCAGATAATAAACCACAACACACTTTTAAAATAGTATTTAAACCAAATAATAACTGATATTGACAATATATAAATAATGCCCAAGAAAACAATACGGTTATAAACCAAGAAATAGATGCCTTAGTGTCTTTTTTAACATAATTTTGCACACGTTTGAGACACGTATTATAAAATCCATCGTTATCAAACTTAAACAGAGATTTTTTCGGAGTGGTTTCATTAACCTCATATTTTTTCATTATAGATTTTATTTTATCCATATTACAAAATGCATGATAAGATTCAAATAATGCGGTTGAATCTGGTTCGTTATTACATAATTTAAGTATTTCTTCCCCACCTGGATGATCAAACCCCTCTAAATTATATAATTTGCCGTGGATATACATATATATATATAATTATATTTATTCTCTATATAATTATAATATTGCTATTCTCAATGATATCAGAACGTAAAATTTAACTATATTAAAAAAAGACATATTATAAATATTTTCTTTATTTATAATATAGATTATGTTTAATAAAGAACTAATACTTAAAATTTTATCGAAGGGATTATTAAAACTAAATACCCAACCAGGTAATACCAAAATGACTAATACCCAAGATGATATGTTAACGGATTTGGATTTTATAACCCAAAGTATTGAGAATGAATTCAAAAAAAACACAGTAAAAATCGCAACCGAAGGCACATACCCCCCCTATAATTTTAAAAATGAATTGGGTGATTTAGAAGGACTTGAAATAGATATAGGAAATGAAATTTGTAAGCGTTTGAAGATAGATTGTGAATGGGTTGAAACAGAATGGAATAAATTAATACCTGGATTAGAAGAACATAACTATGATGTTGTTATATCAGGTATGGATAAAATGGATGGTAGAGAATCAGGAATAACCAAATTTACCAAATGTTATGTAGCGGATTTTAAACAATTTGGAGTTTTAGGAAGAAATAGTTTATCAGATGTATTGTGGAAAACTTGGGATATTGATATGAACGACACGCAAATAGATACTAAGGTTATTAATGAATTAGTATCTGTTTTTAAAGATAAAACAATAGGTGTCCAAAAATCCACAATTCATGAAATCTGGTTGAACCGATATTTATATAATAAAATAAAAGTAATAAGTTATGACAATGTTATAGAATTAAATGAGGCGTTGGTTGGTGAAGATATCGATGCTATATTAAGTGATGTGGGTTCTATTATAGATTTAATGGATAGTGGCGATGGGTTAGATGTAATGTTTACTGGACCACGATTTTATGGTTATGGCATTGGCAGCGTTGTTAGAAAAGAAGATGCGGTAACTATAGATAGTTGGAATAAAACAATAGACGATATGAATAAGGACGGCACTACATCCAAAATTAGTAAAAAATGGTTTGGTAGGGATATTTCTCTCCCATAGATATTCCCCCCCATAGATATTTCCCCCCATAGATATTTCCCCCATAGATATTTCCCCCATAGATATTATCCATATAGTTAAGTTGGAATAAAAATTTGATGCTAATTAAATTATTTTATAAAATAAATAAATGACTTCAACACAACAACATTTTGGGAAAGGAGCCGAAACAATCGGGTTTCCCCTCGATACTAAAAATACACAGGGAAATCGTCGTACCTGTTTGGGGGGGGGTATTACTGATGGCACTATCAAATGGTATGGGTTCATTCAATCGGACGGAATTCGTGTAGATCCATATAAGCTTACTTTTTGCCAATGTTGTGGGGAGCAAAATTTTCAACCACATCAAGTATTTAAAATTATGGATAATGAATATCCTAACTTAATACCCACATTGATTTGTGATACTGTAAATACCAAATTATGTCTTGCATATAATATTGATACACGATGTTTACATTATGGTGGATTTAGGGTAAATATAAATCTAATAAATCGCGAAGGTGATAAATGGGTTCCGGCATCTCGTATCCCAACAATTGAAGCAGATAAAGCCGCTAAAGTAGGAACACATTTAGTTAATATCCCCACCCATACAGGATGGGAATGTTGTATTAAGGGAGATCCAAATGGAAAATATGCTAACAGCGATCTTTATTACAAGGTTGAATGTGCCCGATTTGGGGATGGACGAGAAGTAATTGTATCTAGTAAAGGTGGGACGACTAACTTTTATACGCCACTCAGCAGTCCGAAACCGATGATATTTAATGGTTATGATCGTGATGATTCTCGTTTCGTCTTTGTGGCTCCGTCCAATTTGGAGAAGGGTCATGGACTCCAAGCATCACACGATAAACAGTCTAACAAACTCTATCTGACTCTATCCATCCATCGCGAAGTAAAGGCGGTGCCTGAACCAGTTTATCGTCAAAGCAAGGGTGGTAATGATGAATACCTAGAGGGTTCTTATGATATGGTAAGTGATGCTAATACTATGAGAGGTGGTACTACTAAAGGTGCTTCTATGAATGGTTATTTTAGTGCTGCTACTACGAGAGGTGGTAGTGTGCAAAGTGATTATAGTGGAGGGAGCAATTTTTCAAGCGGTGGAAAGACCCATCATAGTGAAACACATACGGTTAATTCAACATTCCCAAAGGTAGGACCATCAGTAGAGATGATCATTCAATTGGTAAATAACGAACCCCAGGAAGATCTATTGCACTTCACCAGACTTATCCAAGAACAGGTTGATGGTCAGCTCCGGGACGACCTCGGCAAACTGCAAAGGGAAAAAGAACTATTGGAAGCCAAAATTCATTTAGAGACCAATCGGGTTGATCCACGTTCTCAACTATTTGGTCATACCACTCAAGAAGCCCATCTTATCTAATAGAATTCTAAAAAAATAATTTATCGTTAATCTACATTTATATTTTTTTAAATCAGATGCCTCCGAAATGTAAAAGAATATCTACATCCTTTTACCTTCTTCTCTACTGGGATTTCGTGGGTAAACTCTTTCTGAAAATCACCACCCATATGTATAATATTTCCGGGTTCAGTTAATATATCTTTTACTATTTTTCGTGTCACTTTGTCCCTTATTCTAAATTTTCTAATGGCTCCCCACGAAATTGCCACAACACCTATTGTATCTAGGTTCTTTTCGTCATCGCTATGAGCACCTATTGTATCATTCCCATCCATATATTTATTGACTAAAATACCATTAAATTCAGCTCCAAACAGTGAATTTATAGATTCCAGTAATTTTTTGGTTGAAGGGAGAAGTGGCATAGATTTTGCTAATTGTCCTGAGTAAAAATACCCAATGGATGTTTCAGAAAAGAACCCTACGCTTCGACGTTGATGGCATTCGTGTCCATAAACTATAATTTTTGGATTATGGATTAATTTATCACTAATTTCTTCCACTACATTTTTAATAAGATCTATATCGGTAAACTCGACTGTTTTTAAAAAGGATTTTTCGGTTTGGATTATAGTTTTCATTTTAAATTAAACTTTATATAAAATTGACAAATCAACTTTATATAAAATTATACTTAAATTATATTATAAAATTAAACTAATTCGGAAAGTGTGTCGTTTATCGGTTTTCTAAGTTCACTTAGGCGTTTTATAATATCCTCATCAATTAATTCTTGGTGTATTATGTGTAATTTTTCTTGCAACAATTTAAATTTACGAAAACTATTAACAGGGTTTAAATTTTCATAATAAGGAACTTCTAACATTGTTTTAATAAGGTTTTTGACATTTTGGTCGTCGATGTTTTTTTTCTCAAATTCATCCAATTGTTGTATAAGATAGAGGGTATTTATGTTGTATCTATTCATTGTCGTTTTATATGTTCGTATAAATACATTATTAATAGAAGCTTGTTTAGTTAAATCCATTGATATACAATAATAATAATATTTTTAAATAGATAAAAATATTATAATAATATATTAAATGTCAATATTTTATAATTGGAGGTGTAGGAATATTTTTAAATTATAAACCAGGATTATATGATTTAGATTTAAATAAATTACATAATATAAATTATAGTGAGTTAGCAGATCATTATCAAAACATGGAGGTATGTTTATCTTATTCTAGAGTTATTTTAGCAATTAGTTGTAATAAATCATTTTTAAATAATAAAGACCTGTTTATGTCAAATATATGGAAAATTTTATATTATAATGAGCCGCCTTCAGTATTTATTATATCAAATAATAACCACTTATTAATATCATTTCGAGACACAGCCACTATTAATAATATAATAACTGATTTAGATACTAAATTAATTAGTATAGGAGAAAATAAATGGTTGTCGTAAAGGGTTATACAGCAATTTTTAAAATCCAATGATGATTTATGGATAAATTAGATAATATATTTATCAAAAAATATAGTCATATATAACCATTTATAATTATTCTTCTGGAAGTAATGAAAATAGGTAATAAAGAGTTTATTGAAGAATATGATAAACAAAGTATTTATACCGTATTACTCATTAATAATTCGGATATATCTCATAAATTTCCTGGAAATGTTAATTATTGTCATATAAAAACACTTAATTCTAATAAAAACCCTATTTCCAACGCACATTATATTTAGCAAGCACGTATTACGATGCGGTTGATTCAATTAATTTTGATATAAACGTATAGTGTGTTGGTATACTAATACCAATGGAAACACATATTAAAGAAGAAGAATATGAACTATCATATAAAACAGATTTAGAAATATATGGAGTATTCGTATCTAAATTAGCTTTATACGATATTAATCAACTTACCGAAAGCAATAAACAACCAATGCATCCAAATCTATATTATCAACTTAGGAGTGTTAGGGGGTTTACTAATTTAAATGGGAAAACATATAATGACTATTTAGAAAAATGGAGAAAAATAAACATTTAAAAATAAAAGGAGATGTTTAATAATATGAGACCAATACAACAGATTATGAATATACCTGATTTATTGGATGAAATGGATATCCATTATTATACCAGACCCATATATCAAATAATATCAATGTGTTCCAATATTTATAATAGTATAATAAATATTGGTTTCCAACCTATGTAAATTTATCAAATCATTATTAAATAAATCACGGTGGACTACAATGCGTGTATCATTAATAGATAAAATTATGGTTGTTTTAATAATAATTCGATTATAATAAATGACTACTGTCAAAACACAACCCAATACAAGATTCGCATTAACGTTTGGAGATTCTTGTGAAAATCATGTAGGGATGGAAATGGTTGGAACCTTGGAGAACCTGGATCAGGGATTTCAGTTGAAGAGTTGTTGAGATTAAAATACAACGTAGATTATTATATTAATTCATAATATATTAAAAATTGATTAATAAAATATTATAATATTATATAACAATGAATCGTTTAATTGGATTAAATTTATTAGGAGGGCGTGTAAGATCTTATCATCAAAAAGTGTTAGACCATTTCGAAAATCCTCGAAATGTGGGTAGTTTTTCAAAGGATGATAAAAATGTTGGTACTGGATTAGTTGGAGCACCTGCTTGTGGAGATGTAATGAAATTACAAATTAAAGTAGATCCTGTTACAAATAAAATTATTGATGCTAAATTCAAAACATTTGGGTGTGGTAGTGCGATTGCATCTTCATCCATAACAACTGAATGGGTAATAGGGAAAAATATTGATGATATAAACATAACCAATAAAGATATAGCTAATTACCTAAGTTTACCCCCTGTTAAATTACATTGTAGTATGCTGGCTGAAGATGCTATTAAAGCCGCATTAGAGGATTTTAGTAAAAAGAAATAATATTTTATACTATTTAGTCATTCATTCAAGTAAAATCTCTTGTATTGAAATATCTTGATATTTATCACTAAATATATTTTTTTGTTTATATGCTTCCTCCTTACTTTTATAAATACCCAATATTTTAGGAGAGGATATTGAAATTAAACCAGAGAAATATTCTAAACAAAGAAGACAATATACATTCATATAAATAATTAAATAAATTAATATTAATATTTATACACATTAATATAATATAATATTGAAACACGGCTGATATCGTGTATTGATTGGTTCTTTACCACCCTTCGCGAATATCCAGCATTAAATTTTGTATTAAAATACAATGACGAATATTATGAATATTTTTATGGCTGGGCAGTTGCTTGTAAGGGGCATTTAATTAGTTGTGATGAAATAAATGGCTTCAAATTTGCACATAGCGATAATATAGAGGTATATAAGGGAGAGCCTGAGATTATTTTAGAATAAGTTGAAACGTTTTATGTATCGCATATAGTTCATTATAATTATTAATTTTTTCCCCATTAAATTCTTTAACCATACACCCTTTATTGTGACAACACCTGTGTCCTATAATAATATTAAATTTATTACCATAATTTATAAATTCTTCTAATTCATTATTGGTAGTAAAATGTATAAAGTAGTTACTGTCACCCTTATCTATGTTAATATTAAAATCCATTGTATTCGATATAGTATCCATTATTTGATTTAAATGTAAAATGTATATTTAAATCAAATTTTATTAAAAGTATTTATAGATAAAATATAGTTCTTATATATTAAAACTATGAGAACTATGATTGCGTGCTTAATATTTTCATTATTAGGATTTGGGTCAAGTGCCTGTGTAAATATAAATACACCTGAGATAGCTAGTAAATTAAATGTAAGTTATGATAGTGATTGTTATCGTGATACTAAAAGTAAATATGAATGTTGCTCACATTTTATGTTAGATGACCGTTGTATGGATAGTTACACCAATTGTGTTATGTATAAAGAATATATAATAGATGATATAAAAGATAGTTGTGATGGTAGTGGAGAAGAGATGTTTAATTTAAGTTATTCAGACAAATGTCACGATTTTGCGTTAGAATTAGATCCTATGTGCTGTGATAATATGTTATTACCAGAATGTACTGGCTGGTACACCGACTGTCATTTACACGAGAGTGGTTTGAATAATGAAACAGCTTGTTCCATACCTACAAAATACACAAATACATATTGTTCAGAATATGTTAAACATATAGATGATACTTGTTGTGTAGATTTCGATGAGAATTGTGTGGGGATATATGCCTGGTGTTTGGCAAATAATCCAAATCAAACATCCGTATTAGATTTATTTCTTGGTCCTAGGATAGGGTATATAATAGGAGATAGTCATAAAATAATTAATGATGTGGAAATGTTGGAATTATGTGCTGCTTTATGTATACAGGCATCTAATTGCCATTCTATAAATTATATTGAAGAATATGGATATTGTCATTTGAACAGTCATGTGACCGGGGATATAGGTGTAGAATTTATATATGATTCTAACAGTGTATATTATGCTAAAATGTATAAAATGCCTGTTAGTGATACATTATGCAATATAAAATATAATTATTGGATAGGGGATGGTATGTGTGATAGAAATGGTGGTTACAATACAGCAGAATGTAATTATGATGGGGGCGATTGTTGCCAGGAGACGTGTGTATATAATGGTTATTTTGGATGTGGGTTTAGAAGTTTAGACTGTAAAGATCCATCTGTCTTAAATACGACAACTACAAGTATAACGTCTACAAGTGTGACATCTACAACTACAAGTGTAACGTCTACCAGTGTGACATCTAGAACTTTAACAAGTATAACGTCAACAAGTGTAACGCCAACAAGTGTAACGTCAACAAGTGTAACAAGCGCAACATCTACAACTGCAACGTCTACAAGTGTAACGTCTACAACTGCAACGTCTACAAGTATAACAACAACAGGAGATTGTCATAATGGTAAGGTTTTTTCAACGTGTGGTAGTCCCTGCGAAGCAACCTGCTTATACCCAAATCCTCGATGTATAGAGGTTTGTGCCACTGGTTGTTTTTGTCCAAGTAATAAACCTATTTTTGATATAAAGGGTAATAGATGTGTTTCATTGGACAAATGTACTACAACTTCCACAACTGGGACAGCAACCTCTACTACTGGGACAGCAACTTCTACTAGTGGGACATCAACTTCAACGAGTGGGACATCAACCTATACTACTGGGACATCAACCTCTACTACTGGGACATCAACATCTACAACTGGGACAAGAACTTCCAGAACAGGGACATCAACTCCAAATACTAGTTCGGAATATATAGATGATTATGGTGAGGCATATTCGTCAAGTGGAACAAGGAATATTTTCAAGAATAAAAATATCATATATGCTATATTTATCCCAATTTTATGTATTTTTATATCTATTATAGGAATTGTATTGTTTAGAAAATATCAAAGGCAACAAATAATAAATAATGGCAATAATGTAATTATGGAAAATCGACAAGATGTTTCATTTGAAAATCCTGTTTATAATAGAGATATAGAAGGGGAAAACGAATTATATCAAGAATCGCCCGGGGAAGAAACATCCACATACAGTGATGTAAATAATAATTACACCGTAAGCACATATGATACTGAAATAGAATGTCAATCTAATATTTAGGTAGTATAATATTAAGTAGGTTTATAGCTATTAATAATAGTGTTAAATCAGCCTATATCAAAAATGTGGTATATCTAAATATAATATAGTAACTGGGGGTGGATATATTAACGATACATTATGAAAAGATAATTTTGTAATTATAATTATAATTATATTAAATTAAATTTAATATAATTATAATTTAATATATACTTATGAATATTAAAAATATATCTATTCTTGGATTCGCATTAATTATAAAATTTAATAATACAATATTAAACCAAAAATTACAAACTAAGCCAATTAAAGAACCAACTAAAGAACGCATTAATAATAAACAAAATAATCTGTTCCAAGATAAGATTATATTAAAAAATTGGTTTAAAATAGAAATAGATAAAGTATTAGATGTGTATAAAAAAACAAATAATAATAAAAAGCGTTTAAATATAATTGATGAAACAATTGAGGTTGCTTTAGATTATGATAATATTAGTAGTGGTGTTATAGGGGATAGTTGGGAAGCTTCAAATAATGACAATAAACTAAATTATTTAAGATTATTTAGAACACATTTAGGCTTTTATATATTGGATTTAATGGAACCTTACTCGGGACAGGCATATAAATTAGCAAATGTTACCTTTAATAGATCTACAAAAATCTATTCGATTAAAATGAAAATTATATTAACTAATAATAGTATAGTGGGATTTTTTACTAATAATTTAATAAGTACAACATTTGAATTTAAAAAATATAAAAATGAATTTAAAATGGTCGATTTTTTACCTAAAATATTACTTAATTCATTATCAAAGGTAGACTCTAAAAAAAATGAATTTTATTCTATATTAAAAGAAAATAACTATAATTTAAAAGTTTTAAATGATTATTTATTAGAAAAAAATGATTCAGCTTTTAGAAAATATAAATTATAATTTTATTTTAATTATAAAATAAATTTATAATATATTATAATATATTATAAATGTTTGTGCCATTATTAATATCAAGCGCGTCTATCTTTAAAGTTGTTAAAGATATATACAATTTTAAAGACTTTACTATTATGAAGATAGATGGATCAAAGATGTATGAAAAAAACAGATTATTAGAAAGAATCTCTATGGTTTTTCTTTATAAATATAATTTAATTAAAGTTAATACTATTAAAAATTCCGTATTACACTATATTTCACATAAAGAAGAAGTTTACAAATTAAAAAGTAATAATATATATGAGGATACCATTGCTTTTTTAGATAGCAATGGTATGGATGACAAGCGTGAAATACTTAAAATTATGTCCGAACTTAAAAATTTTGAATTGGCTTATAAAACGTTGTCATTGAATGACATAAATTATATAGAAAATACTATGTTTAATAAAGTATCTATTAATGCTTGCAACATTGTAATACGCAATTATTTAGAAAAGAATTTCACAACAATTAATGGTTTCTTTGTTAGAGAAATTGATTATTTAAAACACCGTCCTATAATGTCCGATAATAGTTTTATATCACCGTGCGACGCAAGGTGTATAATACATACAGATATAGATGATAAATATAATATGTTAGTCAAAAATACTAAAATAAAATATAAAAATTTAATAAATGGAAGCGATGATTCCATTTTAGATAAGAATTTTAATTCCAACAGCTCTGTTTGCATATTTAGATTAGCCACGGTTGATTATCATTATTGTCATAGTCCCATAAATTGTACAATAAAATCATTTCATACCGTAAATGAACAACAAGGGTCTATATATAGTGTCCAACCAGACATACTTGATTTATATGATGTCTATCTTAAAAATAAAAGACACGTGATTAAAATGGAAACAGAAAATAATATAGAATTTTATATTATTGTTGTGGGTGCTATAGGTGTCGATACAATTGAATATTTACAATCAGACAAAAGTTATGATAAAACGTTCCCCAATATTAATAAAGTATATAAACGAGGAGAACCCATGGTGCGATTTTCTTGGGGTGGTTCGACAATAATTTTATTATTTAACCACAAAATAACGGATTGGAATACGATTGTTTTAGAAAATTCGAAAAAAAAATTAGAAACATATGTTCAGGCCAGATCTACAACTCTCTTTAGTACTTAATATTTAAAAACTACGTATGTATCAATTAATAATGAATAAAAAAATTATATCAATTGATGTGGGGATTAAAAATTTGGCGTATTGTGTATTAGAACGAAAGGATAATGATTTTATTATTAAAAATTGGGATATTATTAATATATTGGATGAAAAAATATCTAAAGTTCCCAAATGTTCGAATATTATTAAAGATAAGCAATGTGGAAAACAAGCATCAAATTATTTAGTTTTAAAAACGGGTTCCTCTATCCCTCTCCCTTTCCCTTTAGTCATTGTTAAAGATAATGTTAAAGATAATGTTAAAGATAAACAAATATATTTTTGTAATAAAATAACGTGTAATAAGAATATTACAAAAATATATCCAAACGATAAACAAAAAACTTTAAAAATACCAAATGCTAAAAATACATCTATTTTAGAATTAGCGTCCATATTACTTACAAAATTAAATTCAATACAATCAATTATATTAGATGTAGACGAGGTTATTATAGAGAACCAACCAGCACTTAAGAATCCAACCATGAAATCCATACAGATGATAGTGTTTACATATTTTGTTGAACACGGTTATAATTCGGGAAGTTTTCCAATAAAAAATATTCATTTATTTTCTGCTAAAAATAAACTTAAATTATATGATGGACCAGTCGTTGAATGCACTAAAAAAAACCCATATGATAAAAGGAAATATTTATCAGTGGAATACACCAAATATTATATAAAAGATAATGTTGAAAAATCTCTATTTTTTAATTCACATTCTAAAAAAGATGATTTGGCTGATAGTTTTATTCAAGGCTATTATTATTTATTTAAAAAATAAGTATTATTTTTTATTTAAGTTTAGATGAATTTAAGGCTAATACGATTATAATAGCACCAATAACATCTCTATTATAATGTTTTTTAAATTTTATTCGGGTATATCCAACAAACAGGGATAATAGATATAAAATACCCGAAGTTAGTATGTTATTACTTTTATAGTATTTATAATAGTAATGGGCTACTATGAATGAACTAACCATATGTGCCGAAGGAAATGAATAATTATTACTTAAATCTGGTCTAGGGGAACGTATTGTAAATTTTATGACATATGTAACAAAATAACTTATTAGAAATTTAGCAATAAATTTTCGTCTCATATCACCTTTTAAAATAAATAATAACCCTACGGGCATTGAAACGGCTAAAAAATCCCCACAATGTTTCATAAAGTTTTTAGACCCAATAATAGTTTCAATGTATTTAAACATTATATTATTATAAGATTTTAAATTAAAGATTAAAGATTATTTGCGTATAACATATAAAAAAAGTTTCTAAATAACATTAATGAGTAAAAAAAATATTAATTTAAATCACATGGAAGGATTTAGTCCCGATAAAAACATGAATGCTAAAAGTATGAATGTCAAAAAAGTATTATCTACAGACGAATCGCTTGGTGGAATTTCAATCGAAATGCCCAAAAAGGGAACTACTATTGGACTAGATTTATTAGTTAATCCAGAAAAAATAAGGGTACAGTCAAATGAAATGTCAAATGAAATAAGCGAAGGACTAAATTTAAATGAATTAGTGCAAAATAATACGCAAGAAACATTTGATATACATAGTGAGATAGATTTATTAGAAGCTACATCTAAATTAAATGATATTCAACTTGAAGAATTGGTTGATGAACAAGATCGCTCATTCTACAATAAAAGTTTACATTCTGGAATGAGTCATAAAGTATCATTATCATCTAGAAAATCTAACAAAAAATATAATTCTATAAATATTAATTTAGATGGAATGTCATTAAAATCGGAAGAGGAAAATGCCAATGTAAACGAGTTTCCACATATAGTCAGGAATGATACTGAAAGTGTTATATATATGGATAATAAACCAGAAGTTAGAAATTATGAAAAGGAACGAAAGGAAAAGGCGGAATTATTATTTAAATTAGAAAAATTAGACAGATTGGGAATACATATGAGTAAAAAATTTAATTTTTCATCCGACATCGAAGAGATGAAATTTGAATATAATCGAATTAAATCGGCAAGAAGTATGGAATCGTCTATTAAATTTCAGAAGAAAATGTTAATGGCGTGTGTTACGGGTATTGAATTTTTAAATAATAGATTTGACCCCATTGATGTTAAATTAGATGGTTGGTCAGAAAGTATTCACGAAAATATAAATGATTACAATGAGGTATTTGAAGAATTATATGATAAATATAAAGATCGAGCCGATATGGCCCCCGAATTAAAATTATTATTTATGGTAGGGGGGAGTGGATTTATGTTCCATTTAACAAATACGATGTTTAAATCGCAATTACCTGGTATGGACGATATTATGAAACAAAATCCAGATTTAATGAAACAATTTGCGAGTGCCGCGATGAATACAATGTCTAATAATGGAAACAGCGCAGCAACTTTTTTAAATTCCCAAATGCCCCAATCTAGAAATAGTCCGAGCACTTCTGTAAATAATATAAATATAGAAACTTCTATCCCAGCACCTACCAAAAAAAAAATATCACCTCCCACTGGAGTTGATGAAATTTTAAATAATCTAAAATCAAACAGTTATAATTCTAATAAAGGGGGTATATCATTAAATTTACACTAATTTTTACACTAATTTACACTAATTTACCAGACTTTTTAAGAATAATATAAGCTTTTTCAATTTCTTCAGGAGAAATTACACCATCATTGTTTATATCAAGTTCTTTAAATGATTTTGGAAGAACGCAATACTCACTGTCTAAATTAAATAAATTTAATACAAAAATTATGAACGTAGAAGTTATAATTAATGATGTAACTAAATCACGTGTTCCTATAAATGCTATCGTAAATATAAGAAAACGACGCAACATTTTACTGCTTAAAAAATCTTTATGGGATTTAACAAGATCCATTTCTATATATCTAGCCCCGACATTTAAAAGAACCATTAAAAATCCATATACATATTTATTATTATTAAATGAATCTATAAAACCGTTTAAATTATAATTACTATTGTCCATTAATAAAAGAAATATTTTATTTTAAATATTTCTTTTATTTTTTAGAAATAAAAGCTGTTAATTTATGCATAGCCTTATGTAAATTAGTAAAATTATCATCTAAGTTTTTAGCAGGTTTAATGTCTTTGATATTAAACGGTTTATCAAATCCAGTATAATTTTCATCGGATTGGGTGCTAGAGGTGTCATCTTCTTCTCCATCCTCTGATCCTTCATCATCTTCCTCTTCCTCTTCCTCATCTTCCGATTCTTCCTCATCTTCCGATTCTTCCTCATCTTCTACTTCTGAATCAACACTATCGATGTCATTAACTAACTTCTTATTTGTTTCATAATTTTCAATTTTAGTTTCGATTGTTTGTATAGAATATTCTAGATTTATTGTTATTAAAAAGGCTATTGTTAATAAAAGTGTTAGTTTAATATCTATAGTAGAGGTGTATATAATAAGTAATAATATTGCTATTTTAATTATAGGTAAATTTATAAATGATATAATATGTCTAGGAGTATACATCGATATAAATGAAATATATAATATTAATGCTATAAGTATACTATTGTTAACTGTTAAACCTAAGGTTTTAACTTGTTCCAGATATTCTATAGTAGATTTAAGATATTCCGTAGTAGATTTAAGATATTCCATAATATTATATAATTATATTATATTATCGAATTAAATTAATAGAGGGCATAATTATGTTCTTTATTATTAATTACATTATTGCTTGGAACAAATGGTTCATAGTTTTTGAATCCATCATCATCAACTTCTTCTCCCTCATCATCTCCTTCTACTTCTCCTTCTTCGCCTTCTTCTACTACGCCTTCTTCTCCTTCTCCTTCTCCTTCTCCTTCCCCTTCCCCTTCCCCATCATCCACAGGTACAGCATCACTATAATTTTCTATAGTTTTGTACCCTTCTGTAATTTTATTTGTATTTATAATATTTAAAGATACTACAAATGCTGTTGATAGCATTAAGGCGATCTGTATATTTTTACTTGATACATATACAATTAAAAACACAAATATTAATTTTCCAAACATTGTATCAAAAAATAAAATGACATTGTTGGGTAATGCTGGAGCCACCGCCCCAGCATATAATGCTAAAATTAAAGACATTGTTGTGGAAAATGTTTTATTATCAAATAAAGTGTTTAGAGATTTATTTACAGTATTCATATCCATATTATATTATATATAAATAAAATATTTTATTTATATTTTATCTAATTAAATTTTTAATTAATTGATTTAATTTATGAAAAGATTATCTCTAATTATTATAGAATGCCATACTGTTCTGTTGAAGAGGCTTGGGGAGAAGACTTTATAGAAAATACAAATAAATTTAAAAAGATTGTTCCGGAAAAATCATATGATAGCGAGACCGACAAATCTATGGATTATAGTGATAATAATCTATACAATAGTGATGATAGTGAAGTATTTGAACATTCGGATAAATATAAAAAGACTAAAAAGACTCGAAAAAAGACTAAAAATTATTCCAGAACATACAATAGATTAGATGAACACAGTGGTCCATTAACAAGACTTCCCAAAAAAAATAGGATAGTTATAGAAGATAGAGAAAATGTTAAGAATAATAAAGAAATGTATATAAATTATATTATTAATGAGAATAAACAACTTAAAAAAATGATAAATAATTTAAGAAATAGTTCTGAACAAGATAGTATTTTCGACGTTGCCTTATTTATTTGTGCTGGAGTCTTTATAATATTTTTTTTAGATATTTTAACAAATAATATTAGAAAATTCTAGATAATCTTTTTTAAAAAATTATTGGAAGATTTATAATCCTCTTTATAGCGAAACTCTGAAGATGTTTCTTTTGTTTTTGAAGTTCGTGACTCTTTTAAATCCGTCGATATCGTTTTTGGCTTAGATATTTCACTCGATATATGACCCCAACAAATAAATAATAAATTCGGAAATGTGTAGGTAAGCCTAAAACCATTTTGTTTTAATTTATTAATAATATACTCAGCACAACATAATTTATCATATTTTGGGACACCAAAAATATATTCAGGGATTACATAGAAACAAAAACTATCCCCTTTTTGGGATACAACTTTAATTCTATGGTGACATTTACTAAGGACTTTTTTATAAATTTCATATTTATTAATTTCTTTTTGATCTCTAATATTATTTAATGAATTTATATTTAACATCAATAAATAATATTAGAAAATTTTAATTTAAATTAACAGAGTTAGAAAAATCTAAATTTTTTATTATTTATAAATAATGATAAAAAATTTAGTATTGAGTGGTGGAGGTATTAAGGGGATATCATATTTAGGAATTGTTAAATATATGGAAGAACATGATTTACTTAAAAATATTGAGAATATTGCGGCATCTTCTGTGGGGGGGATATTTGGATTATTAATAACCTTAGGATATTCTTATGAAGAACAGTCAAAATTACTTTATGGATTAGATTTAAAAAAACTATTAAATATTTATGAAATAGATTTTAAAACATTTATAAATAGTTTTGGTTTAAATTCGGGTGAAAATCTAAATAAATTAATTAAACTATTAATTAAAAAAAAATTAAATCAAGATGACATAACCTTTAAAGAGTTGTATGATAAGACAAAAATAAATCTTATATTAACGGGCACCTGCCTAAATAAACAATGCACAAAGTATTTTAACTATACTTCTACTCCAGATATGTTAATTAGTTTAGCATTAAAAATAACATATTCGGTTCCATTTGTTTTTAATAAAGTGTATTATGAGGATGATGTTTATGTTGATGGTGGATTATTAAATAATTTTCCTATGGAATATTTTGAAGAGGATATTAAAAATACGTTAGGTTGTAGTTTACAAGGAAAAGCCGAAATTACAAATCTAGATAATTTAGATAATTATATATTATCGTTATTATATGTTCCATCACAATCGCTGCATAATAAAATTTTAGAAAAATATAGCAAAAATATAATTATTATTAACGTACCTATAGAAAATTTTGATATAGAATTAAGACCTGAACAATTTAACAGCATAATTGAAATTGGATATAATTCTATAAAAATTTTTTTATCTAATAGTATATATAATGAATAGTTTAATTACAAATATAGAAAAACAATTAAAAATGACAAATTTATACAATAATCCTATAATATTATCCGTTTTATCAATCTTTTTGGTAATGTATGGTCCTAGATTACAACCTGGATTACCGCCATCTATAATGGTTCTATTTAATAATAATTTATTTAGATTTATTGTTATGGTATTAATTGCTTATTTAAGTTCTAGAAATTTACAAGTGGCTATGTTATTATCCCTTGCTCTCTGCTTAATATCATCTATGAGTTCTACACAAGAAATGTATTTAGATTTGGGTAAATTAACGGATATATTTAAAAAGATTCCAAAGAATAAATTGACCGATTTATTGCAAAAAATACCAAAGAATAAGTTAACAGATCTATTACCAAAGAATAACTTAACAGATGTGCCCCCAATAAACGCCCACGAATTAGAAGATACGCCCGATTCTTCCCAATTAGATCCATCAACTAAATGGATAAATACTAAAGAAGAAGCCCCTGAACAAAATCCAAGTGCTGTTTGTAAGAATGGCCTAGAAACAGAATCCTGTATTAATTATTGTTATTCGATGGCTGGTTTTAGAGATGAGTTTTGTCAAAAGCATTTTCCTAACCCACAAGTTAATTGTGGCGATGAGGATGAGATTGATAAAAAAATAAGTTGTCTTAAAAATAATTGTAATTTAGAGGAAAATAAGGATAAAACATTCTGTAAATTTTCAAATACATTGGATAGGATGGATAAAATTACTCAAAATATATTAAAAGATGTGAATCAGTATAAAAATCCTTTAGGATAAGAATCCTTTAGGATAAAAATCCTTTAGGATAAGAATCCTTTAGGATAAGAATCCTTTAGGATAAAAATCCTTTAGGATAAGAATCCTTTAGGATAAGAATCCTTTAGGATTTAAATATTAAAAATTAGTTTTAATATTTTGATCCCAAAAAAAATATTATTATAGTATATATATGATTAGAAGAGTTCAAGAATTATTAAATCCTAAACATTTAGTTCAAAATTCATATTTATTCGCAGTTTTATCTTTATTTTTAGCAATGTATGGACCAAGGTTACAGCCAGCTTTACCCAATTCGGTTAGAAATGTTTTTGATAATAGTTTATTTAGAGGCATTGTTATATTTTTAATCTTATATTTATCTTCGAGGAATATGCAATTATCATTAGTAATATCTATAGTATTTTTGGTTACTATGAATTTACTTCATATGGATAATATTAAAAATCTAGTTGAAAGTGAAGGTTTTGTAATTAATGGTCCAGCATTAAATTCGAATTCCTATAATAATAAATCCTTAGATTTAATCGGGACATTATTTTATCCATTAAACGATAATGATACATTGAGAGAAATGAGAAGTAATGAAGACTATCCCCAATACAATGGAGAAGTTAACTATGAAAAGTAATTAAATAGGGACATTAATTATGGACATTAATTATGGACATTAAGTATGGACATTAAGTATGGGAAGTTATGAATTCTACAAATCCCTTCACATTTCGTTCACCCGTATATTTGATAGTATCATTTAATATAAGTGTGGGATATGAATCTACATCAACACCCTCTGCCAACTTAGGGTTTTTTTCACAATCGATCTTATTGTAAATGATTTCCCTACCATTAATTCTTTTATAATTATTCATAAGCTTTACAAATTCTGGTTTAGTTGATTGGCAATATTTACACCAATCAACATAATACATACTAAATTTTAAAGGCTTATTTTCATAATTTTCTATACCAGATTCTTTATTTTTTTGTAACTGTAATAATTGTTTTTTATTAATAAAAGAATATCCTAATAAAAGAATAAAAAGAATAAAAAAACATAATACTATTTTTTTTGTTAGAGTTAAATTTGTAAGAGTTTGTGCCAATTCGTTCATTTATAAAATACTAATATAAAAAATTAATAAATAATTAAATTTTAAAATTTAATTGTTTATTTAATTCTATTTACCATCAATATTATTCTAAGAGCTTACTTTAATAATAGCTTATATTAATTCTTTAATATTCTCGGGCAATGGCTGAATATCCGTTTGATAAAATTCCATAATATCTCTTAGATGCTGATATTCTTTATCTGTTACAAAGTTAATAGCAGTACCCTTTCTACCATATCTACCACTCCGCCCAATCCTATGAATATAAACTTCACGGTATTTAGGTATATCGTAATTAATAACTATAGAAACCTGTTGTATATCAATCCCTCTTGCGATAATATCGGTTGAAATCAATATCCTAATCTGTCCCAATCTAAACTTTTCCATAACATCATTTCTATCATCTTGTGTCATTTCTCCATGAATATAATGAACCACGTGATCTTGTAACATTAATTGCTCTTTTATATATTCCGCTTTTCTCCTTGAATTGGCGAAAATAATCGATTGTGAAATACTTAATTTATCATATAAATCAATTAATGTGGCAATTTTCCAACTTTCCTGCTCCAATCCCAAATAATATTGTTGAATACCCTCCAGCGTTAATTCCTCTTTCTTAACTAAAATTTGTAATGGATTATTCATAAACTTCTCGGTTACCTCCAACGCTTGTTGAGGGAGTGTGGCACTAAAGATGCATATTTGGGTTTCTTTTGGAATATATTGAAATATTTCATATATTTGATCTTTAAATCCCCTGGACAACATTTCATCCGCTTCATCCAATATAAACGATTTAATATCGGTTGTTTTTAAAGCATATCTCTTAATCATATCATAAACTCGCCCAGGTGTTCCAACTATAAATTGAACTCCTTCGTCCAACACCTTGAAATTATCACTAATTGTAACCCCACCAATCAATAATGCTGATTTTATGTTCAAAAAATTGCTTATTGATTTCATAACGGTATGAATTTGTATTGCTAACTCTCTGTTTGGAGCAAGAACCACAACCTGAGGTTTCATTAAACTTAAATCTACTCGTTGTAAAGAACCTATCAAAAATGTGCCTGTTTTACCTGTCCCTGATTGGGCCTGGGCAATAATATCTCTTCCCGTAATTAATGGCTTGATCGCCTTTGTCTGTATAGCAGATGGTTTTTCAAAACCATTCGCATAAATTCCCCGCAATAATTCATCCGATAATCCCATATCATCGAAATTATCACATATTTCCAGTTCATCCGAACTAGTTATTGTATTTGTATCAGAAGTAGTTGTCATTATTTATATTTAAACCTCTTTCTTTAAATATAAATAATCAAATTTATTTAAATGTTATGATTTGAAGAACACGTCATATAGTCGCGTTGACATTTAAATTTTTTACTACGTTTTTTCCTATTTGGTAATGTTTTCCAAATTAAATCTTTACCTTTTTGTTTTAGATTAATACGGTTATTTGGGTTAAGTCCAGTCTCAATATTCATAAAATTCAGGTTGTTATCCTCTTCATTGTATGGTATAAATTTATTTTTTTCCAAGTTTACTTTTTTATTTTGTTTATATAGTTTAGAATAGGTTTCTAATTCTGAATCATTTATTTGGGTATTATAATATTTTTCTCTGTTTTTTTTAACTGGATTAATTAAATCTAGATTACACTCCTTCTCCTTCTCATTTATTTCCCTGTCTTCCTCTTCAACCACTCTTCTCTTCTTTTTTTTAGGTAATTCCTTATAATTTAAAAAGTTCTCTATTTGTTTTTTATTAGATTTCACTTTAATCTTTATAGGTTTTTTTGATACAACTATCTTTATATTATTTTTGGGTCGGGGCATATTAATAACCGCATCTTTAAGGCGGTAATCTACCACTGTTGAGATAGTTATACCTAAATAGTAACCCAGCATTAAAGTTACAAAGAAAACGACAATATAAAGGGATACATCTTTAATCATATATATTATAATAATAAAATAAATAAAGAAAACAGTTTATATTATAAAAATATTATACTATAGTAATGGTAAAGTCTCTTTGCACTAAGGGTAAAAATCAATCACCTATTAATATAATTAGCAAATCTACTAAAAAATGTGATACTCAATGTAATGTATCGTTTTTTTATAGAACATCTAATTGTAATCTAATACTATCTGATAAGGCCTTAATAATTGAATATGACCCAGGGAGTTATATTACTTATAATAATGAAGTGTATGAATTAGATAAAATATCATTTACAAATCCATCCTCTCATAAAGTTGATAATACCTCATTTCCAATAGAAATGCATATATACCATAAATCATCTAATACTGGCAAATTACTAATTATAAGCATATTCATCGATATTAATGACGCTTTTTCTAAATCTAAAATGTTTTTTGATCTTTTTATAGAGTCAATTCCCAAAATAAAGGGTGAACAAAAAAGGAGCAATATGCCATTAGATTGGAATATTTTTAATACAATCCCAGAAAATAAATCCTTTTTTATGTACGAAGGGTCTATAATAAATACCCCATGTATTGAAGGGGTTACCTGGTTGGTCTATGACGATCCGGTAAATTGCAGTGAAAAATTTTATAATAAATTAAGATCTATATCCAAAAAAAACACAAGAAGTATACAAAAATTAAATGATAGAACTGTATATTATAGAGATAATATATCCAATAAAGCTAACCGAAATTATGGAACACAATTGAAATGCTATACGACCAAAGAATTACGTCAAACCTGTTCTAAATTAACAGGTAATTTAGAAGTTAACAAACATAGCTCTCAAAGAATATTTATAATTTTAATTATAGTTATAGTATGCATATTATTATTATTACTTATTTTGTGGATAATAGATAAAGGATATTTTAAACATTATATAAAGAATTTTAAAACAGTTCTTAATAAAAAATTAATTAAACAGTAAAATTTATTTCTTATTAAATAATAATGAATAGTTCAAGAAATAATAAATTGGTTAACATTTGTAAACAGGATATAGATAATTATATTAAATCTATACAGCTTAATGCGTATATTACGGATATTATATTTAGTGATGCGTTAGCCATAATAAACAATATCCCTCACCATATAATAAGCCCTATTTATTTAGGAAATGAAAATAAACCTACTAATAAAAATGTGATAAATAATTATTTACATAAACGACCGCCGAATAGTGAATGCTCTATAATAGAAAAAAAATATAAACTACCTAAAAAAGATTCAAAAGAACAGATGCGAAAAAATTATAAAGCACAGGCCTTAAAAACCCATCCTAATAAATGTAAAAGTAAAGGGTGTGAAGATAATTTTAAAGAATTAAATAAAGACTATCATTATTATTTTGATAAAAATAATAATTGTTAAGTATTAAAAGTTATTTTATGTATATATAGATAAAATAATGATTAGCATACATTTATTATCCCCAGTTTTATATTATTGTTTTGTTAAATGTTTAAATTATTTACACCCATGTCCCCAATCTAATTATATGATATTTTTTAGGAAAATCCACAATATAATATTATGTATACTTTCTTTTATAATGCTGATAGGAATTACAGTGGCAAATTACCAAACATATAAATTTAATACTTTAAACAATTTACTTTGTGTTCCATATAATAATAATATATACGCAACTATATCGGTAACATTATTTTTATACTCTAAATATATTGAGTGGGGGGACACAGTGTATTTACATCTTTCGGGTAAGTCTATATCTCAATTGCAATATACCCATCATATGACAACCGCATTTTTAGTTTATTGTAATATGGTTGATTATATTAGTCCAGGTATATATGTATGTATGTCGTTGAATTGTTTTGTCCACATATGGATGTATTGGTATTTCGCATATCCTAGGGGATATTTAAAAAAATATAAAGTATTAATAACCCAAGCCCAAATAGTGCAACATATAGTATGTTTAGTAGCGATTATATACACATCTTTTTTAGATAATTGCGAACAAAATAAATATGGGAATAGTGTAGGATTTTTATTATATATGATGTATTTATTATATTTTAGTATGTTTTATTTCAAAAATTATATTCATTAAATTATATAATGGAAAACGCCGATTTTTTAAAATTTAAGGAGAATGTCAAAAATTATATTTCCTTTGATGACGATATTAAAAAAATAGAGAAAGTATTAAAAGAAAAAAAAACGGATAAAAAGGCAATAACAGAATCTATTATTGAATTTATGTCAACTTATAATATAGAAGATTTAAGCACCGAAAATGGAAAATTAAAAAAAAGTGTTAGTTTTACAAAAAAAGCCTTAAATAAGAACACATTACAGCAAAAACTGACCCAATACTTTAATAATGAAGCCAAAGGGGCAGAAGCAACATTATTTATTCTTAATAATAGAGATAAGGACAAGCGGATAAGATTGAAAAGAATAGATAAAAAAATATAATAACAAATATTAATAAAAACATTTTATTTTTTCCGCCGCAATTCATCTAACTCTTGTTGTTGTTCCAATATTATCTTTTTCTGTTGATCTTCTACAGATAATAACTTAAAAAAAGTCGTTTCAAATATGGGTTCTTTGTCGGGATCATCCCAATGGTATCTTTGCACACTCCAAGATAAAGTTCCATTTGATAGAACCACATATTTATTATGTATTTTTTTAAGAAGACCCCCTAAACAAAATCGTTGTTTTGCATCTTTTAATGTAACATACCGAACGTGTGTATTAATTCTAACATCTCCAATATCATCCACACGGACATATTTAGTAAGTTTTTTTTGCATCTCATCGTTTGTTTGTAATGTATCTGTTAGGGTTAATTCGGGGCGATCATAAGTTGCCTTTGATAATCTTTTTGTTATAGGTTCGCATTTGATTTTTGTAGTACAATCCATTATATAATATATATATAGATATATTATATAATTTTAAATAGAAATGGATATTTATATAAAATATTTAAATAAAACACAAATAGATAGCATCCAAAACTATAAAAATATTACTGATTTAGACAATGTTAATCCAGGGGATTCTATTAAATACATATATAAAAAGAATTTAAAATTTAGAACAGGTGGGGTAGTTGTTAAAAAAATAAACAATACGTTAATACTCCGGAATATGCCTTATAAGTATAGTTATCCAATTGATTTAAACCGGGCTATTTTATTTCATAAAGTTAAGAAAATAGATAAACATTTAGAATTTATGAAATATTTATCACAAAGTATAGATAATAATACATTAAAAATAACAAAAGTAGAATAAGTATTTAAAATAATATACTATTATATTAATAATGGGTTTAGGATATTTTCAATTAACTGTTACAAATCAAGAAGATAAATATTTAGTAGGTAATCCACAATTTACTTATTTTAAAACATCGTATAGGAGGCATACTAATTTTGCTTTAGAAAATGTTTTACTAAACTTTTCAGGAGAAACATATATGGATAATAATTTTGGTAAAAAATTATATGTCAATGTTCCTAAAAACGGAGATTTAATACATCGAATGTATTTAGTTATAGATACAAATTACCAGGGTGACCTACTGGATTTAAAAAAGGAAATAGGTGTATCTGCCTTTAGTTTAATAGAATATGTGGAAATAAGTATTGGGGATCAAGTCATAGATAAACATACAGGGGAATGGTTGCATATATTTCATGAATTATTTATAGACTCTTCCAAAAACTCCCTATTATGTGATATGATAAATATACATAATACAACGACGACAAAAGGCGAGACTAAAAATAATAAAGATGGTTTGTTATACATACCTTTAATATTTTGGTTTAATCGAAATCCTGGATTAGCCTTACCTTTATTAGCATTAAATAATAATGATATTAAAATTAATGTAAAATTCGCTTCTAAAAATAAAATAGATAATTTTCCTAAAAATAATTCTAAGAGTTTTATAATTAATAATGTTAAATTATTAACAGAGTATATCCACCTAGATACTGAGGAGAAGCAATTATTTGCCTCAAATACGCATAACTATTTAATAGAACAAATCCAATACAGCGATTTGAACAATGTCCCTTTAAAAGAAGAAATCACAGATAATATAGAATATGAGAAATATGTCCATAAATTTAAAATTCCATTTAGACATCCAGTAAAAGAATTATTTTGGTGTATACAGGATAATAATGTATTGGATTTAGAATTAAAAGAAGACAAACAAAGTGTGGGAAACAATTTATTTAATTATTGGTTACAATTGGACAGTTTAAAAAGACAACATCAGATGATAGAAGGTCATATAACAATAAATGGGAAAGAGTTATTTGAACCTAAATCGTCCAATTATCTTATGTCTGTTATGAAATATCAATACCATTCTGGCTATGGGTACAGTGATTTAGATGTTGATGATGTAGTAAAATATACCAAGGGGAGTGGGGTATATTGTTATTCTTTTGCCATATTTCCAGAAAAACATCAGCCCTCAGGATCTTTAAATTTTAGTGCTTTAGATCGGGTTGAATTAAATCTTAGATTAAGAAGAAATAAAGTGGAAAATACTGATAGAATTACAACAAATCAGAAAATCATAAAATTTTACGCAATAAATTATAATATATTAAAAATAGCATCAGGACAAGCCGGACTATTATTTTAAAATAATAATCTATAATATATATAATGTCTATTAGAAATATACTAAATTATAATAATGACGAAGATTCATCTATAAAAGTTAGTAATGGGTTAACACATTTCAAATCAGGTTATAAAACCCATACTAACTTTTCTAAAAACTGTGTTGATATTATGTCATTATCTAACACTTTTAACAGTTCCTGCACAGTATTTTTTGATATAGATAAGATAGGTGATTTATTATCAAATATTACATTATCTTTAGAAATTGAAAAGATAAATACAGATGATAAGGCTTTTTTGGGTGATGTTGAAATAGTGGAAGAAATATTATATGCATTAATTGATACAATTTCGTTTAAATGTGGAGATAAAGTATTGCAAACATTTTCAGGTTATTGGATATATATATGGCATCAATTAAATTCAAATAAAAATGAAAATATGTTAGATTCTGCAAGTTTGTATGAATTTAACAAGATTGGTGATAAATACTATTTAAATTTACAAATACCATTTTGGTTTTGTCGTGAAATAAATAAATCATTTCCGTTAGTTGCTTTAGAAAATGAAAAAATAACTGTAGAATTAAAATTAATAGATTTTAATAAAATTAAAGGGTTTAACATAAATTTTAATATAGAAAATGTTAAATTAATATGCGAATATATAAATCTAGACAATGATGAAAAATTGAATTATATTAATAATTCTTTAGAGTATATAATTGAACAAATAGATTTTACAACTGAATCTATTGATGAAAACAGTTCATCCATAAAAAAAATAGATATCCCCAAATACCCTTATGTGAATGAATTAATATGGGTGCTTGTAAATACGCATATAAAAACAAACTTTAATAATTATTTTAATTTTTCAAATATACATTTAGAAAATCATATGAAGGAAGTAAGAATATTATTTAATGGAAAACTTATTAATAGTAATTTAAAACCATCATATTACAATAAAATTCAAATGTATCAAAATCATACTAACGCATCATTTTTTAAAAAAAATTCAATATACTCGCATTCTTTTGCATTAAATAATGATAAAATAAACCCCTCAGGTATATTAAGTTTAAATAAGTATAATACAGTAGTATTAGAACTAAAAATTTTACCAGTTGGTCGAAAACGAGACCTTATTCTATTTATTAAAAAATTTAATATAATGAGAATCAAAGATGGATATTTACATCTATTGGTTTAATTAGATTTAGAATTAAGATTTTTTGTCTAAAAATTAAAAAAAAAATCTTACTATATAGTATAATTATAAATGGGTGGTGGTTTAATGCAATTAGTAGCCTATGGTGCTCAAGATGTTTATCTTACTGGTAATCCTCAGATTACGTTCTTTAAGGTTGTGTATAGAAGACATACAAATTTCGCCTGTGAAGCAATTGAACAAGTATTTACTGGATCCGTTGATTTTGGTAAAAAAACCTCATGCACTATATCTAGAAATGGCGATCTTTTAGGAAATATGTATTTAGAATTAGATTTAGATATAAAAGATGCCAATTCTATTTTAAATAGAATTGGACACGTTTTGATAGATTATGTAGAATTAGAGATTGGAGGTCAATCTATTGATAAACATTATGGAGAATGGATGGATATTTGGACACAGCTTACTCATAATAAAGAACAAGCGGAGAAATTAGATAGACTTTTAAGTGGTAATCTCACTACAAAAAATAATGTTAGAAAAATATATATACCATTACAATTTTGGTTTAACAGAAATCCTGGATTGGCTTTACCATTAATTGCTTTACAATATCATGAAGTCAAATTAAATATAATGTTTAAAAATTCTAAGAAGGTAATTATGACAAATGATGCTGGTCAACGTATTACTCCTAAAATAAACGCCGCGTGTTTATACTGTGACTATATTTTCTTAGATACTGACGAAAGGCGTAGATTTGCCCAAGGATCGCATGAATATTTAATTGAACAGGTTCAATTTAGTGGTAGACATTCATTGTCGCCAAATGAAAGTACCGCTAATATAGAGTTAAGATTTAACCATCCTTGTAAGGAAATTGTTTGGCTATGTCAAGATAATGAAGCATCTTCGACTGATGGAAAGTATTATTCACCATTTAATTATAAAAGACTTGCTGGTATTGGGTTGGATTTAGAAGCAGGTAACCGAGTACAGCCCAAAGGACCAATAGATCAAGTTAATACTGCTGTATTGCAATTAAATGGTCATGATAGATTTAGACAACGGGAGGGTAGTTATTTTAGAGTTGTGCAAACATATCAACATCATACGGGTGGACATGATCAAGTTATAGATGATAAGGGTGGATTTTATGTATATTCATTTGCTCTTAAGCCAGAAGAACACCAGCCATCTGGAACTTGTAATTTCTCTAGAATTGATAATGCTGTTTTAACATTAGATGTTAACACCAGTTCTAAAAAGGGAAATCAAGTTAGAGTTTATGCCACCAATTACAATGTTCTTAGAATTATGAGTGGTATGGGTGGGCTTGCCTATTCTAACTAATAATTTATCTTATTCTTTTTTTTAGTTTTTGTCTAAAAATTAAAAAAAAAATCTCACTATATAGTATAATTATAAATGGGTGGTGGTTTAATGCAATTAGTAGCCTATGGTGCTCAAGATATTTATCTTACCGGTAATCCTCAGATTACTTTCTTTAAAGTTGTGTATAGAAGACATACAAATTTCGCCTGCGAAGCAATTGAACAAACATTTAATGGTACGGCGGGATTTGGTAATAAAGTTGTTTGTACTATATCTAGAAATGGTGATCTTGTTAGCAATATGTATTTAGAAATAGATTTAGAAAACGGAGCACCCTTAAATGGAAGTATAAGAAATGGACATAAATTAATTAAATCTGCTGAAATTGAAATTGGGGGTCAGCAAATAGATAAACATTATGGCGAATGGTTAGATATTTGGACCCAGTTAAGTAGTAATGATGAAACCTTAACCAAAACAGATTCTATGCTTAGTGGAAATTTACATTCAAGTGACAGTGAAACTACGAGGAAGCTTTATATACCATTACAATTTTGGTTTAATAAAAATCCCGGACTTGCTCTTCCATTAATTGCCTTACAATATCACGAAGTTAAAATTTCTATAGAGTTTAACAAATTATCGGATATTAAATCAAGTACTATAAATGGTATACGTAATGGATTACAAGTTGGAGGTGATGATGAATGTAAACTGAGTAATTTATGTTTATTTTGTGATTATATTTTCTTAGATACTGATGAAAGGCGTCGATTTGCCCAGGTATCACACGAATATTTAATTGAACAAGTTCAAACACTTGGAACATCAAGCACAAGTGGATCTAAAAATACAATTTCCTTAGATTTAAACCATCCAGTCAAAGAATTAATATGGGTAGTTCAAAATTCCGCAGCCCACGGAACATTTGATTATTCATTAGGATTTGATGAAGACCGAAAATTGAATCATGCTTTACCATCTGTATTAAGTGCTAAGATTCAATTAAATGGACAAGACCGATTTAGAGAAAGAGATGGTTCATACTTTAGAGTTGTTCAGCCTTACCAACATCACACCGGAGGGCACCGACAGCAATTAAATTTAGAAAACTTAGATTTTAATAAAATGGGACTTCCACAAGATTTAGAAATTGAAGATCATAATAATAATTTATTATCTAAGGAATATGGTCACATACATTGCTATTCTTTTGCGTTAAGACCAGAAGAGCACCAACCATCAGGAACTTGCAATTTCTCACGAATTGATAATGCTATTTTAACAATGAATTTATTAGAAAGTAGTTCAAATAATATATTAACAAATGATGCCGATGATGTCATAAATAATAAAACTATTGAAGAATTAAAGAACGATTTGGGGGAAGCTGTAAATGGTAAGAATTGGAAAAGAGTTTTAACTAATATAACATCCACAAAAGTAATCGATCAAAATTTAGACAATACGGCAACTGATAAAAATATAAGAGTTTACGCAACCAATTACAATGTTCTTAGAATTATGAGCGGTATGGGAGGTCTTGCTTATTCTAACTAATTATCCTATTTTAACTAATTATAATTAGTTTTATTAACTAATTATAATTATCCTTATTGATTTTAGTTTTTGTCTAAAAATTAAAAAAAAAATCTTACTATATAGTATAATTATAAATGTGTGGTGGTTTAATGCAATTAGTAGCCTATGGTGTTGCTGATGTTGAACAAGATAGAGGTGGAGCAAAAAATAATTTGGCAGGAGCTGTAGATGTTAAGAATTGGGGAGAAGTTTTAAATAATCTAACATCTACAGAAGTAATAAAACCCAATTTAGACGATACGGCAACTGATAAAAATATAAGAGTTTACGCACCCAATTACAATGTTCTTAGAATTATGAGTATGGGGGGTCTTGCTTATTCTAACTAATTATCCTATTTTAACTAATTATAATTAGTTTTATTAACTAATTATAATTATCCTTATTGATTTTAGTTTTTGTCTAAAAATTAAAAAAAAAATCTCACTATATAGTATAATTATAAATGGGTGGTGGTTTAATGCAATTAGTAGCCTATGGTGCTCAAGATATTTATCTTACTGGTAATCCACAAATTACTTTTTTTAAAGTTGTGTATAGAAGACATACAAATTTCGCCAGTGAAGCAATTGAACAAACGTTTACAGGTTCAGTAGATTTTGGCCGAAAAGTAAGTTGCACTATAGATCGTAATGGTGATTTATTACATAAAATGTATTTAGAAATGAATGTTTCAGAAGAAGGCGATGGTAATATTTTGGGTAATTTAGGACCAAGGGATGTAAATCTTGGACACGCAATGATAAGAGAAGTTGAAATTGAGGTTGGAGGGCAAACAATGGATACCCATTATGGAGAATGGTTAGAAATTTGGTCCCAATTAACCTCTACTAATGAAGAATTAACCAAATTAAGAATGATGACTAAAGGTAATTTATTACATAAAAAAAATAAAGATGTGCGAACAAATAAAATATATGTACCATTACAATTTTGGTTTTGTAGAAATCCTGGATTAGCACTCCCACTTATTGCCCTTCAATATCACGAAGTTAAATTAAATTTATTTTTAGCCGATCGAGCAACTGCTGGAGTAGACCAAACTATTAAAATAGAATCTATGTGTTTATATTGTGATTATATTTTCTTAGATACTGACGAAAGACGTAGATTTGCGCAAATATCGCACGAATATTTAATAGATCAATTACAATTTAATAATGTGGTATCTGTCAATGGAAACACCGAAAACCCAAATGTTGAGCTTAGATTTAACCACCCATGTAAAGAATTGCTGTGGGTGGCTCAACCACAATTAGAAGAGAACAGCAGAGTATTTAATTTTAGTATGAACAATGATGATGGAACAGACTATATAGACGAAGAAACTGTTTTAAGTGCTAAATTACAACTTAATGGACACGATAGATTTAGAGTAAGGGATGGTTCATACTTTAGATGTGTGCAACCTTACCAACACCATACCGGGGGAAATTTACAAGATCAATATGGTAACGGACACATATATATGTATTCATTCGCCCTTAAGCCTGAAGAACACCAACCATCAGGAACGTGTAATTTCTCTAGAATTGATAATGCCGTATTACAATTAAACTTAAATACTAAAGCTGGTGAAGGAGCTGTTGATAAATTTATTAAAGTATACGCCACCAATTACAATGTTCTTAGAATTATGAGTGGTATGGGTGGTCTTGCGTATTCTAACTAAATTATATAGAATTTTAATATTATATTAAAAATATAAATTTATATTAATTATATAAATTTATATTATGGGTGGAGGTCATATACAATTAGTAGCCTATGGTGCTCAAGACGAATACTTAACAGGTAATCCACAAATCACTTTTTTTAAGGCTGTTTATAAAAAATATACAAATTTCGCAATAGAAAATTTTAATATGATTCCCATAGGAACACTTAAATGGGGGAATAAATTAACATTTAATATAGATCGAAAGGGTGATCTATTAGGGGGTGTTTATTTAGAATTTATCTTAGAGTTTTTGTCAGTTGATAATAAGAAACTATCCTTTCAAGAAATACGCCAAGAATTAATAAAATCTAAGACTTTAAATAATTTATCCAAATCTTTAGGATATTCATTTATTAATTATATAGATGTTGAGATTGGAGGAACTACAATTGATACGCAGACAGGTCATTGGATGGCTATCAAAAATGAATTAAATAAAGAGTTTAATAAACAAATAAATAACTTGTTTTTAACACATGGATTTAATAGAGCAGCACATATATCTGAAAATGCTATAAGTATTATAATTCCATTAGATTTTTGGTTTAATACCAATCCTGGTCTTTTCTTACCACTGATTGCTTTACAATACCACGAAGTTAAAATTAATGTTAAATTAAATTCGTTGGACAATCTATTATTAAATAATGATCGAACTATTAAAAATATACATATCGTTGAATTAAATATGGTTGCCGATTATATTTTCTTAGACAATGCAGAAAGAAAATTGTTCGCCCAATCACCCCACGACTACTTAATAGAACAACATCAATTTTTACCAGAATATAGTCATACTGGAAATAATAGTATAAATATTTCATTACCGTTTAATCACCCAATTAAACAAATTGTATGGACTCTCCACGATCGCTCTCTTACAAAAGACTTAGGGTTATTGTGGAGTGGACAGAAAGATCGGATAAATCAAGCTAAAATACAATTAAATGGTATCGACCGATTTCACGAAAAGCCTGGGTATTATTTCCAAACATTACAAAAATATACCCATACCAATGGGTTAGATTTACACAAATTTTTTTCAGAAATGATGTATATGTATCAAATACCAAATATTGATAATTCTGCGTTACCAACCACCGCATTAGATTCCTTTTGTTATAATTTCTGTTTAAATAATGGTTCGTTTCAACCTTGTGGATCTTGTAATTTTTCAAGGCTGGACAATGCCACATTAAATATTTTACTTAATAATGATATACCTACAAAATTAGATCAAGAAATGTGTATAAAAATATATGGTGTAAATTATAATATTTTAAAAATAACAAATGGTATGGGTGGAATACTTTATCAAAATTAAAATATAAAATTTTATATTAATAGAAAATTTTAAATAACTGAAATTTAAAATTTTATATCAATATTATAAATGAAATTAAAAGATTTTAATTGCGTATATATTAATTTAGATAATCGAGAAGACCGTGACAAAATATTTATAAAACAGTATAAAAAAATATCGAATAAAACTCCTTTAAGAATATCAGCCATTAACGGACACTTATTAGATAATAAAACATATAGAAATAAAATTTCTAAAGAATTAGGAATTAAAGAAGTAAATTTAAGACCAGAGTTTTGGTTAAATAGGAGTAATTTTAAAACAATGATTATGGATAAACAAAAAATAATGGGGCGCGTCGGCTGTTTTTTAAGCCACTTTAAAGCAATGAAAATTGCGATAGAAAAGAACTGGGGAAATATTTTGGTTATGGAAGATGATGTAAAATTATTACCTAATTCCGAAAATGAAAATTTTACCCCACCTAAAAATAACGATATATGTTATTTAGGTGGAATGTTCTGGCATATTAATGAGCAACCCCCTCCAACCAATAATGAGTGGATTAAAATAAATCCAGATACTTTAAAACTTATAGGGACATTTGCCTACTGTATTAATAATAAAAAAACGATGGAAAACATTTATAATTTATGTAACAGCGTATTTTTACCTGGTAAGGGACATGACAAAGACCCTAATTGGAGATTGGGAAAAGTAAAAATGAGAGCACAAGCGATAGATTTTTTATATATTAATTATTTTCAAAGATATGGAAACTGTTTTGTTATTAATCCAATTTTATTTTCACACCGTGAAAGTTTAGTTTCAGATATATCTCCAAATTATGGTACAAGCATAAAACGATGGAAACATCATTTTTACTATCATCCAAATCAAAATAATGAACCCAAAATTCAATCAGGTGGATATTCCAGATCTTTTTATAGTTATATTTATAATCCCATTAATAAAAAATTTACAAACATATATACTGTTGGTGGGCAAAATATATTAAAAAAATATCTAATAAATAATAAATGAAGGCTGTCTGTGTTTTAACAAATACACCAAAATTTGTAAAAGGTTACATTGAATTTAGTGAAATTCAAGATTATATTCTAATCACTGTAAATATAACAGGTTTAACAGAAGGTTATCATGGTATTCATATTCACGAATATGGCGATTTACGGGAAAATTGTAAATCAGTGTGCAGTCATTTCAATCCTTATAATACATTACATGGTGATATAGGCGATTCTAAAAATAATAGACATATCGGGGATCTAGGCAACATTTATGCTAACGAAGAGGGTAATGTTAATATTACATTTAAAGATTATTTTATTAAATTTAAAGGCAAATGTAATATTATAGGTAGAAGCGTTGTTATTCACGAAAAAGAAGACGATCTCGGTCGTGGAGGCATTGATTATTTAGGAAATATAATCAATGAAAAAATTTATAACGAGAGTATAAAAACTGGAAACGCGGGAAGCAGAATTGCGTGTGGAGTTATTGGATGGTGTAAATAACTATAGATAATAATTTTCTATATTATATAGATAATTCTTTAATCCAATCTATTTCAATATGGGGTTTTAATAATAATTTGGCATTGTTAACTATATTATTTACAGCCTTATTTTCTACTATTATTTTCGATAACTCCATTTCATTCTTTACTATTAAACAATTATAATTATGTTTATAGTGCGTTTTTACTACATTAATCCATTTATCTGATAGGATTAAGCAACAATCTTGATAAATAGCCTCTAAAAACGTATACTGACTGCCACCCCCATCATTATTTATAGCTGACATATCAACCATCCATTTAGCGGGGGCTAATATAGTATCTATATCTGGAAAAGATTTAGCAAATCTACCTTTATAATTTGATATGGGGTCTTTTTCTGACATAGAATCTAAATTTAAATCTTTCAAAACTCTGTAAACAAATAAATCATTTTTAGCTCCATATATTGTGATCGGGGTTTTTAATAATTTATTCGCTTTTATAATAATTTCGGTGTGCTTATCATAATCAATTCTTGATATAGATACAGCACCAGATTTATCCAGTTTTGATTTAGGATATGGGAAAAATGGATGTGGTAAACATAGACTCTTTACATTGTATTTATCTTTTATAAATTGTTTCACCGTTTCTCTAATAGTAATCACATTAAATCTGTTTAAATTATCTAAAACAGGTTGACAACTTTTACCTTTAACTTCGGTGGGGTCGTGTATAACTATCTTAGTATTATCTGGAAAGGAATTTAAATATTTATAATAGTTTTTATCTATAGCAGTAATTAGAATATTATCTAAATGTTTAATTTCATCTATAGAAATATTTCGATATTTTACACCATACCCATAGTCTCTTGAATTCGTTTCTGTTCTATTTCCAATCTTATATAAATTTAAATTATATTTTAAGGATAAATGGGCGGTGAATGAAACCCACCCACCATACACAGGCTTTGCCATATATATTAAATTAAGAGTCATTTTTGGTAACCCACCTTTTTGGTAAGGTATATTTTTGGGGGTATTATAGTTGGTAATATTAGAGTTGCTAATATTAGAGGTACTAATATAGGAATTTAATATTTTTTTACCTAATTGACTGTAAATACTTACATAGGTATTCGTTTGAAAATTATAAATATAGTTATACATTATAATTAATTAATATATTTTAATTAATTATACATTATAATTAATTAATATATTTTAATTAATTATACATTATAATTAATTAATTATACATTATAATTAATTAATTAAAATATTAATTATTATTAATTTTTAATTAACTTTCTTAAATTATAAGGTTTGATAATTGCTACAGGAACACCATTTACATTGGATGTTTTCCCTAATTTTTGATGTTCCATTTTTTTCAAATGTTGATCAATCTTTTTTTCAGCTATCATAATTTTATTAGCTTGTTGATGATTATTTCTAACTAACACAGTTTCCAATGTATTATAAACATCATCTCCATACAAATTCAACAAATGTTTAATTCTTCTACACTTAGTGCAGAACTTAGAAATATAACACGTTTCTTTTTCACATAATGTACAACTTAACATTCTATATATATTATAATATTTTAAATTTTAATTTAATTTAATTTAATTTTAATTAAAATTAAATTCTGTTATTATCAATTTACAAGAAAAACAATCAGATTTGTTACCAAAATTCAGATAGTTATAAAAAATATGTATATGTAAAGAGTCACTATTATGTAATAATTGCTACTTATAAAGAGATATATAGAAATATTAATAAATTAGATGATATAATTTCGAAAATAACATTTGAATAGAAATTTGTATAAATATAGTGAACAGTTAAAAAACCATGAAATAGAGGGTTTTAATATTTTTAGATTAGGTGTCTTTGATAGATATAGATATACCCTTATATAATAGTGTTCCAATTACCGAACGTTTAGATATATCATTTAAATTTACTTTTTTTTTAGATAACTTATTGAATAATTTTCCATTGACTTGACCTAATATCGCGGATAATACAATTTCCGCTATAAAATTTCCTTTAAAGTTTTCTAAATTATTGGTTACTTTTACTTCTTTTGAACTTGGGGGTTTTTCCGATTTTGTATCGGAATATGATACTAATTTTGCAGCTAATGCTGCTGTTGCTGTTGCTGCTGCTGCTACTACTGTTGCTACTGCTGCTGTTGCTGTTGCTGCTGTTGCTGCTGCTGCTGCTGCTGCTGCTATAAATATTGGTATTGTTGCTATGGATACTACCTCTCTTGCCAAGAATAAGTATAGTTCGTTGGAGGTGATGAGACCCCCCATTACCATATTATTCAAGTTAGTCAACCGTTCTGACAATATGTCTATTATTTCTACTAATGCGAATGATATTAGATCTTGTACTGCTATTGCTTCTAATAATCCACTTACTTCTTCTCCGTCCGCTAATGTTACTATTGCTTCTGCTATTCGTTCTAATAATACATTCTCCTCCACAAAACTCTCCCCGTCTAATAATATTGCAAAAACTGTTGTTACTGCTACTGTTACTGCTGTTAATGCTATTGGATCGTCTTCTTCTCCTACCTGTCTTGTTGCTACTACTGCTGCTAATGCTCTTGCTGCTGCCATTTCTAGAAATGGCAGTTGATCATCTAGTCTTACTGCGAACGACGATAATACTGTTTGTGCTACTACTTCTGCTAGTGAGTTTGGGGTGTTTGTTGCTATGAATGCTGCTGCTGCTTCCAATGTTGCTGGTGCTTCCAATGTTGCTCGTGTTACTCCTAATTCTTTTCTTAATGAAATCCAAAATTCTGGAGATAATAATGTTGCTACTGTTGCTGCTGTTACTGCTAGTATTACCCCTTCTCCGCGTACTTTTCCTTCTATTATTGCTTCCGCTGCTCCCGCTCCTTCTATTATTGCTTCCGCTGTTCCCGCTGCTTTTATTGTTTTTTCCGCTATTGCTTCCGCTATTGCTTCCGCTATTGCTTCCGCTAGTATTGCTTCCGCTAGTATTGCTTCCGCTAGTATTGCTCCTTCTGTTGCTTTTATTGTTGTTTCCGCTGCTTCTAATGCTGCCGCTCCCATCTCTAGTGCTTCCAACGCAGTAAGTTCCTCCGGCTTCAATAGCTTTAGTTTATATTTTCCAAACATATATATATACATTTTAATTTAAAATTAAAAATTAAATTAAAATATTAAATTAACAATTAAATTAAATTAAAATTAACAATTTTATGATATAACACCAGACTTCATACCGAATTAAGAATAAATAAAAATAATAGTATCTAAACTAAATTTATTATTGGTGCTAGTTCCATTATCAATACCTTCCCACATAATATCACCATTATTTTTAACTTTAATATGAACTGTTCCCTGATCGCTGTAGCATAAAAATGTTAATGTTTTTTTGGGTCTATATTTTTTATCTAAATGGAGAATTTTTTCAGATTCAGCCTTTTCTGTTTTTCTATAGTGTTTTATAAGTGTCCCAGTTAATTTAACAATATTATTATCGATGATAACCTTTGGACGGGTTGTTTCATTTACCGATGTATAATTATTATAAAGTTTCAGATTTTCACCATGGTATGTAGACCAACTTATGCCTTCCATTGAAATAATGCTTGTACCATTTTTAATCAATATTTTATTACCTACAATATTTATTTTATGTAGTTTTCCTGAATTATTTATACCAAATGAATTTATTGGATATGAGGATATAATACTAGAATTTAATTTACTCATAACTTTATATACGGCATTTGAACAACTTTGACCATAAACCTCCTCGCCAATCGTTTTACATTTTGAACTGCTCCCTTGCGATCCATATGTATTGCCTATCCAGCATTCTCCCAATGGATTATTACCTTTCCCTATACCATTTTGATATTGTAATCCATAATATGTAACATTATTTTTAATGGCTTGCTCTTTACATCCTTCAACATCATAATTACCAATTTTTTTAGATAAATCTCTTCCTTTACAGTCGTTATAACACCCCATATATAATTTAGCTTTACCCGATAAAAATACATAGCCACCTATGGTACTGTATGATATATTGCTATCTTTATCTAATTTATTACCCCCCATCATAGGATATCTTATGTTGCTTAGTGATATAATCGCGTGCTTTTTATAATGAGCGGTTGCTTTTATCATTATAGCACTATCTTTTTGTACAGTGCATATTAAATACCCTCCCATAATATATATTGCGAAAGCACAATCCCGGTCAGGTGTATATGATTTTGGAACGGCTCCAATGTTTATCTGTTTGCCAGGAATAATATCTCTATTAAAATGTATGTAACCATCCATAAAAATAATATTACCTTCTTTTCTAATTCGCACTTCTTCTAAATTTAACGCTCCCTTGAATTCATCCCACCCAGGATTAAAGGTAATTGTTCCTGGAATATCTATAATAGCATGGGTATTTATAGTGTTTAATGGTCCATCTGGAAATGTGCTGTATGCCAAATCTTCTATATAATATTTATTTATTTCTATCCCAATCCATTGAAATTTAGATAATTCAAATTGGCCTGTTTCATTCCACGGATTAGATATATACACTTTATCATTATCCGGCCATAAAATAGAGCCCATCAACTTTAATTTATTTGACGAAGTCCCGTTCAAATAAGTTTCCACCGTATTATTTTTGACTGTTATGGCAATATGAGACCATTTATTTAATGGAATATTTTCTATATACAATGCCTCGCCATAAGTGGTTGTATCTTTATGTGTTGTGGTTATGCCAAATTGCAATGCGGTTGAATTTGGTTTTATCCATATACCTGGGAACCTTCTTTTAGAATTATTTCCGTGTTGAAATACATTTCTCCAAGTCTTATTTAAATTAGTTATTTTTATCCAAAATGTAATACTGTATTCATAATTATAATTTTTGCTGTACAGTGTTTTATTTTTAGTATTAATTATATGGGTTCCACCCCCCCATAATTTAACTTTATTCTTATGTTTATTATTTATGGATACTGCTTCACAAACACTATCATTATCACACGCTAATAAAGCCTCTTTTTTTATTAAGTTTTGTTTTCGCAATAGAGTTCCTTGTGTAAATTTATTTTCTATATAATTATTTAATACTGTTTTAGTTATTTTCAGATCGGTTGTGTTTAAAATTTTTATCTGTGTTTTGTTGATTAATGTTTTATTTGGGATAATTAAAGTCGTAATATTATTAAAATAGGTGTTCACTGGATATGCTTTACATGCATCTTCATTATTGAAAGCGGTATCGTCCATCGCTTTATTACAGATATAATCACTTAATAAATTATTATAAGATGTGGTAAAACTCTCTTTTTCTTTTTCTTTAAGTCTTATTAAAATTAAAAATATAATTATTCCTAACACTAAATAAACATATGTATTCATTTATATACTATTATATAATTTATATACAAAATTATATAATTAAAATAATATAAAGAAATAATTCATATTATATATATTAATATATATTATGACTATAGGCATTGATATTGGTAAGCATTTAACTAAAACAGCTAATTTAATAAATGGGAAAATAGATATTGTTTTAAATAATTCTTCTGGACGAAGTTCTAAAACATTAATGTCATTTAAAGATATTAGATATTATGGCGATGACGCGCATATCCAAGAGATAAATAACTATAAAAATACTGTAAATGATTTTTTTTCTATGAATGATTCTAACAATGTATATATTTATCCAAATAGGTTTGATGGAGAAAATACAGCATATACTGTATCCTACAATAATATAGATTATACTTTAAGTTCTGAATATCTATTAACAATGTATCTTAATAATATTAATAAAACTCTTATAAAAAATGATGTGCATAGCGATTATGTCACATTATCTGTTCCTAATTATTTAAATTTAAAGCAAAAAAAAATAATATTAGCATGTGCTCAGAATGCTGGGTGGAAAAATCCATATGTAATCGACAAAGCAGTCGCTCTAGGTTTAGAATATGGATTTTATCGTTCAGCTAATAAAGAATTATCAGATGAAAGAATAAATAATTTATTTATAGATTTTGGGGAAACATCGTGTGAATTATCTTTAGTTAGTTTCAAAGCTTGGGAACTTAATGTAATAGCAACAGATACTATCAATTTAATATCTGGTTGCAAACTTAAAGAAATTTTATACACAACCTGTAAAGAAGAATATAAAAATATATTTAAGATAAATTTAAATGATAGGAGCAAACAATCTATAAAAATTTACAGAGAATTAGATAAGACTATTAAAAATTTAAGTATAAATAAAACTACAAAATTTATGGTTGAAAATATTCTTGACGGACAGGATTTTATTTTTAACATAAATAGTTCAATAATTGAGGACTATTTGGAAAATAATATAAACTGTTTGGAGCAATCAGTTAAAACTATATTAAAAAAATCTAATCTTAAAATTAAAGATATAAAATCAATTGAGATATTGGGTGGAATGTCTCGTGTTCCATATATAAGTAATTGGTTAAAAACAAAGTATGAAACTAAAATAAAACATACTATGAATGCTGAAGAAAGTATAGCTAAGGGATGTACTCTGTATTCATCCATAGTATCTCCAAAAGTTCAAATGAGAAAATTTGCTGTGTTAAAAACGATTCATAGTTCTATTAAATTATGTTGTAATAAAAAATCCTTTATTATATTTAAAAAAGGCGGTATAATGCCCATATCTAAAAAAATATCTATGAATACAACTAAAAATATTGATTTGGAAATAAACCATATGGGGACAACATTTAATTATTTAATAAAATTGGATAAAAAGGTTAAGTCTTTGGTGGAAGTTTTTGTTGTATTTGATATGGATATAAATGGGGAAATCACTATTTCAAGTGCTTATTATAAACTGAAGGAGATTATCAAAAATGTAGTGGTCGATAAACCTAAAGATACTGGATTAAATAAGGATTTAAGTAAGGATACTGGGGGTAAGGATACTGGGGGTAAGGATACTGGGGGTAAGGATACTGGGGGTAAGGATACTGGGGGTAAGGATTTAAGTAAGGATACTGGGGATAAGGACCCTAAGGACCCTATTGGACAAAAAGTTATATATAAACATATAAATTTAAGTGTGACAAATAAGACCCCTTTATTTATAGAAAAGGATTATTTTAACGAATATATCAGATTAGAGAAAAAGTTTTCACTTGATGAAGATAAGATAAAGCATAGAGAACTGCTTATTAATAATTTGGAATCATTGTTATATGAATTTAATGATTTATTAAGTAATAAGTTTGAAAAAGTAATTAATCCAAATACATTATTTGAATGTAAAGATAGACTTGATAAAGATCTTGAAATATTTAATAATTATTTGGTAGATGAACAAAGCACCGAAACACTCGAATCCTTATATGACTATTATAAAAGTATAGAAGCAATCTATACCAAAAATAATGATTTGGAAGCTAAAAATAATGTTTATATTTTATCGATGTTTACAAAAATAACGAATCATATAAATCATTTTGATAAAGAAAAAGATAAAGATAAAGATAAAGATATATTGTCCGAATTTATACCATTAATAGATGACGTGAATTCGAAATTACTAACCTTTAAGAATAATTTAGAAGAAGAAAATAATAATATTTTAAATAAAAAAATTTATAAAAGAACCTATATAAATCAAACGAATACAAACAAGGCTTTGGCTATAATAATTAAATCACAAGATAAAATTATTAAAGATTATGGAGAAAAGAAGAAGGAAAAGGAGAAGGAGAAGGAAAAGGAAAAGGAAAAGGAAATAAGTGCTCCAGAGTTATCAACCGAACTCGATGATAAGGATGAGTTACCTAATAAAGAATAACTAGGTATATGGGTTAGTACCTTTATTATATTTATTTTCATATTGAATACGGTGGTATAAATTATTGTATAAAAATAGTATCATTTTTACACATTGATTATTATTATATAAATTGTCTAATGCTGGGTATGCTCGTTCATTGTCAAATTCTACATATCCATTTATTAAATAATTTTTTTCATAACAATTTGACCAAGAAGTAGTCCAATCTTCTGGTTTATATTTTAAGACGCATCGGTCTTTTAATCCAAGTTCCTCACTCCCCAGTAATATATAATTCATGCTACTTATATTAATTAATTTAGCGTCAATTTTTCCTAATACTTTAGCATCTATGACAGGTGCTCCCTCACGATCATTATTAAGAACTCCATTTTTAATATAATTAGTAATTTTAAATGTGCTATTTTGTGATATATCGATGTATGATTTTAAATTTTTATTTAAGAGTAGAGGAACTGTTATTAGATCTTGGACTAAACCCGCATTAAAAATCCACGTTTCAAACGGTGTATCAGCCTTAAAAAGTTGTGTCTGGGATAAAGTGTGTAAAAATGACATTAAGCCAAAACAAGTATCACAAAAATCAATAAAAATAAGTTTTTTCCCAGATTTAATATCTTCTCCTAAACAGTTATTTATCATACTTTCGAATACCTCTAATTGAGCAGTACTATATTTTTTAACTGTATTTTCAGTACTGATTGCTTGTGTTCTATATGTCTTACCTTGTTTCCGTAATTCTCTATCAAACTGTTTCATATCTATCACAGATTCTTCTCCCAATGTTGTTTTAAGATTTGGATAATTTATAAATTTTAATAAATTATTAATATCCGATTTTTCTGTACCCCTTATATCTATAGCCCTCCCACTAAAGGGTAAATACCGGAATGTTATGTTGGGAAGATCTATTTCGCCCTCATTTCGTAATAATTCTATAATTTTAAATAATTTAAAAGGTGTATTACCTATACATACATAACTGCAATTATCGCCATTAAGTTTAATTAACTTTAAAAGTCTCATATATATATATTGAAACGAGTTATTAAATGCTACAAGGTCCTTACTAGTAATTTTTTTAGGTGGCATTTGATGCAATCGTTCTCCACGAGTTCTAATATCAGCATCTTTGCTACTTTCTAGTATATCTGCTTCAATGTCTAACTCTCGCGTTGTTTTGGCTAAAAGTATCAACGCATTTGATAGGTTAATATAGTTTATTCCCAATTTGGGTTTTTCGATAAAAGCTCCCCCATTTAAATACTGTTTTAATATATTTTTACCCTGTTTAGTGTCTAATGATACTTTACGATTTGTATAAGGATTAGTGATTTTTGTATACATATATATATATATATTATATTATTTTTTAAGATTTATAATTTGTCTAATATTATAATTAATAGTATCAATTTTACTTGTATATTCTTTATCATCCTTGTAAGTAAGCTTCATATTTTCCAATCCATCTACAGCATTTGTTAGATATAATTGTATAGTATTAATTAATTTATTATTGGCGGGTGTCGTTTTAGTTTTTCTAATTAACGTTTTATAATTAGTATCAATTGTATTAATTAAAGTTTCGATAAAAATAATCCCTTTCATTCTATTACTTTCAAACCACCACCTTTTCATACCCTGGAATAAAGTGTTGTGATCTATTATAATTAGTTCGTCATTTATTGATATCTTATCATTCTTTTCTAATAAGCCAATTATTTTAAGATTAATTAATAAATTGTCTTCCATATAAATACTTATAGATAATATATTTGTTTTTTATCTATAAATAAAAAAAATAAATTTAATTTTATAGACTGTTATAAATTATTGATTAATTATTGATTAATTGGCTTTAGCACCCTTACGCTTTATAACTGCTCTCTTAGGTTTAACAACAGGTGCTACAGTTTCTTCTTCTTCATCACTTACATGATTATCTAGTTCATCTCCCCCCCCCTCCCCATCTTCTCCTTCTCCCCCATCACCCCCATCTTCAGATTCACTATCTTGGACCATATTAGAAGATTCTTCTTCTCCTTCTACTCCTTCTCCTTCTCCTTCTCCTTCACCTTCTCCTTCATCACCACTATCTTCAATGAAAGAATAACCAGACATACCTGTTTTAGAAGTATAAATCTTCAGTTGCTGAACATTCCATTTATATCCATATTTCCCTCCATTAAAAGTAACCTTGTCACACTTAACAATAGCCACGATATCACAGCGACCACTTCCGATTTTCAAAAGATCTTCAATCGTCGTAATTGGATTATCTGGACTATCGAGAAATGCCTTAAATCCCATACCATCTTCCCACACAGGGAGATTCAACTTAAGCCTTGGTGCGTATTTCTTGTTAATACGCCCAGTTTCTTTATCTTTTGACCACTTAATACCAGATCGTAACAAAGCTTTACAGACGAGTTCACTCGCATCTTCGTCATCAACCCACGTAAAACTATTTTCGGATGCGTGTTTAACCAGATGTGATTCCATATTTACAATCAAATCATAAGTATCTTTAACTTTAGGTTTTGGAATTTCATTACTTCCCTCTGGTGCCATATACCCATCAAACGATATATCAATTGAATAGGTTTTTTTAAGAACTTCTCCAGTCTTCTTATCGATATCTTCGTATACATTTACTCCAAAAGGACTCAATATTTTAGGTGTTTGAATAAAAAGCCAACTATTTTTATGTAAGACTTTTGCGAATTTACCGCCATAATTATTTGCTTGGGGACCATCATAGGTCACCGATGCTGTATCGACTTGTTTTGCGAGATGAATTGAATTATTATTGGACATTGTATTATTATTTATAATTTGTAATATAATTTGAATATATGAATCAAATTTTTTTTAAATTGATGTTTCTAATATATAAATTTATAAAAATACATTTTTAAATTTGATTATTTATTCAAAAATTATAAAAGATAATAATATAAAAGATAATGGATACTATTAATTCGTTATATGACACAAATAATTGCATGGCCCGTCTTAAATCTAATCTAAAAAACCAATGCACACATAAGAAAAAATCAAACAGTTTATTTTGCGGAACACATTTAAAATCTAGTTTGATTTATAGAATAGACGAACCAGAACCCTATAAAAAAAATATACTTAAAAAAATTAAACTTAAAAGAAAAATATTAAATTTAGATAATTTATATAGAACATCAGAACAATCTAATATAAATTTTAATGATTTGTACCATACCTGTCAACATTATAAAATTGGTATAACAGAAATAGAAAAAGAAAATCCACCCAGCATAATTTTGAAAGTTATAACTTTTTTAATACATTTAGAAAGTTATAAAAGTAATATTAAAAATATTATTAAATGTCAGGGTATTGTCCGTGGTTATATAACACGTAAATTAAATCGGTTGAGAGGACCAGCATTATTAAAACGAAATCTATCAAATAATGATATGGATTTTTTAACATATGAACCTATAAATAACATTTCAATAAATGATTTTTTCTCTTACAAAGATTTGGATGGGTTTATTTACAGTTTTACTATTAAATCTTTAAATTATATAATAGAAACAAGCAAATTAAATCCATATAATCGGAAAGAGATACCAATCCATAGTATTAACAATATTAAACAGATTTTAAAACTAAAAAAGACCGATTTAATTATAGATTTTAATCTTCCACAAGATAAAGAATCGCTTATTAAACAAAAATGCGTTAATATATTTCAAAGAATGGATGATCTGAAACTGTATACACAACCACGTTGGTTTTTAGAGTTGGATATAACCAAACTAAAGAAATTATACAGTGAAACGGAAGATATATGGAGCTATCGCACGATGTTAACACTGGAACAAAAGAAAAAATATACAAAAACTGGAACTGCTTTTACCGAACACGTTTCAAAAATTAATAAGTTACAAGATAAATATATATTACAAAATCTAATATTAAATGAATATGAAAAGTTTGCGTATGAAGGTAAAACAACCGATGATTGTATCACAGCTTGTTATTGGATATTAATGGGATTAAGCATTGTATCTGATAGTGCGGCCGAGGGTATGCCTGAATTAGTGCAGTCGCAAATAATTAATTAATTTATTAGATTAAACACAATTAATTAATTAATTAATTAAAAATTAATTAATTAATATATTCTAATTAATATATGTCAGAATATACAGATTTAAAGTCCTATTTTAAAACAAAACAATTAAGTTTTAAAACAACCATATTAACTAATAATAATTTTATAAATGGAACATATCGAATTACTAAACCAGGTTATTATAAATTATCTGAAGATATCGTATTTGCTCCAAACAAAAATATATATAATCTAATAAATCTACCACTAAATCATAATGTATTAGATAATTATAGACCAACCTTGGATCAACAAAATTATAAATTCCCTCCTTATCATTTGGGTTTTTTTGCGGCTATTACTATTGAGAGTGATGATGTTATTTTAGATTTAAATGAACATAGTATATCACAGGATAAGATGCATTATATAAATCAGCGGTTTTTTTCAATTGTGGAATTAAATGAATCGCCTTTTATAAAATCAGAAGGTCCTTCTGATTTTGGAAAAAACAGTTTTCATAAATATATAAATATTAAAAATGGTCGTCTGGGATTATCGTCACATCATGGCATACACGGTAATGGAAACAAATATATATTAATAGAAGATCTGGATATTTCTAATTTTGAGGTGGCTGGTATTGCTTTAAATGGTTGTGAAAATTGCATACTTAATCAAATAACGATACACGATTCGGTTAAAGATACAGAGATTAGTTTTATGTATTCCAATGCGATTAGTACTCGTTTTTTTTTAAAACAATTACTTGAACGTGTTGAAAATACTTCTATAACTATTTTAGGAAAGGAAAAAAAGGGTAAAGAAATATTAGATAGATTGGAAAAAGAATTAATTGAAAATGTGTATATTCCCATACAAGAAGGAAGACTAATTCAATCTGATTTTTATAGAAATACTCATAAATTACCCGAAGGAAATATATATGGCATTGTATTAAATTCCACGGGGGTAGTCATAAACGATTTTTTAAATAATAGTAACGCTCAATTTAATAAAAATAATATTCTAATGAATATTACACTTAAAAATATAGATTCATTTCCTAAAGAAATAATAACACTTTCTAATAGCGAAATACCCACAGTCCATCAAGGTTTGGTGGGGGACAATATACCTTATTTAGAAATATCAGATTCCAATAATTATTACAAAGAAAACAATCTTTATAATGCGATTGCTTTAATAGCTAAATATAATAATAATTGTAAATGTATATATAATAGTAAAAGTTTAAATGTACCAGATTTTATGATAACCGAATGGTTTGGAAAACAAACTAATTTATTAGATATTAAAAAAAAATATGGATTATTGTTCACAAACCTAAGAGACCAAATGAATCATTATATGAAAGGTAATATTATGTTATTTATTTCCGGTAGTGAGAATGTAACAATCAAAAATATTACTATGAAAAATATAAATAATAGTGGAGCATCCAGCGACAACGATGAAACAAGAATAGGAGATTATAAAGTTGTAGCGGAAAAAAAAGATCAAGTAAACTTTCCCCTATTGTTTAAAGAATATTTAGGAAATAATATTAATCCATTTGTTTTAACCCAATCTACCAATGTTACTATAGAAAATGTTGATTGTTCGCAGATTATTAGTACAAATGGAAAGTGTGTTGGTATTCACACAATTAATAATTGTTCAACAATTAAAACGAATAATATCAATATTATAGATAATATGGCTACAATACAAAATGGATTACAAAAAAATAATGGAGAAATGCAAAATGTATTTCAAAAAATATTAGTTAAATTAATTAGAAATTATACAAAATCTAAAACGATTACATAAAATTAAATAACATTATTATAAAATAGTGTTATTTAATCGTATAAATTATGCCTTAATAAATTGACCGGAAATATATTTTTGAAGATTGAAATAAGTATAACCCTTCTCTCCATCGGTTAATCCATTTTTATCCTTTTTAACCATGTCTAATGGTGATAGAATACTTTGTAATTTATCGTCAGGGATAAATCTACGTCTATTTTCAGGCGTTTGTAAGTCGTGTTCTTTAATATGTTTAGTGATGCATTTGGTTATATCTGTTCTAGATACTAATGTATTATGACTAACTCCGTAAAAATCACACAGTGAATTAGTAATTAATGTTGGTTTAGCAAATCCACTCGGGGATCGCTTTTTACCAGTTACTACTCTCTTCTTATTTTTTAATGAAGATTTTTCTAAATGTTTCATATCTTTTGCGTAAATCTTTAATAAAGTCTTGAGCAATGAAACCATATTTTTGTTAGCCTTAAATATTTCTTGACTGTCTACAAGCAAATTATCCAATAATTCATTAATAGACTGTTTGACAACGACGGTCTCTTCTGGGACAACGACGGTCTCTTCTGGGACAACTACGGTCGCTTCTGGAACAACTACGGTCGCTTCTGGAACAACTACGGTCTCTTCTGGGACAACCTTGGTCGATTTAACCTTGGTAGATTTAACTTTAGTAACAGTCGATTTTGGAGCGGTAACTTTAGTAACAGTCGATTTTGGAGCGGTAACTTTAGTAACAACCGATTTTGGGGCGGTAACTTTAGTAACAGCCGATTTTTCAAGTGTTACTTTAGTATTTGATTTTGGGTTTTTCGTTTTTTTAACATTTTTTGCCTGGTTATCTGTCATTATAATATGTATTATTTTTTTATTTATATATTTATACGCGATTATATCTTTAAATAGTAATTAGTAAAATCCCATTTAAAATCATATAAAGTCATTCGTAATGTTGGTGTAAATTTATAATGATATATAAACTCTATATTATTAAAATTATTAATAATAAATTCATAATAAGTATTATTATGAATTGTTTTTGAAAACATATAGGTATTTATAAAATGATTTATATTGTATACCGATCCTAATTTTAAAAAATAGTACGATAGAATCGAGCTTTTTTCTGTCCATTTAATGTTTGAACCAAAACAACATTGTTTACAAAAAAATTTATCTATATTTTTCACATTATAAAAATTAAGTATTTTACTACATTGTAGAATTAAGAATCTTAATTCGTTTTCTAAAAGTATTTTATAATTAATTCCAGAAAGAATAGAATTACTTATTATATTTGTTATAAAAGCTATAGATTCAGTATAGGCTTCGAAAAAATTAATATCATTTTTATTATTAATATTAAAATTACATTTTATTTTTTTATCAATACTATCTAATTCACGCATTAATAAATTATCTATATTTAAAGCATGCACTAATTCGTGCAATAAAACCTTTTCTATTTCTTCGGCTCTATATATTAGTATCGTATTTTCTAGTCCAAAAGAGGTTAATCCAGAATTTACTTCATCACGTCCCAAAAAATCATTTAATCCAATTTGTTTTTTTATATTAGATAAAAAAAATCTAATCGTTAACTCTATATTATCTATATTATAGAGTTTAATTATGTACAAAGCTTTTACTATAATAATATTAACTAAATTATTATCTAAAGCTGTGTTCGAAAAAAAATGAAACGTTAATTTTATATGACCTAATTTTACAACTATTTTAGTATGTATTTTTAAATTTTTTAAAACATCTGTCTGTATATTTAATGGAACAAATTTAGAAATTATATTATTAGAATAAATTTTTAACAGATCTGATATGCTCTTATCAACATTAGGTAATTCAAACTCTATAATATTATTAATTTCACTATTATTAAAATTAATGAATTTTTCTATCTCATCTAATGGGATTTTATCTAACTTAAGTTTTCGAATAAATTCATAAATAGGGTTATTTTTATCTACATTAATATTTTCTAAATTAATATTTTTTAAAATTGAAATAACTAAATTTGTGTGTTTACTTTCTTTTAAAACAATGGATTTATTGCTAATAACTTCAAAATGTTTAATTATAAATTTAATTATTTCTATACTTTTATTATACAATGTGTCAATATAAGTATATTTTCCTATGTATATTTTAGAACTAAATATATTATTTAGTTCTATAATTGTATTCTGGGTAAATGCGTCTATTTCCATTATTATAGTATAATATTTTTAACCTATTATACTATAATATTTAAACATATGGGTTCTTTTAAAATAACCTCTGGTTTAATCTTTTAATTTAAAATAAATAAATAAATCCCCATATGTATTTTTAGACCATATGGGTAATCCAAACAATTCATATTTTAACATATATTTACCTTCTAATTTAATAAACTCTTCTATGGGTTTTTTATAATGAAACATGTTTAAATTAAAACCCTTGTTATAATCATATGAGCTAATAGTAATAGTTGTAGATAAATCATATTTATTTTTACGTTTATATATTTTATGTTTGCTATCTTCTAATTTAATACTATATTTTTTTTCTTTATAATTAAAATATTGTTCCAAATATTGGGTATATACATTATAATTTGAACTAAGATCATTATCGATTATATTAAATTTTAAATATTGATAATTATAATAGACATCAATGGGTAAAACAATTTTAACTGTATCCTGTAATTCCGATATATTAATATTGTATGTAATATTGTTTGTAATACTTTTACATTTTGTCCTACTATTAGCTTTAGGATCTTTTTTATGTACTAAAAAGTTCGTTAATAAATCTAAGCCATTATTAATAATTTTGTGTTTCTCTTGTTTCCCTAAACTTTTTATTGAATCGAACAAATTATCTTTATTTTTCCTTTCCAAAGTCTTATAAGTATCTTTTAAAAATATTTCTACATTTGGATCTAAATTTTTTTTAAAAAGTTCAAAAGCTTCAAAAGGATTAATATTTGTAGTATTAAATTTACCAGTAATATCATACATGTTACGTTGTTTTTTATCGTTTAAAATTTCATAAGCAGTAGCTATTTCTTTAAATCGTTCTGTATTATATTCCTTATTATCAATACTTCTATCCGGATGGTATTTTAAAGCAAGTTTTTTATAAGCTTGTTTAATTTCTTCATCTGAACAGTTTTTTTTTAAATCTAATATAGCATAAGGATTCATTGAGATATAATATATATTTATTTTTAAATATAATTTAAACTTTTAATAAATATAAAAAACAATTCTAATGAAAAAAAATATTTGTTATAAGGTTCTGAACTATCTAATTCAGCCGCTTTAGAACATATTCTGCCAAGGTTCTTATCTGAATATTTCTTTAATTTTACACAATAAGATATATATTTATTAATAGTAACGTAGGGATCAAAATTTAGCAGATGTAATTTATGTATTATTTTTCTTAATTCTTCAATAAATAAAATATCCGAACTATTTATTATATCGTCTATTTTTTTAATAAATATATCAATGGGATTAATATATTTCTTATAATTTATACAAATTTCCAAGTTATATAAATTTTTATCTATTGTTTTTAAAATATATGGTATATTTTCGTGCACACCCACTTTATTCAAATATTTAATAATACTATTATCATCAGGGAAAGGAACACGATTACATATAAATCTACTTTTTAATGCTGAATCAATTTTAGTTACACTATTTGTTAGTAGTATAAATCGTGCGGTAGAAATGTGTTTCTCTATTAGAGCCCTTAATGCCAATTGACAGGTTTTACTTATTTTATGAAAATTATTTAATACAATTATTTTAAAACCGTTATTTAATATATTCTTTGTAGAAATAATGTTTTTAACGAAACTGGTTAGAACTTCACGATCATATAATCCATATTCATATAGATTTATTTCATAATGATACATGCTCTGTATACAAACAATTTTAACATCATTATTATTAATTTTGACAGTATAGTTTTTTATATATGTTTGTAAGTCGGTTAATTTATATATATGATATAGTAGAGCTAATACTAAAGTGCGTTTACCCGAACCTGCTGGACCATAAAATAACATATTCATTAAATTATCTTGGGTATAGTTTCTCAATTTATTTATAACAGAACTATTTATAATAAATTCATTAAATAATTTAGGAGATTCCAAAAACATATTAAATAATTAGTATTATATTAATTATTTAATATTAAATTTAAGTAATAATATTATTTAATATTAAATTTAATATAATGACATATTTTACGAATCAAGATATAAATAATTTGTATAATAATCACTATAGTAAAAAGGAATTAGAGAATTTAAGGTATACATATAAAAATCGTATTAATACTTATAAAACGTGTAGCCTTAATCAATTTAGCCAATCCAATAATCACTTGTTAACAATATAATCATATAGCATATAAAGTAACCTTTGTCTCCCCCAAGAATTTCTAAGAAGAGTCATTGTACCCAAGACGTGTCTTTTTAACAATTTTTCATTATCCATAGGTATTGTGCCATCATACCTGTTTTGTTATAGATTCATTCTCAAAACTTTATTAAATCTGTGACTAAAAATGATTCTAAAACTATTCTTTTAATATTAGCACTTTTTGATGTAAGCTTAGTATAGGCTTTTCCAAAACAAAATCCCATTATCCCTCCATATATTTTAACTTCTATATTATTTGTTATGTTTTTTGTTTTTTTTAAATGATCCGCGGTTATTGTCGTGGTTGTTGCTGCTGCTGCTACTATCACCGCTTCTTCAAGGATATTTATACCATCCTCCTCATCCTCCTCATCCAATGTGCCAATCACCAATACGGTGCCATCCGTATAATTTACAACATACATTCTGTTTTTTGCTGAATCAAATGCCATACCTTGAACACCAGTCCCTACGGTTATGATGTTAGTGACCTTATTAGTTTTAGTGTCAATTACTGAGACTGTGCCAGGACTAGAATTAGCAACATACATTCTGTTGTTTACTGAATCAAATGCTATATGGACAATACCTATCCCTACGGTTATGGTGTTAGTGACCTTATTAGTTTCAGTGTCAATTACTGAGACTGTGCCAGTCTGATAATTTGTAACATACATTCTGTTGTTTTTTTAATCAAATGCTATGTCCTTCGGCTGATTCCCTACGTCTATGGTGTGAGTGACCTTATTAGTTTCAGTGTCAATTACTGAGACGGTGTGATTGAGCCTATTTATAACATACATTTTGTTGTTTGCTGAATCAAATGCTATATCGTAAGGATAAGACCCTACGGTTATGGTGCCAGTGACGGCATTAGATGCAGTGTCAATTACTGAGACTGTGGTGGTGTTGGCATTATTTACAAAATACATTCTGTTGTATTTTGAATCAAATGCTATGCCCCTCGGAGCATTCCCTACGGCGGTTATGGTTTTAGTGACCTTAATAGCTTCAGTGTCAATTACTGAGACGGTGTCATCCATCTTATTTGTAACATACATTCTGTTGTTTTTTGAATCAAATGCTATGCCGGACGGGTCCCTCCCTACGTCTAGGGGGCCAGTGACCTTATTAGTTTCAGTGTCAATTACTGAGACGGTGTTATCCTTCACATTTGTAACATACATTCTGTTGTTTTTGAATCAAATGCTATAACACTAGCCCCTACCCCTACGGTGATTGGATTTCCAATTACTTTCATTCTATATATATATATATATTTTCAATAGTTAAAAATTAAATTAAATGATTAAATAGGAATATTTTAAAACATATATTATATGTATCAGTTTAAAAAAATAAGTAATCTATGTATATTAAAAATTAAAAATAATATCTATAAAAATGTCCTGTATGCTTCTCCTTCTTACAACCCTCCCTACAGATATTATTGGATTCGTGATGGAGCCTTAGTCTATAAGTGTATTATTGATAATTATATTCTTACAAAAGATCCTTCTTTTTTAGAACTATTAGTAAGTTATGTAGAAAATGAAACAAAAATACAAGCAAGTAAAACAATTTCGGGATTAGGAGAACCTAAAATAAATTTAGATTTATCGCCATTTAATGGTAGTTGGGGGAGACCTCAAAATGATGGACCACCTTTGAGAGGCTTAAATATGATTAAATTATATAACACGTTAATAGAAACCTATGAATCAATGAGTAATAAAATCATACTTCCAATTATTTATAAAGATATTGATTATATAATAGAAAATTATGACAAACCATGTTACGATTTATGGGAAGAAAATTATGGATGGCATTTTTATACTCGATGTGTTCAGTTTAAATGTATAAAAGAATTTATTAATTTTAGTGAAAAATACAACATCAATTATAAAAAAGATAGAGTTACAACGGTTTACACAGAGTTACAATCAAAACTTAAACATCATCTCGATTATTCTATTATATCATCCTTTGGTGAAACAGGTGAAATAATAAAAAAGAATGACGCATCTATTATTTTAGCTCTATGCCATACTGATTATGACGCAACATTATTGGAAATAGTTCATATAGATAAATTTATTAAAGTAGGGGAAGAATTAACACTTTTTTTTAAAAATAAATACACTAATAATCATTATAATTTAATAGGTAGATATGAAAATGATCACTATTATACAGGACATATATGGATTATTTGTTCATTGGCTTTAGCCCAATTATACCTATATAACTCGTATAATAAAATAGGGGTTGAGATAATTAATTACGTATTGAGTATAGATTCTAACTTAGATTTATCAGAACAGTATGATGTAGACAATGAACAACAATTATCCGCTAAAAATTTAAGTTGGAATTATTCGGAATTGTATTTCTCCTATAAATTACTAAGTAAAATACCGGTATAAGTATTATAAAGGCTGATCATAATTGTATAAAATAAATTTGATTGTTTAAATTTATTATGTATGATATTTTAAAAAATGGATTCTTATAATATTGCAACAACACTCATTATTAGTTTTCTAACCTATGGATGTTTAAGACTCTATTTTAAAGATTCTCTACTAAATTATATTAACATTCTATTAAATAAAGATCAGACAACCAACATTTCTAAAAAAATATATATAGGATTATTGACCAATGAAATACCTCCCATTATTTATGGTGGTGTTGCTACTTGGATAATTCAATTTATGGAAATGTTTAAAGATGATGAAAACTATGTGGTGGTCCCAATATTTTTAGCCTATAACGATACCGACACAGAAGATATTGAAAAAAAATACCCCAACATACGTATTATTAAAACACCAGATGATTTAGAAAAACATTTTAATGATATAGATATTTGTATCAACAACTTGTGGATTGCTCTTGATACTGTTAAAACATTAAAAGAATTATATCCAAAGTTGCCTTTAATCTCTGTCTGCCATTCTCTTATTAAAATGGAACATTTAACAAATCTGGGTTCATGTTACACAAATACTTATTCGGATCAGGAGGTAACATTTCAATTTTCCGATTATGTAATATTAATAAGTCAGGCTGAATTAGCCTATTACAATAAATTTGGTTATAATAAATACAAAGCAAAACCAATCGTTATTTACAATAGTTATAAACCCCAATTTGATAATAAAAATGTGTTTGATAATTACGATAATAATAATGTGGGGTATATTGGACGTCACGTTCCAAGAAAACGTCCAGAACTACCAATATTAGCTGTAAATAAATTATCATTGGAAAGTATAAAGGTTTATAATATGGGTGTAGATTATGATAGGTATGGTAACAGTTACTGGGAGAAATTAGAAAAAACGTTTAAAAATCAACTAAATATTATACCTTTTAGTTCTAATAAAGAATTAAAAGAGTTATATTATAAAAATATAGGTGTTAATTGCTGTACAGGGATTTACGAACCATTTGGATATACGCTGTGTGAAGTATTAGATAGGAGAATACCGGTTATCGTTCAAAATATAGATGGACCTATTGAAATTGTGGATAAGGTAAAAGATTATGTTTATATTTATAAAGTTGATAGAGACAGTTTGGAAGGGGATGTTCAAAACTTTAGTGAAACTTTAGCAAAATTTTACACTATAGACCCAGAAACAAGACAATCAAATAGTAATTTGGCAAGAAATGCGTTGGACCGATTTCGTCCAGAAATTATCAAATTAGATTGGATTGAGGTTTTAGATAATTTAAAATCTGGCTCATCCGAAAAAGGCTATTTTGATTATATTTATACGGGTTTTAAAAATTTATTTAATTAGAATTTTATTCCCAAAAACCTAATATATATTTTATTTTATCACTAAATGTTTGGTTTTAATATATATATAAATTAATACAACAACTATATCTAATCAAATCTAGGATAAAAGAATAATCGTTATATTTATCCTAGTTTTGGTTAAGTGAAAATATATTAACAAATAAATGCCATACCTTATTTCATAATAAAGATATAATTATGTCCAATACTATGAATGCGTCATTAACGTATTAATTATATCTTTATATTCATAATTATGGATTCAATTAGAGAATATGAAGTTGATAAATTTAATGCAGTAAACGAATCTATGGATGCTTTATTAAATAATATAGAATCCATAAATGATTTAGATAAAACTTCTAAACTTAATATCATTAATAAAATTTATCTACTAAATAAACATTTAGATAGTTTAAACAGTGATATCAACTCTATATTAATTGATATCAAAAATAAATCCTCTGTAATGGATGATACGCTTATTAAAAAATTAGAAGACCATGAATATATAGATAAAACGATTCATAAATTATCACCCCTTATTCTATATTATCAATTAATATCCAATTAATTTAATGCTGTATAGCTCTTGGGCCCCTAGGACCTCTAGGACCAGTTAACCCACGTGGACCTCTTTTATTTCTTAGTTTTAAATAAATATATATATTAAATATAAGTGTTAATATAAGTAGAATAAAATTAGTTATTAACAATATTGTCAACTTTTTATTATTTAGTTCCATATATTAAATTAATATAATAATCTATATTAATATGGAAAAATATATCGGTTATAATAATGCCTCATCCAAAGGCTTTTCGGAATTAAGCCTGTTATGTGATCCCAAGAAAATGAAACGAACAGATTCTAAGCAAAGTAAAGATGTTCCTAGTAAAGCAGTTATAAACACCGACAAGACATATCTAGAAAGTTTTAAAAAATCTATGTTAAATAAAATTGAATTATTTAACCCTAGTAAAAAAAACGATACTGTTGACATATTATTAATAAGTATGTGGCACCAATATATATTTAATACGGTAGATGAAGACAAATATTACGATTTTGTTAAATTGCTTAATAAAGATTTTGTTTAATATTAATAATATGAGAATTGGAGTTGGAGAGAGTAAAAATATATTAAATATTACTAATAATCTTTTTTTAAAGCATTTTAAAAAAAAATCAATATAATCACAATTTTGATCCTGAAAATTTTTATGAAGAATTGAATAAAAAGAAAGAATTTATAAGAATTAAAAATATCTATTTAAACAACCCAAAAAATTAATTTAGATTAAATGAACACAGCATCCATTTTTAATAATAAATAGGCCGGTGCAAACTAAATTTGACTTTGAAATTAAAAAAGATATATTTAATAATGCTTTATTATTAAATAAAAATATGTCTTTAATTGGTTATGGAGCTCATATAGGAGATGGATTAATTCCTCTAGCACACCCATTAAAACATTCTGGTAAAAGGATATTACAGTGTATGCTATTGAACCGTGTAAAAATAAATGTAAATTTATTGAATTAATGGCTAAATTAAATATTTTAGGAAATGTTGTAGTAATTAATGTAGGATTAGCAAATATTCAACATAGATATACAAAAAATACTAATAATAGTTTTGGTGGAGGAACAACTTGGTCAGAAAGTAACAATTTATCAAATGACTATATATAGAATTTAATACATTAGATAATTTAGTAGATAAACAAATTATTGATAAAGATATAGGAATTCTACATTTAGATGTAGAAGGACACTAAAAAATAGCTATAGAAGGTGGTATTAAAACTATATTAAAATACAATCCATATCTTACATTGGAAGATCATAGTCATAGTAATAATACTTTTATTAGATCTTTAAAAGATAACTATAAATTTAGTAAATTTATTAACAGCAATGCCATATATATACCAAAATAAAAATATAATTAATAAATTAGATGAAAATAATATACCTTATTTTCTTGTAGCAGGTTCTTTATTGGGAGCTTGTAGAAATAATAATATCATACCTTACGATAATGATATTGATATAGGAATTATGGATGATCAAATACAAAAATTAAAAAAAATAGATATAATTTTTAATACGAAAGGGCGGTTTATTAGTACTACACTAAATACACCAAGTATAGATATTTTTGTTTTTAAAAAATTTAAAGATAAGATCCAATATAAATATAATGGCTATAGGGGTAGTTGGCCAAATGAATACTTTTATAGTAATGAATTATACCCAATTAAACAAATATCATTTGGCAATTTATCAGTTAAAATACCAAATAATCCATATAAATATTTATTTCGCGCATTTGGAAATAATTGCATAACTGAGAAAAAAATTAAGTTTGCTAAAATTCATAGTGATGATCCCAATTTACCTATAACTATTAAGGATTATAATAAAATATGTATGGCACAAAAATATAAACAAATATCCTTACCATATATTTATAATTATTCTAAGTATAATGTGGAGGTTCCGTTAAGTATATCTATTATAGCTGTATTAATGAAACTTAGATCTTAATCTTTATCTTTAATAATAAAGATAAAGATTAAGATACTAAATAATTATTAGTAAATAAATTAATTTAAAAATAGAATATTATATTATACTATATAATAATGGAAAAATTAACAATTAATTGGGAAAAAAAAATTTGGAGTGTTATAGATAATTATTTTTCTACTAATTCTAACTATTTATCAAAAACACAGTTAGATTCTTACAATACATTTCTATCTCAACAAATACCAAAAACAATAAGACAATTTAATCCTATTAAATGTTTATATAATCCATTGAATGATGATGTAGAAAATACAATTCATAAATTTCAAGCCGAATTTATAATAGGGGGGAGCTGTGTAGATGAAGAACTAACCGAAAATAGTGTCGTAATTAATGATGGTAAAGGCGTTTATGTAAGTAAACCAGTTATACAAGAAAAGAAAATATTGGCGGATGGTACCACCCAAATTGTTGAAAAACAATTATTTCCAAATGAAGCAAGACTAAAAAATTTAACATACAAATCCGACATAAGTTGTGATGTATTTATAATATTATCGTCCTATAAAATAGATGGTAGTTTGGAAAAAAAAATAATTAAAAAATTTACTAGTATTGCTTTAGGGAGTGTCCCTATTATGCTACACTCTAATTCGTGTGTATTAAATAAATTGACTAAAAATACACTCTTTGTAATGGGGGAATGTCCATATGATGAAGGGGGGTATTTTATAGTGGATGGTAAAGAAAAGGTCATAGTGGCTCAGGATAGACAGGTTGAAAACAAAATATATACTAGAGAAAATAAGAATAAGGAAGATCGGTATAATTATGAATTAGATATAAGATCTGTTCCAGAAGTTATATTTCAACCAGCTCGAATAATTAAAATGTTTATGATTAATGAACGTTTTACTTCAAATGAAAAAATAGAAAAAGATACCATAAGATTGTTAATACCAAATATTTCAGATGAAATACCATTATTTGTTGTGTTTAGGGCTTTAGGTGTTATTTCAGATAAAAGTATATTAAATTTAATAGTAGATGATTTAGATTTAAGTTTGGGCAAAGTAATGTTAGATTTATTAAGACCCAGTATAAATGAGGGTTCGGTTATAAATACACAGCGATTGGCTTTAGATTTTTTAAGATCCAAAATTACAGCATATGGCAGAATACTACCAGAAGGTAAACGGAATGAATTTAATTTTAAAGATGCATTTTTAATGGATGTATTAAAAAATTATTTATTACCACACGTTGGTAAAGATTTTATATGTAAAAGTGTATTTTTAGGCTATATGGTAAAAGAGCTTATATTAACAAAGTTGGGCATTAAGATTCCAACGGATAGAGATAGTTTTATAAATAAAAGGGTTGATATTTCTGGATTTTTAGTTGGAAATATATTTAGAGATTTATACTTTCGGGTAAAAAATGAGTTAGAACAAAATTTAAATAAGTTTTATTATGATAGTTCAAGAAACAATGGCGACCAAATGGATACTTTTTGGGGTGCCAATTCAGGGGATTCGGATGATCCACAATACCCTTTTTTTAATATAATTGGTATGGAAGATATTAATAATACTGTAGGTATTAACAGACTTATAAACAGAACTATAATGGATGAAGGCTTTATGTATACATTTAAAAATTGTTGGGGGTTAAAAAATTCATCCAGTAAATGTAAAGAGGGGGTTGTTCAAGACCTAAATCGCCTAAATTATTTAGGCTATGTTTCACATATAAGAAGAATAAATACCACTCTTTCCAAAAGTGCTAAAATAAGAGCCCCCCATTCATTACACGCCAGTTCATTTGGTATAATATGTCCAAATGAAACCCCCGATGGTGGTAATATAGGGTTAAGAAAAAATCTGGCTATATTGGCAAGTGTGACATTTGGTACTAATTCAGAAGCTCTTTATAAATTGCTTGTTAAAAATAATATAATAAGTATATATAATTATGTAGGTTCTAAAGCTGGGTTATGTTCGGTATTTTTAAATGAACGACTAGTAGGTTATCATACAAATCCAGATATTTTAGTCACAAAATTAAAATTATTAAGAAGAAATGGTTTATTAAATGTGTATACATCTATAGCTTGGTATATAACCGACGATATAATAAAAATATCAACGGATTCAGGTAGATGTTGTAGACCATTATTAATCGTAAAAAATAATAAACTAACTTTAACAGCTAAGATGGTTGAAGATGTCGAAAATAAAAGTATTAATTGGAAACATCTTATAGCGGGATTTAGAACAAAAGGCACTGATATGGAACCCTATTCCGATTATAATGATAAATATATTCAGTTATCGAATGAAAGCAACGACAATTTAGAAAGTATTTCGGGTGTTATTGAATATATTGATACAGAGGAAGCAAACACGTGTTTAGTAGCAATGACCCCACATGATCTCTTGGAGTCATCAAACCAATTAAATAAATTTACACATTGTGAAATTCACCCCAGTATGATGTGGGGGGTTCTTGCCAACAATGTTCCATTAGTAGAATGTAACCAAGCACCCCGTAATCAGTTTTCAACCGCCCAGGGAAAACAATCTTTGGGAATATATGCTACTAATTTTAAAAATAGAATGGATACGAAGGGACAAATTATGTTTTATCCACAAAAACCGATTGTCCAATCTAGGATGTCTAAATATTTACACAGTAATGAACTACCGCACGGAATTAATGCGATTGTTGCTATAGGTTGTTTCTCAGGATATAATCAAGAAGATTCCATATTATTTAATAAAGATTCGGTTGAAAGAGGTTTATTTAGAACAACAAAATTTAAAACGTATTCAGGGAGAGAGGAATTAATAGAAGGAACTAAAGAACGTGAAATTTTCACAATACCCGACCCAACTGTCACTCGAAATATGAAAAATGGTAATTATTCCAATTTAAACCCTAAAACAGGATTGATTAACGAGAATATTAAAATAAATGAAAATGACATATTGATAGGGAAAGTTATAACGACTGGTAAAAAAGATGATTTAGGTAGAGATATTTTTATAGATAATTCAGACTATGTTAAACGGAATGAGGATGGATTTGTTGATAAGGTTTATTTTAATTATGGTAATGATGATCAAAAATACGCCAAAATTCGAATTAGAAAAGATAAATTACCCGAGGTTGGTGATAAATTCGCATCTAGATATGGTCAAAAGGGAACAATTGGTATGTTGATTGAAGCCAGAGATATGCCCGTTACTAAGGATGGTATAGTACCAGATATGATTGTTAATCCCCACGCACTACCTAGTAGAATGACAGTGGGACAATTTTTAGAAGTATTGTTGGGCAAGTTGTCTATAAATAATGGTAATACGGTACAATTAACTGGTTTTACAAATGTGGATACGGGTCGTATAGGGGATTTATTGGAAAAGCATTATGAGTATGAAAAAAGTTGCAATGAAATATTATACAATGGACGAACTGGGTTACAACTTAAGGTTGATATGTTTATTGGTCCAACATTTTACCAACGATTAACGCATCAAGTATCCGATAAATATTATTCACGGAATGAAGGTACTAAAACATCCCTTACACATCAACCAGTGGGTGGGAGAGCGGCTGGAGGGGGATTACGTATAGGTGAAATGGAACGGGACGCTATATTAGCACACGGGGCGTCTTCGTTTTTAAAAGAAACGATGATGGAACGGGCGGATAAATACAAATTTTATATTTCGGATAAATCTGGATTATTGGCTATTGTCAATCAGGATAAAAAAATTTATGAAGATTTTTCAAATGATGCCACCGAAATTAAAATAGATAATAATGGGAACATAACTAAAAAAAGCAGTCTTATTTCTAATTCGAATTTTTATTGTGTAGAAGCCCCTTATGCTTTTAAATTATTTTTACAAGAAATTGAATCAATGGGAATTGCTCCTAGATTAATAGTTGAACAATCTGTTGAAAAGTGGAAAAGTATTAAAAATATCACTGACCAAGAACTTATGAAATTAAAAAATCAAGACTTCGCATTAAAAAAATATTATAAAAATATAGATTCTAAACTTATAGTATCTCTGTTAACATTCCACGATGAAATTCGTTCCATATTATATCAAGGTTCTGGTAAAAAACAGAACGCCAGTTCTATTATTGATATGTCAGTAGACAGGGGGCAATATTTAGACGAATTATACCAATCTAATTATAGTTCTATACTTGGAATAACCGGTGATAAAGATGCTGAACAATTATTATCTGCGAAAGGCAACCTTAATAAATTAAAGTCTTCTTTGGACAATGATCTAAATCAATGGGCTCACGCCAGTGATATAGAGTTTATAGAAGCCGATATCACCAAAAATATACGCTCTATGGAAAATATTGATCCTTCTTATGCCGAGGGATTAACCAATATTTTTAGCAATAATGATATAAATACATTTAATACAGTCACATTATTTAATACTGTTGGAAATCATTTTGATTCTAAAGAAAATTTACAAAATATTTTACTAAATGTAAAAGAAAATATTAAAAAGAATGGCTATTTTATATTGACTTGTTTAGATGGTGAACTTGTATATTCAATGTTGAAAAAAAATATGTTTGAAAAAACACTCCCATTAAAAGGCAGTGTTTATGATCGTGAAGAGGATGTGGAGCGTGATGTTTGGAAAATTAATATTGATGCTAATGGTTTAACGAGAATGGAATGGGATAAATTACCAGACACTGTTGAAGATGGGTTTAATAATCCAATAACCGTTAACTTTAATCCAATTTCAGATTCTAAAACGGAATATTTGGTTAATAAGAAACTTTTAATTAACTGTGCGGCTGAATATGGATTACAAATTGTGTCTGGTGATGAAATTAAGAATAATTTTAAATTCTTAACCAAAGGATCTGGATTATTTAGTGATATATACGATGAACGTTTTAATTTTACAAATAGATCCCATCTTAGCAAGGATGAATTAATATATGCTTTGGGTGAAGATGGGAATGCCCAATTAAAAGAATTTTCAAATTTACACCGATATTATATATTTAAATATCAAGATGATAGTTTAATTGACAATCAATACACCACGAATAGCGCTTGTAAAGAATATATGGCTACTATGAAAAAGATTAAAATTAATCCCAGATATATTGCCTACAATCAATTAATATTAAGTGCTGGAGATATTTTCCAATTACAAAAATATATTGTTGAGAGAAGGGCACAGCATGGCTCGGGTCAATTTGTGAACCAAAATTTAAAATCCAGTAATAACATATTTACCCAAGGAAATGACCTCGTGGCTAGAAAATTAACCGAAAATATTAAAACCCAATTAGAATTATCACTCTATTCGAAGATTGACCATGAATCTTTCTCCAATACATTAAAATATATGTTTGGGCATCTAAAATTTGGTATTTTTGTTAAAATTAAAAATGGTATCTTAACGATGTTTTCCCCATTTTTTAATAAAAAATGGAAAAACGAATTTTCCGAAATGGGAGAAGATAATATGGTTAAATTTATTGATATTGCTGTCGATAAAGATAAATACCCAAAAGGAATTGAAGAATATTATTACACTAAAAATAAATATTTTAAACATAAACAATCTACCGATAATTTAGAAAAGCCCGAACAATGGTGGACCGATAATTGTATTGTAAATACCTTTGGAGAACTTAATGATATGGAAACCACCGATTTTGGGGAATTTAAAAACATGCTTGAAACTCTGTGTCGTGAACGTGGAAATACGCTCTCCGATTGTGAATTTTTTATCAATAAACAAAAGTTTCCATATTTAAGAGTTCCCGAAGAAGATGGAACGATTATGGAACCTTATTATCATTTATTTGGCAATGATAATATTAAATTAGACGAAGCGTATAAATTTAAATCATATATGCCAATTCTTAGTACATCTTCCACAGACGAATATGCTGATATGTTGATACCAACACCTAGTGATTGGAGCATCGCTAATAAATATTCTTTCCCACCTGAATGTAAACATATAAAAGATACTAAACATATAGAATGGGATAATAAAGAAAATAATGTATTTTTTAAAGGGAGCAGTGCTGGGTGTGGCACGTTCGCTTCAAACAATCAACGTATTCATATAAAAGAAATAAGCGATTTATGGGATAAATCATTAGATAAGAAGGGTTTATTAACAATTGTGCTTAAAAAATGGGATAATGAAGATAAAATTTATATGGGATCTAAATTAGAATTTACTAAAGGGCAAGGGCAAGGGCGGGGACAAGGGCAAGGGCAAGGGCAAGGGCAAGGGGAGGAAAAGGAAGAGGAACTTGAATTAAACACAGATGTTAATCTAAATGATGTAGATCACGGGCCAATGTATGCCATAAAATTCTTATTATATATTGACAGTTATGCGGCTAGTTTTAATTATACCGAACTTATGTCTACAGGCTCTTTAATATTTAAAACAAAATCGATTCATACTGGGTTGTCTAAAAATTACTACAATAAATTATGGTATTTTGATATGTTAGAACCATTAAATTCAGCCAGAACAAATCATAAAACGGCGCATTATATCGAAATAAATTCCAATTTTGATAACTTGTATGATACTATTAAATGGTGTGAAGAAAATGACGCTTTGTGCAAACAAATGGCAAATAATTCGTTTAAATTTTATGAAAAATATTTAAATAGAGAATCTATTTTAGATTATTTAGAAACGCTTGTTAATAACATATCCTATAATATAGTAAATGAATCTGTAATAGAAGATGTATTTGAAGAAGTTATTAAAGAGCCATTTTTAAGAACAGAAATAGAATTTCCAAATGACAAATTAAAATTTTTAATTGGGGCAAATGGACAAAAAATCGATAAAATCAAACGCCAAAGTGATTGTACCATTCGGATTGAACGAAATTTGGTATACAAAAGTAAAGATACATTTAAAGGTATTATGGTTAATAAAGTAATTTTAGAAGGTAAGGAATCTGGGGTCGATAAAGCGATTCAAGAAATTAATAAAATAGCCTATAAAATTAGTAAAACATATATAGTTGATATTGCTGATGCTGGTAAATTAATTGGTAAAAAGGGTAACCATATTAAAAGAGTTATAGAGACATTTTCGGTAATAATTAATACAAATGGGGAGGGTGTCAACGACTCTGAAAAGATATGGACGATAACTGGATCTGAAAAGAATGTTGATTGTGCTATCAAAACGCTAGACAGTCTTAAAGATAAAAATAAAATAGGTACTGCTATTCAAGCATGTATACAAACGGATTTTTCGGAAGAGGGTGATTTATACACAAATCCAGTCCAATCCACAATTAAGTCATTCATTGGAGAAAATACTATATACACCGAACACCAAGAATCTGGGATATCTAACAAACTTGCGATAATTATCCCAATATATAATACGATTGAGGAAGATGATGAATTTGCCACTCAATTGAAATTTGGGGGATCTATGGTGTTAGAAAAAGCACTTAAAAACTCTGAAAAGACCCACGCTTATTTAGAAAAAGTGATTTCTAAATTAAATGAGTCTGCTTCTAAATTAGATTATAAAATATATATTTTATGGCAAAAAAATAAAACGGTAACATTTAGAGATGGAGATATTATTAATAACATCCCACTAGAAATTATTAATGATGAAGAAGGGGGGGTAGGGAGAGGGAAAGGGAAAGGGGAAGGGGGGGAAACAGTTATTCTTAAAAATAATAGAGGAGCTATTATTAATGCGGGGGTTCATATGGCTATAAATGATAATTGCAATTACGTGGTAATACACGACAAGGATCTGATACCCAATGAAGAATTAATACACGAATACTTTGTATATCCAAAAACTCCAGTAAATATAAGTTCGATTAATTCAAAATATTCTAATATTACATCTACAAATCCCCTTGATATTAATTTAGGAATTTTAAAAATAAATACGCTGGATTTTTTAAAAGTGGGAGGTTATCCCAATGATATGTGGGGTAAAGGATATGAGGACTATGTATTTATAAAACGATTGGAAAAATATGGCATACCGCTATCAAATATAATTAATCCTGGCATCTATTCTATTAAAGATACACAGTTAGAATCTGTCTTAGATCCATTACAATTAAATAAATTAGGGGATGTTCAGATGAAATTTTGTGAAGAATTATATCTTAATAATTATATTTCGGGTATTAAACAAAAATATTGGTACAGTATTACGCAGAGCAATCAAATAAATGATGCTACTAGTTTGTATCATATAGAATTAGAAGAAGAATTATTACTACCTATGATTAATGTAAATGTTGAAAAATATATTAGAACTGTAAAGAGTAACGCTGTATCGGATAATAAAATAACAGTACATCAATTCATTATTGAGTTAGTAACAAATTATATTAAGTGGATTTTTAATTATAATAGTCCACAATTAGATTCTGATAAGTTTATGTTACCTATTGAACATTTAATTAAAATTAAGGGTAGAGAATTTTATAAAGAAAATAGAGCAATTTTAATAGACGATTTACTTAATAAATTCGGATTTATTAGTTCCTATGTTAAATATACCACTATTAAGTTAATAGGATTAAATGTATTATTATTAGAAGTGAATGGTCGACAAGAAAGTAAAGAATATATTAATGAAAATATTAATATAGATTACACGTTAGAATCGGATCATTTGGTTATAATTCCATCATTTAAAATTGGTAAGACCCTAAAACAAAACTTTATATACCCTATCGATAAAGACATGGTCACATTTAATAATAGTCCAATAAGAAACATACCGATTGTAAGAATAGAATCCCATCGGAAAATTATCGACCAATTAAAATTAGAATTAGATAAAAAATATTCTGCCGAATTACCAGAAATATTGCGTAAGGTAAGGGAAGGAGATAAACCAGAGGAACTATTGGGAAAATTTGCTATTCTCTATTCTTCTATAAAAGATACAGTATACATTAAAGATATTTTAAACAATAAGCTTATTGATACATCCGTGAGTGCTCACGAATTGGAAGATTATAATATATTTTTAAATACGTTATTTTTTAATATTAAAAATAATAGAGAGAAAATCCCAAAATTATACAATGAATTATACCAAACTATAAAACATACGTTAGAATATAAAGACGAAATTATTCCACCACATCCTAAAAGTAACAGTCCTAATTTATATGGAGGGTCGTTAAATATTGAAAAAAAGAACTATTTGTTAAATATAGATAATAATAAAAATGATACTAATAAAGATCTTGTTAATAATTCTAATAAGATCATAACTATTGGCGGGGATCTTAATAAGAATGATACTTTAACAATCGATACTACTATTAATAATGATACATTAACTATCGATACTAATGAGGAAGATGATAATAAGAACGATACAGTAACTATTGATACGAATGGGGAAGATATTAATAATAACGATACATTAACTATTGATACGAATGGAGAAGATGTTAATAATAACGATACATTAACTATTGATACGAATGGGGAAGATATTAATAATAACGATACATTAACTATTGATACGAATGGGGAAGATATTAATAATAACGATACATTAACTATTGATACGAATGGGGAAGATGTTAATGATACATTAAAAAATGACTCTTCCAATAAAATAATAACGATTAAGTATGATAGTGGAAAAAACAATACTTCAAATAAAATAATAACTATTAATAATAATACGAATGATATATTAACCATAGATACAATTGAGGAAAGTGATGAAAATGATAATGATAGCGATGAAAATGATAATGATAATGATAATGATAATGATAATGATAATGATAATGATAATGATAATGATAATGATAATGATAATAGGGAAGACGTTCAAGACTCTCAAGGAGATAATAATACTAAAAAAATACAATTAATTATTGAAGATAAAGATTAGAACTATTATAATAATTATAATAATTATTAATTTTATTTAAAAATAAATTTGAAAACTTTAAATTTATTTTTAAATAAAATTATTAATATGAACCATTTCGAATGTTTCAAAAATGCGCGTAAAGTAATTATAGAAATGTTATCTGATCGTGGATTTACTGTAAATGACGAATATAAAGATATAGACGAGGAAACATTAAAATACATATATTTTATAAAATCATACGATATAGTATGTAAAAAAAATACAGATAATAGCCAAATTTATGTTAAATTTATATATATAAACAAAATTAAACCCAGCGTATTAAAAGAATATATAACCGCATTGTATAAAGATATATTAAACAATGATGATAAAATTATCCTTATTTTACAGGAGAAACCCACAAATACTATTTTAAAAATAGCAGAACAACATGATTGTGAATTGTTTGATATAAATAATTTACAGATAAACATAACCAAACATAGATTAGTGCCTGCTCATACACTTGCTAGTGACGAAGAAGTTGCGGATATAATGGATAAATATAATTTAAGGGCGATTCAACAATTACCCATACTATTAAAAAGTGATCCAATCGTTAGATATTATAATTATCCATCAAATAAAGTGTGTAAAATTACACGAATAAGTGAGACTGCGGTGGAAAGTGTATTTTATAGGTATATTAGGTAGGGATTTTTAGATAAGGATTATTTAGCACCCCTGTTAAATTTCATATGAGATTTAACCAATGTTCCAGAAGTTAATGAACTCATTAATGATAATTCACCACACAATACAGTTGATGCGATTATTTTAGATAACAACATTGAATTATATCCTGGATTAGAATTATTTTTTTCTATATCTATGCCCATTATTTTTAAACATTCTTGTTGATCTTTTAAAGAAGTTCCACCCCCAACAGTTGCTATTTCCAATGAAGGCATCGTTAAATCTATATTTAAATAATTATTATTTATAGAATAATCCGTTATGCATACCGAACTTGTCCCTACCTGGGCTATATCTTGACCTGTTGCCACAAATATACCAGCGATTGTATTCGCGGCGTGTGAGTTAAAACCGCCAATAGATCCTGCTAAGGCGGAACCAATTAAATTTTTTTGTATATTAAGTTGGACAATATCTTCTATGGGGTGTTTTAAAAGAGTTTCTAGTTTTTTAATATCTAACTTAGTATTTACTAAAACTGTTTTACCTCGCCCATTAATCCAATTGATGGCTGAAGGTTTCTTATCAGAACACGTGTTTCCAGACAGACTCAATATTTTAAAATGAGGAAATTCATTTAATATAGAATTTACTATTTTTTGACTTCCCTTGCTAATTATATTCATTCCCATCGCATCTCCAGTTAACGCGCTTATCCTAAGATGGACTTTACTACCATTATATAATAAATCTATTTTTTGTAATTCGCCATAATTTGTGGTCGTTTTAAAGTCGGTTTTAAGAGTGTTAAAATTATTATTAATATAAGTGTGTAATGTAGAAATATTTTCTATATCTAACACATCAATAATAGGAGAACGTGTAATACCTTTATCGATAGCCACAGCATTAATACCATTAATGCTTGTTTTAGATATTAAACTGGCCCCTCGATTAATACTACCCACTAAAGCACCTTCAGTTGTAGAAATGGGTATAAAATGCTGTTCTTGATTTACAGGAACGGGTCCAACTAATCCAGTTGGAATGGATGTGTAACCAATGACATTTTCACAGTTTTTATGTAGAATACTGTTATAATCAAAGGTTTTTTTAGATAATGTATCAATACCCAAATTATATTTTTTATTATAATAGTCTCTACGCATATCGACCGATGTTAGACAATCATAATTATCTTCTATATTATACACTTTGAAATTATTATTTACTCTAGATTGTATAGATATAAATCTAGATTGTATAGATATATATCTGTTAATGGGTCTTATAAATGATAACATTTAATATTAATATATATTTAGTTTAATATTTTTAAGTCCATAAAATTTATCTTTTATATATATATATGAATTGTTCTAAAAAATTTATTATGGATAAATGCAATAATAATAATGATTTCCATTGTCAGCGAAAATGTAATATTAGTAAAATGGAAGAATTGTATAATAAAGAATTACAGAAATATTATTTAGAGTATAATAAATATTTACATTATAAATATGACCGCACGGCGGATAAGAGTAGAAAAAAATTATTAGCAGAAACGGTTATTAGACCTAATATAATTAAAATAAATAACAATTTAAATAATATATTAATTAATTTAAAAAAACATATAAAAAATACCAATAATTTAATTCAAGGGCAAAAACACGAGATTGCAAACAAAAACAATAATATATATAGACAAAACACTAAAATTAAACACCAAATTAATTTATTAAAAGAAAAGGAAGATAGCATATTATCCAAAGAAAGACAAGTGGATACAGGGTTGGATCGAAATCGGTATAAAAGAAATAGTATGTATGTAATATTTATTATTAATATAATATTATTTATTAGTGTTGGATATTTATTAAATAAAAACTAACAATTATAATTTTCTTAGTCTAATATATATGTCTAATAAAAACGCTATAGATTCTAATATTAATATGTTAAAAAAAGCGGAAATAATGTATAAATCAGACCTTAAAAACCTTGCTTTAAACCGTGGTAAAAACGTTGACCAGTATGAGAATGAACAAGTAATGAAATCCATACAAGAAAAATTAAATATGTTGCGACATCAAAAAAAAAAGGCTATGCACGAAAAAGTCTCTAAATACCAATCAAATTCTAAAATATTACAAGCCATATACGATGATAATTATAAATCAGATATTATAATTACAAAACAATCTAAAGAAATAGATTATAATAAAAATAAATTAGATGATGTAGAAAATGATATGGCAACATTGCGTAGACAAGTAGAAATATCACAAAATGAAACATTAAAGCGAAATAATAAACTATTTTTATTAAAATCGTTATTTGTGTATCTGTTAATCATAATTCTTCCAATATTATTAATTAAAAATAATACCATAAGTAATACATATGGATTAATATCCATTGGTGGTATAACGTGTTTATTCGTAGTCGTTATTTTATATAATTTTTACCGACACCGAAACATAAACAATATACAGTATGATGTAACGGACTGGGATTCACCTAATATTAATGATATTATAGCTGAGGAAAAAGACCAGTCATTATAATATAATACAATACAATAATATAATTAATTTATATTATTATATTATTATGGCTCATTTAACCAAAAATAATATAGAAGAACCCTTTAATAATTATCATTATCCTATAATAAGAGCTTGGTATGGAAACCCCAAATATGTATGGACAGGGAATTCTGGTAAAAGTGTGACTGGGAAAATATATAATAGTATTAAAAATAACAGTATAAATATAAAAGTAAGTAACAGTCTTTTTGGCGATCCCGCAAAAGGGATTCGTAAAATGTTAATTGTTGAATATTATGATAATAAAAATGTTAAAAAAATATCTAAATTATATGAAAACGACACTTTAAAAATAATTAATTTACAGAAACAGAAGAAAACTAAAAATTTTGATAGATTTAAAAAACATCGAGCGAAGGAATTGTTCAATGAATTGGAAAATAATTTTAATATTAATGTAGATTTATATACCACAAATAATAAACTTTTAACAACCCAAACTTCAACAATACACTCCAAAAATAAAATAATTAATGTACAACAAGATAAACTAAATGAATTGAATAAAAACGCATTTCTTAAAAATAGAATCATTCAGTATAATTTGGAAGAAACACGCCTTAGAAATAAAATTATTTACAGTCTAAAAATAATTATTTTAATTATATTATTTATATTAGGCATCTATTTATATAGGAAACATTATTAATTTAATTCATCACCTCCTTCCCCATCCTCATCTTCATCATCAATAAAGGTTGTGTGATCTGGTCCTTTATGCTGTGATATAATTCGAATACCTCTATATCCTCTTTTAGTATAGTGTTTACCCTCTACCCAATAATCTCCAAATTCTTTATCCATAAATGTTTTGAGTTCTTTTTGTCTTTTTTGCCCTGTGTTTGTTCCCAAATTATCCTTATACCACGCTTTATATTCTGAAAACAATTGATCTATTTTTATAACAGAATCAGAAGTATCATTTGATAGGATTTCAATTTTATCATTCATAAATTCCTTAAAATGATTGTTCTGATCTCTATATTTGTTAGTATATTCCCTAACTTCCTCTGGTTCTCGTAAATCGATGTGTTTATTTTTAATAAATGTATGGATTAACATTGAGATAAAAGGTTCAGCCCAATCATCAAATTTATCATTTAACGATTCGTCGATTGGAAATTGTGGAAATAATTTATCATCAGGTATCCATTGGTCAGTAAGAATACCTTTATTAATATGTTCAACGTGTTCTGTTTTGTCTATAGTTTGATTATTTTTATTTTCCCAATGACCTTTAGGCTCTGGTTTAAACCGCGAGGTATATTCTACCAACACAACTCTTCTCCAAGTAGCATCATCATCTGGGGGAAGTTGGGGACGGGCGTTACATGTTAAAACCATTTTAAATTGTGGTTTAAATTCTTGCGGTTCTTTGTATAGCGCCCTAGCAATAATTTTATCACCACCCGTAATTTCCTTCATTAGACCCACATTTAACGTACATTGTTCATCAGGTTCTTGCATATTTATAAAGCGTCTACCCTTGGTTCTTGATAATTCTGGATTAGCAGCTCCCGCATTTCCTCTCTTTTGGGTTAAATTAGATATATTCATTTTCCCAGCATAATCCCCTAATCCCTTTTCTAATAATTCTATCAATTTTGATTTACCATTACCACCCGAGCCCGACCATACGTGAAATTTTTCACTTTTTGTAGAACCACTAATAAATGTCGCCATCAATTTTACAACATAAATTCTAACATTTTCAATGGTCAGAATTTCGGATAAGAATTTATCTATACCCTGAATCTCTTCGGAATAAGGATCATATTTTATATAGTTTACTCCAGTAGACATCGTAATATAATCTTCTGGTCGCCCTCTCCGGTGTTCACCATGCTTAAGGTCATAAACCCCATTATTAAATCCCAACAAGTTATGATTACTGTCTAATTTATCATAAAATGTTTTTGTTTTATCATAGAATAATTCCGAACATTCTGTCATAATATTACCCTTAAAAGACGTTTCTTTTAATCTGGAAGCCGTTTTTTGTAAACTGTCCCTTTTGCTTTCTACATCAGTGTCTTCTGGGGATTGTGGTTTAAAAGTATTTCCTTTATCACTAAATTTTTTCCATATTTCAGTAGAAATTTTCATTTTAAGTCGAATCCCCTTATCATCTTCCACCCAACGATGTAAATCTTGGTCGTAATAATACCAAAGCGTATCTTTAATAGAAACACATACAAAATCATCTTTATAACATTGATACATTAAGTTAGCAACATCAAAACTAGTCCCTCCCTTTTTACCACAAGTCTTCATAAAATAACTGTGTAAATCGTTTTCTACAATCTTATTATATAACTCGGGGTTATCATCACGAGCCCATAGTTTTAAACTCCCAATTCCTAATCCATCATATCGCATTATATCCCAAGTCTCTTTATAACTGTCCATACTTTCCTGTTCATATCCAGAACCATCAGTTGTGCCCCATTTATACCATGCTAGTAATAAATCACACCACGAACTTTTAGTGTAATCGTCTGGACATTCTTCTTCAGCTAATTTTCGGGCTTCACCATCTTTTGATTTAGTGTAATTATCGATATTATGTAACGCCCATCCTATTTCTATCCAAGAATCATATTTTCTCGCCCTACTTATATTTAAACAATTAATATATCCTTTCCGACCTTTTGAATTGTCACCACATATTAATTGCAAATCAGGTTTAGAAGCCTTGTTTTTTTTATTTTGCGTTGTTCTCGATTTGGTTTTATTTATTTTAATATAATTTTCTTGGCAATCATTTACCAATGATTGCTTCTCATATTTTATTAAAGCCTCATCCTCTTTATTTCTAACAGATAAAAGTTTAACCAGGTCAAGTGTCGTAAATGTTTCTAACGGAATTTCCTTATAATGGTCCTTATATACTTCTAAAATTTTAGTAACTTTATACGTATAACTTGTATGGGATTTTGTTGAACCATACATTTGCCAGTTATTTCTATCTATAACTGCCTTATCAAAAATGTCAGCATAACTATTATCATATTCATATTTATCTAAAACATCTCCTATATTTTTATAAACCTCACTCCGCAATTGTAATTGCAAGTGTGTTTTGGTACAAATATTAGGAAACATTATATGTACGCCATCCTTAATCTTCTTTTTACCAGCACTATCCACTTTTACCTCTCCCGATTTATCTTTATCAAATATCGCATCTGGTTTTTCTAATATGAAACAATAACGCTCTGTAGGGTCGGGGTCTTCTAGCCAAAATTCCATTGACTCCATATAACGTTGGCATATTTGAATAATATCATCCATCTCATACAAGCGGGTTGGCTTATCCACATTTTTATAAGATCTTAAATCAATATCTATTTTAACCGGGGTTATCTCACAATCTCGAATACCTTCTGTTAAATAACCCTGTAAACCTTTATTAAAAATATGATCATGGTAAATATCTATAAATTTATCAGTATCTTCTATATAAAAACTACCTTTTGAACCTGAAATCGATGTATGGGTGAATGTACCACCTGTTGTTGCTCTATTTTGTTTTAAAAACGTATCTAATTCACTAAAATTTGGGTTATTAGATATTTTTAAACTGGGCATATCTTATATTAATAATATAAAATATTTTTAAGTTTAAATTATTCAAATTTTATTTAAATAATTTATAATTATAAATAAAACATGTTACTTTATGGTATAGTTATAAATAATTTTGGGTCTTTTATAGGTTATATCGACCGCATTATAAAAGTCTATATTATTTTAAATGATTAAAAGTTGATTTTTATTATCCCATTAAAAAATTAGACGTAGATAAATATTCCCACCTTTATCACATTAAACTCGGGATATAATATTCCCACCTTTATCCCATTAAAAACCGGGGATATTATATTCCTGCCTCCATTCCATTAAATCTTGTATAAATGTTACATTTATATTAACAATCCATCTTTTATCTTTTACATATTTTATACTTTCATCAATACTTTTATTATATTTTAGGGAATAATATGCTACAACTATTGCGGCAGAACGACTTGAACCCATAAAACAATGTACTAAAATATTTTTATTTGATTTTTTTTGATAATTTAGTATATATTCCAAGGCATCATTAATAAATTCTTTAATATGATGGTCGTTATCATCCATTGTATGAATATTATAATAGTTAAACTTATCTGGATAATAATTTGGGATTTCCTCGGTTATATTTATAATCATTCCAATATTATCGCTTTCCAAATCATTTAAATTACACGCATTATAAGCATTTCCCAAATAAATTGAATCCACAATATTGGTTGGTCTATAAGTTAACTTATACAGATTTGTTAATGGACCTGCTGGTAAATAACCCATTCTTTCTACCTTTTTTTTAGATATTTGGTCTAATTTAGTAGCGAATAATTTATCTTTTAATATACGTGACATATACAAAATATCGTATGGCATTTTCATCATTTATATAGTATAATATATATTAACTATAAATATTTATTATTTAATATTTATTATTATTATTTAATATTCTTTTATTAATATTTTTTAAAAGATATACTATTATTTAGTAAAACGTTCCCAAACTTTTTTGTTATCTTTTAACCATTTTTTAGCCGCATCTTCGTGAGTCATTTTTTCAAGATCTACTAAAGCAGCCATTTCCCCTATTTGTGATGTAGAAAATGACAATTTTTTAAACATAGCCGCAGCGGCCGGATGGGATTTCGTCCAGTTCTTATTTACAGCTTTTTTCAAATAGCCAACAGGTGAACCACATTTACCGTCACCACCATCATCAGGTCTACAACCAGCTGTGTGTAGAGGGAAGTCGATAAATGTAAAACCAGCAGCATCTGTAAAGTTTGGTGTCCAGTTAAAGATGATTGTTCCTCTGCCCTCTTTTTCCGCAGCCTTAAGTGCAGCCCAAAGTGCGGCACCACTTTCAGCAAATTCAACTACCCAAAGATCTCGTAATCCCAAGGCATCTATCCTTTGAGGCATTAAATCCCCGTGCCAACTTTGGGGTCCTTCAAGCATTCTACCTTTACCTCCTGAGTCTGGTGTTACAAAATTTTTAGCACTATATGAATTTTTAAGTGCTGTCCAGTCTGGTAAACCAGGACATAACCCTTGCTCAGCAACCCAATTAGGATATCCCATATCTTCGCGGGTTTTAGCTTCGTGATCTCCCCAGTCAAGTAGACCACCTTTATCTAGCGCAGTTGTAAATGATTTTCCAAGGCTTAATTCCCAAATTTCGTGAGATATATCCACATCGCCAATACGGATAGACTCGTAAACCGCTTGTGAATCTGTGTGAAGATACTTTACATTATTCCCCATACTTTCAAAAATTCCACCAATAACGTGAGCCATTACAATTTGCGAACTCCAATTGTGTGTAGGTATTATAATAGGTTCTTTACTATCAGCAACATTTTTATTATTAATAAGTTTAATATTTTTATTTAAAACATTTAATCCTAATACGCCTAAGCCTAATAATCCTATTTTTTTATTACTCTTTCCATTTATATTATAAATATATATAAAAAATCTATAATTTTAGTTTATAGAAAATTATAAAATGATTAAATCTATATTATCAAAGTTTAAAACTATATAAAAAATAAATATTATAATAAGATATATATGAATAAAATAACATCAAAAATATCCCTAATGCCTTCTAAATTTGAATTGGACGATACCGACAAAAATACATTGGCAGACTTTATTATCAATTTTTACGTTTCGGAATATAAACACTTGTATAAATATCCTAAAGATGGAAATTTACAAGAGGGTATAGATTGGTTGCACAACGATTTATTAAAATTTATAGGTATTAAATGGGATTTAATAAAAAACAATGATATCGATGGAATTAAAAATTGGGAAACATTAAATTCTTTACTAATTAAAAAAAAAACCCCAGATAAGGATCGTATACGAGAGTTTTTATTAAATTTATCTAATAAAGATTTTCACGCATTTTTGGGACACACCACCAAACTTAAAATTTTAGAATCGCCCACTATTTTTGAAAACAAATAAATTATAAATAAATTTGATAAGTATTAATTAAATAATACTTATCAAAATATTAATGTCTAAACCAGCACAAACATATACAAATACGTTGTCGCCCATCGCTAAAATAAGGGTTCTGTCAGACAGAAATTTAGTTAAACAAGATGCAAAAGGGTATGGTGAAAGTGATATCCATTTTCTGTTCAATGATAATACGTTGGACAATGAATTTAAGATTTTGACGATTGGATCAAGGGAAATTGAAAACCCCTATTTCGGTGGGTTTTTTATGTTCTTTGGTAAATTTCCAGACCAATATCCGTTTATGTCACCCCACATTTTAGCCAAAACCCAAGGATTAAATACACGGTTTCACCCCAATTATTATGTCAATGGTAAATGTTGTTTATCTATTCTTGGAACATGGTCTGGACCACCCTGGACAAGTTGTCAAAATTTAGGAACAGTATCACAACAACTTAAAAGTTTATTTATTGATAACCCAATAACACAAGAACCTGGGTGGGAAAAAACCCCACAGGAAAAATCCAACTTGTATAATTTAGTAGTAGGATACAGAACATTGGAAATTGCGGTATTAGAAATGTTAGAAAACCCTCCAATTGGATTTGATAATTTTATGGAAATTATGGAAAGAACTTTTATAGAGCTCTATAAAACCTATATATTAAAATTAGATAATTTTAAGATATATCAAGGAAAAACAATCAAATCACCTATTTATGATATAAAAATAGTGGTAGATGTAGATACTTTAAAGAGTAAATTTATTGCTAAATATAAGACTCTGATAAAAAAATATACTATACCACCTGTTCTTAAAGCAAGTAGTGGTGCTAATGGTGAAACATTTGGTGGTGCTAATAGTGAAGCAATTGGTGGTGTTAATAGTGAAGCAAGTGCTGATAATAAAGCAACTAGTGTTAATGAAGTAAGTAGTGTTAATAAAATAAAAACAATTAAAGAAAAAAAATCCCCAAATGAAAAAGCTTCTCAATTTGAAATAGGGTATAAATTACAATCAACCAACAGTGATAAGAAGTGGTGGATAGTCAATGAAACGAAGACTGGGCTTAAAAGATGGAAACAAGTTTAAAGATTTCTCTTTAAATTATAAATATGAATGATTTTTTTTTTAATCAACTAAAATATAACTATGAAATTATATTAAAAAATGTATCTAATATCTATAATATAGATTATAACTTATTAACAAAATATTATCCAAAAAGAATAAGTAAACATTATATAGATTTAATAAAGGAGCGAGAAATAATCACTGTCGAAGATCATTTTTATATAGATTCTGATAATAATAAATATATTGTTTTTAACGAACCAAATTCCAAATATAATGCAATATTAATAAATTAAATTTGATAAATCTTTATAATATAATTATATTATATTATAATATGAATTTTTGTCAAAAGTGTGAATTTATGGTTTATACAAAACTGTCTACCGATTCTAAATCGTTAATAAATTATTGTAAAAATTGTTCTTGGGAGGGCGAATATTTAAATACTGGGTCAGATGAAACTATATTAGTTAATAAAAATAACTACAATAAAGAATATATTTCTGATAAATATATTTTAAATAAATATACCACTAAAGATCCAACACTCCCAAGAATTAATAATATACCATGTATTAATAATAAATGTTTAACAAATTTAGATGTAGAAGAAAAAACATTGATTGTTAAACAAACCGATTTAGAAGAGTTAACTAATATTATAACAGCATACAATGTGGAAAAATCTAATTTTGATATTATATCCATCAATGACGAACAAGTATTAATAACATTTAAATTAGATGAAGATCTTGATAAACTTCGAGGTAAAGAGATAATTATTAATGATACTAAATTAATATGCAATACATATATCAAACCAGCTCGAGAAATCATATTTATTAAATATGACACTCTTAATATGAAATATTTATATTTATGTTCGGTATGTTCTACTTCTTGGAAAAATGAATAAATTTGATTTATTATAATATTATTATATAATATTATATTAAAATGGAAGAAATAATTTCTTTAAATGAAAATGCCGAAACGGTTGAAAGTATTCAAGATATATCCGAAGAAATAGTGCCTATAATTAAAAAGAAAGAAATAATTTCGAATAACCAAACTTATGAACATTACTATAATAACAAAAAAACATTAACTTATGCACTTACTAAATTTGAACGGGCTAAATTAATAGGAATCCGTGCTCAAATGTTAGCAAACGGATCGATGGCAACGGTGGATGTTCCTAAAAATATTATACATACAAAGGAAATCGCAAAATTAGAATTAGAGCAAAAAAAAATGCCTTTACTTATTAGGAGGTATTATTCCGATAGAAATTTTGAAGATTATAGATTAGAAGATTTAGATTTTTAACATTTCCACCTTTTACCACAATTCAAACATGTTACAAAGGTAGTCATTGGTTCATCCGCTGATCTTGTTTGTAATTGATAATAAGTGCACTCTTTCTTTTTACACCTGCTACAGGTAAAGATATCAGTTGCCATATCTTTATTAACCTCATATAACACTTTATCGCGTCTTTCTTTATCGTCATAAATTGTTTTCCATACTTCTGGAAACATTTGTAAACTATCCAACAATGCTATTTCACACGCTTTAAATTCATTTGCCTTAAACCGTTTAATAAGGCGAGTATTTTCGATGTAGGAATCTGGATCTAAATTAGAATATATAGAGATTGCCTTATTTAAATATATTTTTTTAAAGATTTTATTAGTCCATCTTTTTATTATTTCCTTTTCATTGCATTTTTTAATAACTGAATTATAGATACCCTTTTCTAAATCAACACTTAATACTTCTGTATTTTCAAATTCGTGTTTATCTAATAAATCTTTGAATTTTAATACTATTTTATTTCTGAGATCTGTCATTATTAAATATATAATTAAACATTAAAATAAATCAAATTTAAATGTTTAATTATTATTATTATCTATTATCTCTTATCTATTATCAATTATCTATTATATTATTCGTCATCCGTAAGTGTGTCAGACATACTAGACTCAGTCTCTCCGCCATAATTATCAATTTGTTGACTATCATCTATAAATTCGTCATTTAAGTCATACTCATTATCATCATCAGAATCCGTTTCAGTATCTTCAGACCCAATATCCTCAAATCCCCCATTTGATTCTTCGATAAAATTATGATAATCGCTTAATGTAATATTTTTAATATCTTTACCATTACTTTTAATAACTAAAATATCGCCAAAATATAAATCACTATCTTCTGGGGGTGGTAATTCTGTTTTATTTTCTTGTCCAGCATTTCCATCTTTCCACCCATATATAGATATTGTAAATTTATCTAATTTCCAATCACAAAATCGTTTTATAGACCCTTTACCTACAACTTTGAATAAATTAGAAATTTTATCAATATTTAAATTATCTATATCCAGGTCTTTAGATACTTTCGAATTAATTATTGATGTATCAGTTCTAATGAGTAAAACATTTACTTTATCTATTGATGTCATTTTATATTATAGAATAAAATATAATAATAATATAATCAAATTAAATTATTATGTCTTACACATTTAAAAATATTAACTTTAACGAACGGTTATCAGAATCTATCCGAATAAAAAAAAAATACCCTGGGAAAGTTCCCATAATAATTTCAAAACATATCGTATCTAAATTACCACATATTAATAAATCCAAATATTTGATATCGGAAGATTTAAGCACTAAACAATTATTATTTATTATAAAAAAACAAATTAAGGTAAAATCAGAAACAGAATTATCTATTTATGTTAATGGTTTAATACCAAGCGCATCACTATCTATTTTAGAATTGTATGATAAATATAAAAATAATGATGGATTCTTATACATTACCTACAGAGAAGAAGGTTATTATTATAATTGGGTATACAGAGTTTTAGATTATTTTAAAATACTATAATAAGATTTACTTACTTAATAATTTAATACATTCAGCAATAGTTAATGTATCTATATCTTTTAATCTGTTTTTAGGAATAGCAACAATTTTATTTTTTTTTTTATTAATTTTCATTAAATACGGCCCATACGGTCCATCCATTATTTTAATCGTTTCTGATAATGTTTTAATAATTTTTTTACCGTCTTTATTAATAAGTTCTATAATAACATTTCGATCAATTTCGGATATATTAATAGAATCTTCTTTAATCGAAATCTTTTTGGAATCATAATGTATATAATAACCATATGAACTATAACATATTTCAACAGGCTTGTCTTTATAAGGTTCTAACACCTTGGGAAATGCCATTAATTCAATACATTCTTCTAAAGTTATCGTAGAAATATTCTTAGATTTGGGTATGCTATAATATTTAATAGAATCATCCCCTTCTTGTATAACAGGTCCATATTTTCCCTTATATACATAAACCGATTTATTCGTGATTGGGTCTGTTCCTAATAATGTTTTCTTTATAGTATTATTTTCCCAAGTGGTCGTTTTATTGTCCGACGAGGAAGGAGAAGATAGTTCATTCACTTTCGGAATAAATGTTCTATAAACCATATCAATAACATCAATATTATTTTTGGTACCCTCCGAAATCTCATCTAAATGTGTTTCTAAATTAGCCGTAAAATCGATTCCAATAACATTATCAAAATGTTTATGTAAAAACTCATCCACAATTTCTCCTAGTTCGCTGATAAATATTTTATTAGTTTCTTTATTAATAATTGTTTCTTTAACACTGGAAAGGATCGCCCCATTTTCTAAAGCCATTATTTTTAATTGTTTAACTTCCCCATTATTAGAATCTTTTTTAATATATTCACGCTTAAATAAGGTATCGATGATGTTGGAATATGTGGAGGGTCTACCAATACCTTTACTCTCGAGATCTTTAATTAGACTGGCTTCATTGTATCTAAGAACGGATTTATTATATTTTTCATTCGATTTAATAATAGAATAATTTACAACAGCGCCTTTTTTAACAGAATCTATAGTTTTTGAATCATCTGTTGTCTTATGATTGTACAGGATTTTATAACCTAAAAATATAGGTTTTTCTAAATTAGATTCAAACAGAATTTTATTTTTGTCATTTTCTATTAAAATCTTATGTATTTTTGTTTGCAGTTCTTGCATTTGGGATGCTACCGTGCGTTTCCAAATTAAAGAATATAATTTATTTTCAACAGACTCAGAATCTAGTTCAGTAAGTTCAATATCTACTGGTCGTATACATTCGTGTGCTTCCTGAACATTTTTCGAATTATTTTTATATAATCTATTTTTATAGAATTTTTTATCGTGCGTTTTTAAAATATAGGCTTCGATTGTTTTACTAAATGTGTCGCTTATAACTTTTGAATCGGTTCTCATATAAGTAATCACGCCCCTTTCATACATTTTTTGCAAATAACTCATGGTTGTTTTGGGGGGTAAATTTAAATAAGAACTAGCATCTTGTTGTATAGTTGTAGTGATGTAGGGGGCTGGGGGAGCATTTTTAGATATAGATTCTTTTATAGATTGTATTTTAAATGTGGCATTTTTGAATTGTTCTAATATTATGTGCGCATCTTCGATTTTTGTATAGGTTTCATTTGTTTTGGCATCGAAGACACATTTTTGATATTTAAATATTCCTTCAAGATTACAATACAAATTATTCTTAGAGTCTTTTATAGATTTATTCCTAGTATTTATTAAATGTAAGGCTGTTGACTGACACCTTCCAGCAGATGTTTTATTTTTAACATATTTCCATAGTAATGGAGATATGTTAAATCCGATTAAAAAATCTAATGCTTGACGTGTTTGCTGAGATTTAACCATATCCATATCTATCGATTTTGGATTTTGAATCGCATATTGAATAGCTGTTTTAGTAATTTCATTAAACACTATTCTTTTGGCGCTTTTAATATTTAATTTTAATTCTTTAATTAAATGATATCCAATGGCCTCCCCTTCTTTATCTGAATCAGAAGCAATTATAACTTCCGAACATTTCTTAGATAATTTAATTAATTCTGTTAAATATTTTTTCTTTTCTGGAATTATTTTATATTTAATTTTATAATTATTATCAGTGTCAATTGCCTTTAATCCTAATTTAGTATCTATATTTACACTGTGTCCCATACATGCTTTAACTATATAATCATTACCTAAATAACTTTGGATTGTTTTACATTTTGCTGAAGATTCTACAATTACCAATTTTGACATATTTAATTAGATTTATTATTAATTTATTTAATTATTTCAAATTTTATATTAAATTCTTATATTACTTATAAATGAATTCTGATTTTATTAATTTTCTTATGGAATGTCTTATTGTCGAAGATTTAAAACTGTCAGATTCTTTTATAATTAATACATCTAGAAATAATATTTATAAAAAAATTAGAACTATTAAATTAGAAACAATAACCTCTGTCGAAGATTTAGAAACAAGCTATGAAAATTATACTTTTAATTAAATCCGTTTGGCGAATTTTGTTCTAAGCCTTGAATGCAATGTTGATTTTCAAATGTTTTTATACACGAATCTTGGTCAGCCCCAGTTACTTCATTATTTTGGGCATTATTGAATTGATCGGCAGTTGTAAATTCGGTATCTAATGGACTTCCCTCCAATGTGTCGACAATATTTGCTCCTTCTAAATTTTCTATTATAGATAAATTATGACTGGGTTCGTCACCTTCTTCTTCTCTTTCTCTCTGTTCTTCATTCTTTGTGGCATCTTCTTGTTCGGTATTTTTAGCACTTGGGAGCCAAGATGTTTGATTAGGTAACGATTTACTTAATGAGGTATTATATAATCTAAGTCTATTCGCGGTTTGGAGGGTTATTATAAATGCTACTGATATTAATAATGCCAATCCTGGATCTCTGGTTGCCATAAAAACAATTACAAATGCAAATATTATTCTAACAAATGTATTATCTATTAAATTGGCTAATGTTGGTGATAACTTTGGAGCAACCAAAGCCGCATATAATCCCAACAGTATTTTAAGTGTTAAACTGATATATTTATTTTCTAAACCTCTGTTTAAAATAGATTCTGTATTTTTTAACAAATCATTAACAACATTTTCGACCTGACTAACCATTATATGATATTGTAAGATATTAATTTTGATTATAAGTATAATTAAAATTAAAATTTGATTCGTAATATACTTTAAAGTGTATTGATATAAAATGTCATACTCTAAATCAACTTCTTCAACTTCAACTTCAACTTCAACTATCTTTAAAAATACTCTTATGAAACTCTATAAAAATGGACTTCAAATTATTCCATCTAAAAATTCTAAATCTAAAGTTTCTGTATACACCCTAACTAAACCTATTTATTGGAACACTAGTCGTAATTGCTGGTTCACATCTATTGATAATACTGATTATCTGTTGGACAAAGGGTCTAAATGGTCTTCTCCTTGTCCTCCTCCCTCTCCCTCTCCTAAACAAGTAGAAAAAGTACAAATGTATTTTAAAAATACATACCTAAAACTATACAAAGAAGGTCTCAAAGTAGTTCCATCTAAAGACTATGCTTATGAGTTTGAAAGTGATATGGGGGTTGAGAAGCCTATTTACTGGAATACCACAAGTAATTGTTGGTTTACATCTATTGATAATACTGATTATCTGTTGGACAAAGGATCTAAATGGTCTTCTCCTTCTCCCTCTCCTTCTCCTAAAGAAGTAGAAAAAGGAAAAATGTATTTTAAAGATACATACCTAAAACTATACAAAGAAGGTCTCAAAGTAGTTCCATCTAAAGACTATGCTTATGAGTTTGAAAGTGATATGGGGGTTGAGAAGCCTATTTACTGGAACACTACAAGTAATTGTTGGTTTACGTCGAAGGATAATACCGATTATCTCTTGGAACAAGGATCTAAATGGTTTTCTTCTGCCTCTTCTCCTTCTCCTAAAGAAGTAGAAAAAGGAAAAATGTATTTTAAAGATACATACCTAAAACTATACAAAGAAGGTCTCAAAGTAGTTCCATCTGACGACTATGCTTATGAGTTTGAAAGTGATATGGGGGTTAAGAAGCCTATTTACTGGAATACTACAAGTAATTGCTGGTTTACATCGAAGGATAATACTGATTATCTGTTGGAACAGGGGTCTAAATGGTTTTCTACCGCGTCTTAAATTAATTGGATGTGTTAAATTATAAGGATAAAATTAATTATTTTTTTTATTATAAAAAAATCTAATATTATTGTATATTTAAAGAATGATTTTTAATGTTAGAGCATCTATATTTAAAGACCCCCAATATTATATTAATAGTAAACCCAAATTATCCTGTAGTAACAGTCCGCCAACAGAAATTAAAATAGATAAAAACAATAGTAGAATAATTGCAGTTGGTGATATACACGGGGATTTCCATACACTATTACATGCATTATATAAAGCAAAAGTTATAAATAAAAACAGTGAATGGATAGGTGGTGCTACAATTGTTATACAGTTAGGGGATCAACTTGATAAGGGTGGTCGAGGAAGTATTTCGGTCGATCACACAAATGACAGTGTTGAAGAATTAAAAATAATAGAGTTTCTACATAATTTACATTTCCAGGCTTTAGCAAATGGTGGAGGTGTTTATAGTTTAATTGGTAACCATGAACTTATGAATATTATGGGGGATTTTCGGTATGTATCACCTTTACATATAGATGGATTTGGTGGATATGAACAGCGTAAAGAATTATTCAAACCAGGCGGAGCATTGGCGGTAAAATTAGCGTGTAATACAAATGGAATTATGAAAATAGGAGATTGGATTTTTGTTCACGCTGGATTATTACCAGAACACATTGAAAATTTCACTTTAGGTAATATTAATAAGATTGTTCGTGATATTCTTTTAGGAAAAACCAATATGAACAATATTGGACCGGAAATATATGATCTAATGTTTAATCAAAATAGTTTATTTTGGAATAGATATTATACAATAGATACCAATCCAGAAAAGTGTAAAATACTTAACAAAACATTAAATATTTTAAATATAGGGAAAACAGGTGGTATGGTTGTTGGACATACACCTCAAAAACATATTACGAGTGGATGTAATAATAAATTATGGATGGCAGATGTGGGTATGTCTAGTGCCTTTGGGAGCAAAAATAACAATAGTGATAGAGTAGAAATATTGGAAATAATTAATAATGGTAAAATTATTAATGTAATTTGAATAAATTATTTTATAATAGTATATTATAAAAATGTACAACAAAATTATAGATAATGTCAAATGTAACGAATAGTAATACTATGATATATTAAATTAAAAATAGGTCCAATTGTAACAAAGATAATATGACGGATTTATACAACATATAAATTTAAAAGAAATATTTTAAAGTATTATATTATAATGAAAAATATTGTTAAATCTCTGATTACATTTAATAAAATAAAATTCGATAAAAAAAGTCAACTAAATATTAAAATTACTTCTAAAGAAGAAGTGGTTATTTCGTCATATAATTATAATAATTGCGAACTTATTAGTTCTAAAGGAGGAATAAAAATATTTATTGATTCATTAAGAAAATTTAATAAAAATTGTACAGTAATTGTTTTATGTTCAATAAAAAATAAAAGTATCATGTTAGAAAATTATTTGAAAGAAAATAATTCCAACATATTATATTATAATTTTATAGAAATACATCATGATGATAGATTTTTTATTATTCAAAAATTTTTAAAAAAAAATGTATTTTCAAGAATATTAATAGCAGATATGAATGATATTATCTTTCAGTCAAATCCATTTGAAATTATAAGCAATAATAAATTATACTGTTCTCTTGAAAATAACATACTTTCTGATCCGGGAGGGGGAAGTTGTAATCTAAGATGGTTAATAAGATTAGAATATATATTGGAACATAAATCATTTTTATCTAAGAAAACTGTTACTAAAAATTTATATAAAAAATATAAAGATAAAAATGTCATTTGCTGTGGAACTATAATTTCGGAATATAATACAATAATGGAATATTTAAATTATTACATGAGTATTAATAAAAAAGGAAATTTACACAGAATTCCTAGAGTAGTTGGTCAAGGTATATATATTGATTATTGTTATAAAAACACAGATAAATGTATTATTAAAAATCAAGAATTTGGTAAAATTTTAACATTAGATAATGTGAATTTTAACAAGATATCTAGGGATAATAATGGTTATTTAATAAACTCTAATAGTGAAAAATATTGTATTATACATCAAATAGATAGATGTGGTCAAAAGAATTTAGAATATTTGAAAAATATTATTTTATAATAGTATATTATATAAATAAAAGGGGAGGATATAATTGTCCAAAATTAGTATATTATATAAATAAAAGAGGAGGATATAATTGTCAAAAATTAGTAACAACTGTAAATACTTAATTTTTACCACATAAAATTAAAAGAGCTAAAAAAAGGTATTAGAAATTACCAAAAATGTTGAAAATAAACAATATTCATATTATGATATAAAAAATTTGATAATAGGCCCAGGTGTAACAAGTATAGATGTTGAAGGATTTTCACATTGTAGAAATTTAACAGAAATAGATATGACTACGGCAATCGATTTAGAAACAATAGGAGAGGTGCTTTTTATGATTGTAATTCTTTAGAAAATGTTTTACACCTTTGAACATTTAAAACGCCGACTGATAATTTATAATCACTACTTTTATGGATAGGCATTATATATGAATACTTCTCAAAAAATTTTAATTTGTGGATTTCCTCATTGTGGAACAAGTATTTTAAAATCAATAATCGGACACATAGAAGATGTGGAAGAAATTTATAATGAAATTCAAGTCATTACTAAAAAATCAGACAAAAAATTTATATTAGGTAAGTTCCCATTTACGTATGATGATTTTTTTGATAAAAAATATAAAGATTATATAAAAATATTTATTATTCGTAATCCATTATTTGTTTTTTCATCATTGAATAAACGATTTAACTATCGCATCCCAAATAATCATAATTTTGATTGTTATATAAACACTTTAACAAAATTTATTAAATACAAAAATAATCCTGAAAAAAATATATATACTATAAAATATGAAGATTTATTTGAAAATAATTATGAAGAATTAAAAAAAATATTGAATGATATAGGTTTTCAATATGATTATAGTATATTTGATAATAGTAAATATACTAATGTTATAATTAATGGTGTAAAATTAGTTGATAAAAAACCTAAAAATAAGGATCACGAACTTTATAGAACTTGGCAGATTAACAAACCATTTATATCAAATAATGATATTTCAAAAATTGATTTAAATGAAGTTCAAATAGAAAAAATAGTTAATAACCAATATGTATTACAAATATATCCTGATATAAAGTCGGCGTTTTAAATGTTCAAAGGTGTAATACCCTCTAGTTTCAAAATATATAAAAAGCTTTTAAATTATACACTAATTTAAAAATAGTTATATTTGAAGATTTATTTTTAAATGACGAAAATGTTGAAATTTTAGAAATTAATGCTGAAGATTCAGATAAAATAGAACATAATTTTATAGGTATAACTAATAAGGATCATCCTTTTACCTGCTGTGATCAAAATATAAGCATATATAGTGGGAAATTTTTTACCCATAAATCAGAACATTTAGATTATTGTATAGATATTGCACAGATTAAAATGGAGGCGAACTCTTATGGAAAAAGTTTTGATTTATGTAAAAATAGTGCTTATATACAACTACTAAATAAACAGGTTTTGTTTATAAATCAAACAATGATGTTAAATATGGTCTTAGACATTTAGATACGACTCCGTTAAATGATACATTATTTATTAGTTTAGCAGTCAATACTGCAAATATATGGGCACAAATAAGAAGATCGACAAGTTATTCATGTAATTTACTATATTTTTTTGATTATAAAAATAGTTGGTACAAAGATTCTACCGAAAAAATTAATACGATTATTTCTGAATATACAGCTAAATATAAACATATTAAAAAAATTATTTATCAAGGAACATCTATGGGGGGATATGCTGCTCTATATTTATCATCAAAGTATGTCGAAAAAAAACAAGTAGAAGTAGAGGGTATATTGGTAGATCAAGAAGATGGGGGTATTACAAACTTTGCGTGAGAATAAAAAAATAATTTGTTTAGCTTTTAGTCCACAAACATTTAATAAAAATAAAGCTGTTTTATTTAATAAAACAATTCGAACAAGATTATTTCCATCTAATGTAGAAGTAATAGATATTCGTAAACATATTGAAGAAAATGAACTAAACAAAGATATTAAAAGATATGTTTTTTTTGGATATAATGAATGTTTGAGATCAAATAATCACTGGATGGATACATTAATGGCTGGACATTTGGTAGGGCTGAAAAATACCGCACTTATAGTTACACCTCAAAATATGCATAATATTTGGAAATGCATAAATTCTAAATTTTTTTTTAACCAAATAAGTGATAATTTTGATACTTTAGAAAATAATATTAATACTGGAGCGAAGTTATTAAATAAAAATTTACTTTGGGACACTCTTGAACAAGATTGTATTCTTAAATAATAATAATACCCCAAGTTGTAAAATAAATTAAAAATCTACACATTATGTAGATTTTTACTCTTATTATTGGATATAATTTAATAAATTATATCCAATAAAATTTAACACAAAAAGTCTACTAAATATTAAAATTACCTCTAAAGAAGAACTGGTTATTTCGTCATATAATTACTAGAACTGCGAACTTCTTCAATTCCCTTCTTTTATACATTTTTTAATATAGTATTTTTTAAAATAAAATATATAAAAATAAATTCTGTATATATATTATGCTTTTGTATTTGTCATTTCTTTTTACCTTTTTTTTTACTGGAATAATATGTTTAATATTTGATTTATTTATTATTAAGGGTAAAAAATTTAAAAATAAGTTCATCTCTAGAAATGAACTTATTTATCAATATAAAACAATTTTTCCAACTATTTTATTTAATGCATTTGTTGTTCTTCCAATTGTAGTCAATTTTTCGGAATATTATTATATTACTGAAACAGCCTACGAAACATTTAGTATATATAATTGTATTATTCCATTTTTATTCGCCTCGCTAAGTTTAGATTTTTTCTTCTATATTTGTCACTTTTTATTACACAATAAACTAATTTATAAATGGTCGCATAAAAAACATCACGAATTTAAATATCCAGTGGGTATGGAGGCATTATATTTACATTGGTTTGATTTATGTTTTGGTAATATTTTCCCACTATATTTACCCATATTTTTATTTAACAGTCATTTATATACAATTATAATATGGAATATATTTATTGTATCTTCTACTGTTTTAAATGCTCATTCATCATTTAGGGATAATAACCATCTTAATCATCATATATTTTTTAATGTTAATTATGGTACTGGATTATATATGGATACATTATTAGGTACAACTAAAAATAATTAAATGAATTAAATATATTTAATTAGTTTCTACTTCATCGACAGTTTCCTCACCAGGCTCTACCTCTTTTACAGTTTCCTCACCAGGCTCTACCTCTTTTACAGTTTCCTCACCAGGCTCTACCTCTTTTACAGTTTCCTCGCCAGGCTCTACCTCTTCTAGAGTTTCCAAGGTCTTAGCAACCGTTTCTTTATCTGAATAATTATTAACTAATTTATATATAGTTTTAAATTTACTATTAAAATCTTCTTGTTGAGACTTTAAAATATCTATATGTTGCAACTGTTCTTTGAATAATATAGAATTATTTTCTAATTCTTTTTTAAGAATATTATATTGGTTTTGATGCTTAGTTTCATTGGATTTATCATTTATTATAGTTTTAAATTTACTATTAAAATCTTCTTGTTGAGACTTTAAAATATCTATATCGTTTTGATAATTAGGTTCATTGGATTTATCATTTATTATAGTTTTAAATTTACTATTAAAATCTTCTTGTTGAGACTTTAAAATATCTATATCGTTTTGATAATTAGGTTCATTGGATTTATCATTTATTATAGTTTTAAATTTACTATTAAAATCTTCTTGTTGAGACTTTAAAATATCTATATGTTTTAATTGTTCTTTGAATAATATTGAATTATTTTCTTCTTCTTTCAACCTTTTTACCAGATTGTCCACTTCTTCATCTATGTCTTCTTCTAATAATACAATAAATCGTTTAAATTGTCCCTGCATTGTTTTTAATGTATTAGAGTTCTCATACGTTTTAAGTTTTATTTCATTATTTTCCTTTTGTTGCAATAACAACATATCATTAACATTGTCTAAATCATTTTCTAAAACAGATATTATTGATTTTAAATTAGGGGAAATGTCATTTTCTGATTTTAATGAATAATCTTCAAGTTTTTTTTCAACCGGAGCTATTTTTTCTGTAAATGTTAAATCCAACATTTCAATTTTAGTTTCTAACTCAGTAATTTGATTTTTTTGCCTATTAATTTCATTATTTTGTTCAACTATTTTATTCAACGATTTTTGATCTATATTTTCTTGCAGGTGTTTTAATTTAGCATTTAATTCAACATCATAAGATCTTTTAAATTCATCTAATTTGTCTGATACATCCATATCTAATGTTTTTATAGATGGATGATCTATATTAGTAATTCTATTATCTAAGATTTTCATATCTTTGTTAATTTTGTTAATATGATAACTAATATTATTTGCCATTATTAATAAATAATAATATTATTTAAATAAAATTTATACGAATACATTAATCATTTACAAAAGTTAGATTTAATAGTTTAGAGACTTTTTTAGAAGCATTGTCCAATTTAGGTGGATTCTCTAACTCAGTTATTAAATTATTGGTCGGTAAATCTGCCGAATCGTTTACAGTATAGAGTTGGATAGGGTATTTCATTTTCCTATAATATGCCCTGCGTTTATTATATTGATTAATAAATGGGGAAAAATTATCTACTATATCCCATACTATAGGAGAATTAATATGTTTTTTTCTAAGAATTCTACCCAATGATTGTATTATGTCTGATTTGGGCGAAGCAAATATTACAGCGTCTAAATCGGGAATATCCATCCCCTCACTACTCATCGTATATGTACCTAATAATATCTGCTTTGATTCACTTAATTTTAAATCTTTCTGTTTCATACCACCCACATAATAACCAACAGATTCGGTAATAGTATTTTTAATTAATTCGTAAATAGCAGTTAAATGATTCCGTCTATCACTTAAAATAAGAATTTTTTTATTTAACAGCATTAATTTTTTTACAATAATTATAATTAATTCTATTCTCCTCGAATATTCGGTAATATTATTTATCATGCGAGGCATGCACATTTTACCATTATATGTTACCTCGGTACGATTATAAATAGGATCATTACTATTATATATAGCTATATTAACATCTACAGGATAATCATCTCTCATTTTTATTTCATAAATCATTGGTCCTAAAAACCAATGAAATACTTTAGATAAACCATCTTTTCGTTTAGGTGTTGCTGATAACCCTAAACTATATTTACTATTTATTTTTGGAAGAGATCTTGAAAAAACTTCAGCTGCTATATGATGAACTTCATCTATAATAGTAAATCCAAAATCATTAAATGCAGTCGATTCATATTCTTTCATAGAAATACTCTGTAACATTCCAATCACAATATCCTTATTTTTGATGTCTATTTTTGCTGCCTGTATAATACCAATCCGCGCATCAGGTAAAAATTCCTGTATTCTTTCTATCCATTGATTAATTAAAAATTCTTTATGAACTATAATTAAACTCTTTTTTTTTAATTTTGATATAATATATAATGCTATAATCGTTTTTCCATAACCACAAGGCAATGAAATTATACCACCATTTGATTTAGATGTATAATTTCCTTTTTCACACGATGCTAGAAATTTATCAACAGATGGTAATTGTTTATCTCTAAGAGTTCCTTTAAATTCTATATCAATATCTAATCCATCTGACAGATTTTTAATTTGGTCTGGGTCTCCGAAATTTTCAAATCCATAATATTTGGGTAAATATAATTTCTTATCACTTTCTAAATATATTGGAAAACTTTTGGCCTTCCCTCCAAAACTATCATTTATGTATGGTAGGACAGTTAACTCTTTTTTAGTTCTGTTTATATCTCGAAACCCATACTCTATTTTAATTATAGCAAATCCCCTATTTGACAATATATTTTTAATTTTTTTTGGCATATTTACAATTGGATTAATTTTAAATATAATATCAAATTTATTTATTATAGTATAGTAATGGGTATTAGGGAAATAATAAATAATAATACAACATTTAATAAACTGTTTTATTTTGGTTTATTACCAGTATTAAGTAAACTTGGTAAAAATGTTAATTCAGATACGCCTCGAAATATATCCCTAGTGATAGGAGGCGTACATCTAATAAGTGACTATAAATATAAGACCTGGCCTTTTAAACCCTACAATAGAGTTATAAAAGAATACCCCATATTTACTAGTTATATATCATTACCTGTAGCATCTGTAATAGTCAAAATTGGAAGCGATGGGATAGATAAAACGAATACAAAAAAACAAAACATAAGCGGTATGGCTCTAATATTAATGGGTTCTGTATTTGGTATAAATCATTTTAGACAAATAGTATACAGAGATAATAATCATTATAGTTGGTTAATTAACGCCCCCGCTGGGAAATCTATTAATGCTTTATCTAATAAATTAATTACTATTTAATTACAATTATTAATATCTACAATACTTTTCGGTTATTTTTTGGGCATTGCTTAGATGAGTATTTCTATATGTTCTTAAATCAATCAGTTCTATTTCATTATTTTCAGTAGAAAAAGCAATTTTTCTAAACCCAAGTTCATACAGACTTGTGCAACATTTGGAACAAGGTTTAGCATCTTTAAAAATCCCTGTTTCCTTTAATTTTTTATCTTTAGGGAGTCTTACAACCCAGATTATAAATTTAGACAAATTATATTTAAATTTATATTTTCTAGATTTTTGTTTAGAATTTTTCAAAATATACTTTTAAATGATTAGGATTAACATATGAATTAATAAATTCAGTGGCAACACTCATTTCGGCGTGTTGACACTGGACAATCATATCCAAAAAACTCGTTCGCATATTATCATTATATCCTCTACAAATAACTTTATTCCTACCTTTGGTAATAACAGCTCCTAATTTATGAACACAGTTAGATTTTAAGGCTTCTTTGTTTATAATCGTTTGGAGAGAAGGAGGCATCCCAATAATCTTCTTTGAATATGACATTTTTACTTAATAAATATTTTATATATCAACATTATCAAATTTATTTGATAATTTTAATAATCTATTTGATAATTTTAATAATCTATTTGATAATTTTAATAATCTATTTGATAATTTTAATAATCTATTTGATAATTTTAATAATCTATTTGATAATTTTAATAATCTATTTGATAATTTTAATAATCTATTTGATAATTTAATAATCTATTTGATAATAATCTTAATAAACATCCAAAAACTATATGTAGTGTTGGTTTAATAATATTTATAATGTATCTTTATAATTTTGAATAACGCTATATTCATCTAAATCTTTCTTATTAGATATTTCAATCGGAATCCATTTATTATATTCTGGCGAATAGATACATTTAACACACGCATTTTTTTTAAAAGCCGACATAACTAAATATAAACACTCTAATGTATCTATTCTGGCAATAGAATGTTTAATTTTTATATTATTTTTATTACAATATAGTATAAAAATGTTGGGTAAATCGGTCTTTTTAATGTCAAAAACGAACGATTTATTATTTATAATAATAGGAGCTTGATTTATATTTTCCAATAAGTCTAATAATATTTGATCATCATCCTTAATATCGGATAATAAGATTTCATTATTAGATTCTTCTAATAATTTTTGTTCATATTTAATAGATTCTAAATATGAATTAGAATCTGTTAAAAATTTTATAGTTGTATTGTATACTTTTTGTTGTGTAAAATTAAACATTATTGTAGGACTATTATTTAACGGTGTAAATAGTAACCCAGTAATTTTATAATTACATTTATTTATAAATGTATTTATTAACATATTAAATTGATCTGGGTTAAAATAGCGTTTAACTTTTAATGATAAAATTTCTAAATTCGAATCACAAATATATTTATTTTCTAATACATCGTGTATTAAGGTTAGTTTTTCATAAAAATGCTTATTATAAATTTTATCATTATAAACTATAATATCATTAATGATAAATTCCCATTTATTATTAAATAGTTTAACTAATTCCCCATTAAAAATAGTGTTATTATAAAGTGACTCATTAAATCTATAATTAACAACTATAATTTTAGGTAATGTATGGTCTTTAGCTACCTTTTTATCAATAAACAATGAATAATTTTTATTATGTATTTTTGTTAAATATAGGAAATAAGATTGTCCACTTGTTTGAACGGACATTAGATAATTATTTTTTTTAAGTTTATCAAGTTCTCTATTAGAGTACTGTATATAATTATTTTTTAAAGTTATATTAAATTTTTTATAGATAGATTCTAAGAGGCTTGATTTAGAACGTATATTTTTAATATTATAACCCACACCATTACAAAAATCTATTTCAGAAAGATCCATTTAAAATTTGCCAAATATATATTTTTTAATCAAATTTATTTGATTAAAAAATATATTTGATTAAAATTTAATATATTTTAAATATATTAAATGTCAACTTATAATTTCGATCTATTAACAAAACTCACTGAAACATTTGGGACAGATATTGACATTGTCGATTTTGAGCCAGATGATTTTATTAGGAGAACAAAATATCCTCATGTAGTGTCAATTAAAACAGATGTATATACATATACAAATCCCGATTCTATCGAAAATCCTATCATTAGAACCATATTAACTAAAAAATTACGAGCTTCGAGAGGCGTATTAGATCGTTATTTACATTGGACCCCCTATGGAGCAGCATTAAATAATAAAGAGACAACTACTATATGCGATCCTGTATTTATATCCTCTTCTAATAAGTTAGAAGATATTATTAAACCAGAGAAAAAGGCTATGTCTGGGGGGGTATATAAACCTAAACTGACTGTTTTAGAACCTAAACCAAGTAAAAATACGGGGTTTTATAAACCATCATTAAATAATATTACAAGTGCTCAGAAAAATACAAACAGTTCATTAATTGTTAAAAATTTTCCAACCGATTCATTAAAAGATGTCTTGGAAGATAGGTTACATTCTATCTTTAGTAGATACGGGGCTATTAAAAGAATTAATATTTTAACAGATAAACGAACTGGGTGTATAAAAGATATAGCTTTTATCGATTTTTATAATGCCGGAGATTCTACAAATGTTATAGAAACAGCCGAAAGGTTTATACTGGATAATTTAATACTCACAGTTGAAAAAAATACTAAATCTAATTAAATGTATAATACATATTATTGGATTCATCAAATGCTTTAATTTCACCTGGTCCATCAAAAGCATTAATTTTATTATCACTAAGTGTTGGAAATTCTTTAATTTTATTATCACTAAGTGTTGGAACTCCGCCAAATGCTTTATTATCGCTAAGTGTTGGAACTCCACCAAATGCTTTATTTTTTGTCCGTTTAATTTCATTATGGCTAAGTGTAGGAACTTCATCAAAAGTGTATTTATCCATTGATATTCCCCTATCATTATTATCTAAATATCCTAATAATTCATTTTTGGTGTTATCTATGGAAAAAGTGTTTGTCGGATCATTTGTATTATCTATAGGAAGACTGTTTGATGTCAGGTCATTATCTAAATATCCTAATAATTCATTTTTAGCATTATTATCATAATTATTAATAAAACTATTTTCATCGATATAATTATTCAGTGTAGGTTGAGTGGGCTGGATAAACTCTTCAGTTATAGATTCTAGTAAATATATTTTAATTAAAAGATGTAAAATAATTATTACTAAAAAATATAAAATAATATTATTTATATAATTATTCATTATTATATAAATAATATTTTAATTATCATTTATACAGCGTTATAATAATCATTAATTTATTATTTTATTATTTTATTATTATTATTTAAATAAAATAATATATTATAATATATATGTGTGAAAATATTGAAATAAATGAGGCTGAAATAACAATTGAATCAAGCGATTTAACAAAACAACAAAAATCAGTAGTATTACAACTCTACAACAAATTTAGAGAAAATTTAACAGACATAATCAACACCATATCGACAAATAATTTAGATGCATCAAGTATTACACAACACTTGTTTAACTTAATATGTTTTTGTATTAAAGTAATAGAAAAAGTTAAAATAAATAAAAAACCCCTTACTGGAGGAGATAAAAAATTAATTGTATTAGAATTAATTAGAGTTACGATTAATTCGGAAGTAAAAAATACACAAATTAAAACTACTATTATTACAATATTTGATTCAACTGGAGAAGCCATTTTAGAAAATGTCATTGATGTAAGTAGAAGTGTAAATATGGGGCTAAAGAAAGGTTGTAATACGCTGTTAAATTGTTGTCGGAATTAATGTGATAATTTCTTCTATTTTATTAATAATTTTACTATGATTATTCGGTTTTTTAATAATGATAGAAATAGTATAATAGTTATTACCTTTAACCCGATTATAATTATCTAATTCTACATTATTATTAATAGTGATCGTAAAAAGATTATTAATGTTAGATATATATTCTTCCTCATAACTTATGCTATTATATTTATGAATCGATTGAATATTGGTATTAACAATATTATTTGTTGTTAATACCAATCCTATTCTTTTAGTTTCTACCATACAATAATCTAATGTTTTATATAAATAATAATTTGCTTTACCCGAAGTTACTTCTACCCTATTATTTAAATATTTGTAAATAGTGGAATTTACCGATTTTGTAAAATGGATAGATTTTTTACGACAATTATCTATAAAAATATCTATTATTTTTTTAGATAATGTATAATCGAAAATAGTATCATCTATTTTTTTCCCAATTTTAATTTTAATAACATTATTTTTATTAAGCAATGAAATATTTGTAATGATAAATTGATCCATATTATTATGTATGGAATAATAAATTTTAATAATCAAATTTAAATTATTTATGATGATATCTAATAATATCTAATATGCGTTTAATTATTTCAAAAAATTTGATTATTTATGTTAATTATTTAAAGTTTATTTAAGAAAAAAATAAATAATGGAAGCAAAATTAGAATTTATAACTGTATTATCAAAGACAGTTAAACAAGATATTTTAATGGATTCATTAAATGAATTTTATTCAGACCAACAAAATCTAAATAAATTATTAGATATCATTAAAAATAAATCTAAATTATCATTAAGAATTATTGATTGGTATGTTACCAATTATTCAAAAAAAAACAATTGTAACTATTTATTAAATAAAGATTCCGCCAATATTAATTTTAATGTATATATAAACTATAAATTACAACTTAAGGGCTATTCTAAAAAACAATTTGATCCATTTTGTAGAAGAGAACGTATAAAATTCTTTTATGGTAAAGATGACTTTGTCGTAACGACCGTTGGACAACTAAATTTTTTTAAATGGGCAATAAGTAATAATGTTATTGATTCGATAAATAAAGCACTAAAGGTAGTTGAAAAAGATATGAATGAAAGTTATAAAAATAATATTGTTTCCAACACTAGTAAAAGAAAGGAATTATCCATTTCTGCGAGTAGAACAATAACCAAAGAAAATATTAGAATTTTGGTGTCATTTGATTAATTATATATATATATATATAAAATGCTTATAAAATGTCCAAATACTTTTATGTTTGGATCGGCTGGATTTGGTGGGGGGTATTATATAGGAGTTTATAAAGCTATGGTTGAAAGATGGGGGTATAGTGAATTACAACAAAAATCATACTATGGAATGTCGTCAGGTTCTGTAATGTCCCTATATATTTTATTGGGGTATACGTGGGAAGATTTAGATAAGGAATTTATTATTGTCTCAGAATTGGCAAAGAAATATGGAATATTTATGAAGGCATCATATTACCACGACAAATTATTAAAAAGATTTGTTTATAAAGATGCTTATAAAAAAGTTTCTGGTAAATTATTTGTAGGGGTGGCAAACTTTCACGGGAAATTTGTTATTATATCCCAATGGAAAAGTAACCGTGATCTTATAGATACAATTCATGCTAGTATGCATATTCCTTATTATTGCGGACGCTACATAAATAGAATTAATAATAAAAGATGTATAGATGGGGGGTTGTCTATACAAAATTATGATTTTTTAGAAGAAAAAACATTAAAGATTGGTGTATGGAGTACAAATATATATGATATTAAACTAACACCGAGTTTAACATTTAAAAATAGTGCTAAACCCAATATTCTTTATTACCATAAAATTAAACAACAGGGATATACGCAATTATTAAATTGGTCAGGGGACTATATTAATAATAATGTCTATAAATCTAATAAAAATAACATAAAACTTTATATGTTTTGGTTATTTAGGGCAAGTGAAGATATTGTTTACAAAATTATATAATATTTATTAAAATTAAATTTGAATCTTTTAATTTAATTTTAATAATTATTAAATTAAATGGCAGAAAATAGTGGATTAACTATTATTTCCAAAATTAAAACTAATGGTATTAAGTATCTCCATGAAATATATAGAGAAGAGGGAGATTATAGTTTATATGAACTACTTTATGTATCCGATTCATGCTTCCGTAACTCTAAAAATTCTAAATTAGATAGTATTTGTTACTTTATAAAATTATTAGTAAACAATGATCCATATATTTATCATTTAATAAATATGGATTATTCTACTATTATACCTGGAAAAGGTTCTGAATTTTATTTCAAATTTATAGATAACTTACTTGATATAATAAATACTTTAGATTCGGTATCCACTATAAATATATATACGAATCTATTAAAAATGGATACATTTAAAAATATAATACTCGAACACTATTGGATTGGGACAAAGCACGAACACTCATTTTTTGGGAAAATTATCAATTCTCGTATAGAATTGCTAGATTCGGATATTAATACTATTATAGAAATAATACATTTATTCGATACATTTGATTCGGTCGATTGGTTTACTTCATTGCTCGACAAAAATAAACTGTACCGACAAACATATTATATTATTAATAATCAAAATCTAACATCCTTACATTTCTTAAATAAGGTCTTTTTAATCGCTGTCCATTATTATAAATATCATCCAGAAGGAGAGCTTTTTAAATTAAGCCAAACAGGTAATACAATTGAATCCATGTTTGAATGTCAGAGAAACATCCCAAAAAATTTAACTCTTGATTACATTGTTACATTAATAGATATAAGTTTAATAGCGTCTATCTTTAAAATGAATTATTCTAATAAATCCAAACAAAATTTACAAGATTTATTAGAAATTGAATCATCTTCCACAAGATGGAATCAAACTATAAATTTAAAAAATAGTTATATTAAATCTATACAAATAAATATAAATGATATTTCAACTAAAATCAATACTTTTAAGAATATATTGAATGAAAACTATATGAAAAATACCTTATATATTATGAATGAAATCGTATCTTTAGGATACAAGTATAATATTATAAATAGTAAAGATTTCCTAAAAACAATTAATAATATAGCATTAATTTTAGGCTACATCTCAGCAACTATTCCTATAAATTATGTAAATATAAGTTCTATTTTAGATTTGTTGTTAATTAAATTAGAATCTAGCGATTTTGACTATTCCTTTAAAATGCAAATGTTGGATTATACCTATACATTGACTCCAGAAGCATTAAATTATATGATGGATAAAGGTCTTGTAAATACAATTATAAAAATATATATAGCTGTAGATGGCTTTACAGAAATGGAAGACTATGATAAAAATTATATAAAAAATGTTATTATAAAAATTATGATTAAATGTAAAACAGATTCTACTAAATTCATTAACCCCTCCATTTCGCATCTAATCAGCATATTTTTATCCGATATAAGCGTTTATTTTGAAGATATTGTATTTTCTATTAATACTATTACAACAATTAAAAATAATACAACAAGTCTTTCAGAAACCCAAGTTATTCGTAATGAAGAAATTTTATATTACGAACTGGTTAATATAAATAATTATTGTAAATATTTTACTAATATGTTAGATTTACAACAATTATTTATACAATTAATACCCGAAGTTGTATTAGAAGGTATAAATTCTAATAAACTCGTTTCAACTATTAATTTTTGGTTAATACAACTGTTTACAAAACATACCCTTAAATCCTTTAAATATGACACCTATACCAAATTAAACGAATCCCGATTTAATTGGGATTATCTATACCATAAAATATATCAAATATACACGGCTTATATCCATAATACACTATTTATAGAATCTATTGTATATACGGTTTCAGATTATACTGAATTTAAAACTATAATGGATGATTTCAACACAAATTATATATTAAAAAATGAATTTGAAGACCTCCATTTTAATATCCTTTTAAAAAGTATGGATATTATTATAGATAAACAAATAATATATAATATAGATATACCTTTGGAATTTTGCGACCCACTTTTATATACACCAATAGATGAACCGACTGTATTACCCGAATCCAATATTATTATAGATAAAAAAACGATTATAAATCATTTAATCCATGATAAAACAGATCCTTTTAATAGAACACCCTTAACACTGGATAGTTTAGAAGAACATAATAAAAAAGAGACAACATTGGTTAAATTAAATGATTTTGTTGAAAGATTTAATATATGGAAAAAGCAAAATATAAAATTAGATGAATAAATAAACTTATATAATATATATGTATAAACTATTCTTTATTTTTTTATTATTATTTTTAATAAAAATCTCCTTCTATCGTGATTGTAAACACATAAAACCAGTAAAATATTCATCAAAGTGTTCATTAAAGTGTAATATTAATAAACATTTACAGAGAAATTGTAATTGGATATGTAATTAAAAATGTAATTGGATATGTAGTTAATTATATATATATAAAAAATTATTGTTATATATAATATATATGGATAGATTATATTTTTCTAAAAATAATTATAATTTAATATTTAATATTGTTAGAGGAAAATTACACGCTAAATTTGAATATGATATCCAAAAAGAGGCAAAGTTTGGTGACGAAATCTTGAATATAATGAAATCAATTTATAAGCAGAAACATTTGTATAATATAAATTTTTCTAGAATTAGTGACCAACAAGGATCAATCGAATTAACTAAACAGGTGTTAAAAACGTTATACCCACTCTTTTCCGAATACATACAAAAAAACCAACGCTCTAACATACATAAAAAAGAAAATGTTGTAGATAGTCGACCAGAACCTTCTTCCACCAATAATCCAAATGATATTAATAAAATGTTTGAAAATTTACAAAATGATAGAAACAATATAAATATTCAAGCAAAAAATGATATTATTTTTACAGAAAATATAGAGAATAATAACAGCACTATTAATAAGAAATTTGAAGAAATATCTAATGAAAGAAATAGCGAATATAGTACTATAGTAAATGAAATGAATTCGGGTGATGATAACGCTCAGTTTAATCAGGACCAAAAACAGGAACAATCTGGATCGATACACGATCAATTTGGTAAACAGGAACAATCTGGGTCGATACACGATCAATTTGGTAAACAGGAACAATCTGGATCGATACACGATCAATTTAATCAAGGACAAGCAACCCAATCAAATGTGGATTCGATACATAATCAATTTAATCAAGGACCATCAACCCAATCAAATGTGGATTCTATACACAATCAATTTAATCAAGGACCATCGAACCAACCAAATATGGATTCGATACACAATCAATTTAATCAAGGACCATCGAACCAACCAAATATGGATTCGATACACAATCAATTTAATCAAGGACAAGCAACCCAATCAAATGTGGATTCGATACATAATCAATTTAATCAAGGACAAGCAACCCAATCAAATGTGGATTCGATACATAATCAATTTAATCAAGGGCAAGCAACCCAATCAAATGTGGATTCGATACATAATCAATTTAATCAAGGGCATGTAGATTCTATCAACAACCAATTAAGTAAACCACCGCATTCCGACGATATGGAAATTAAACATGATTCTTTATCACAAATGATTGTTAATAATGTAGAAAATAGTTTAAATAAGTATTATTCAAAACTTATAAAAACCCAAATTGAAATACCAAAAAAAATAAAAACATTAACGTTATTAATAAATAGTGTAGATAGGACTTGGTATGATAAAATTTATAAAGATGATGACGAACCGTTAAAAAATATTATAGAACCAAGCACTTACCAAGACCGATATAATTATAGATTAACCTTTTCCCCAGATAAATCATACAATGGTATTAGTATTGATAGAAGAATTCGAAATGTAGTTTCTATAAAACTAAAACGATTAATAGTTCCTAATTATGATGAATATTTTGAAGATATTCCAATAGGAGCCAAGGCGGATCCATACCTTATTTTGTCAATAGATGAATTAAATTCAAATACAATCAGTTCGAATCCTTTGACAAAAACTATATTTTCAAAAGCTATATTTGATAAAGAATTTAGATACAACGAAAATGCTGATGGGACTCGATCGCCATTAACAAGAGGCTGGTTATATTATAAAAATGATGATAATGATAAAACCGAATTTTACCCAAAATCATTAACCGAACTTACCAATTTAACAATTAAGCTTTTAAGGCCAAATGGTTCTATTTATTCCAACGCTAAAGATAATTTAATAATTAAAAGTTTGGTAAGTGATGGTTCAAAAATCCAAATTACATTAAATAGTAATCCAGATAAAGGGTATTTTATGAAAGGGGATAAAATACAGATTAAGACTTTATTAAATGATGATGATAATAATGAATTAATAGATAATAGTGAACTGCGAAATTATTTAGAAAATGGTGTGTATGTTTTGGACCAAGGTGATAATGTTATTACCATTAATAATAAAATAATAAATAAAGAAACTAATAACTATATGACATTTACAACCATTAATTGTAAAGGGTCTCTTATAAATGAAAGTTTGCAACATTCTATAATATTAGAAGTTAATGTTGAAGAAGTTATATAAAATGGTGTTAGTTTACTTCCTTTTCCCAAACTTACTAACTTTAACCTTTGGTTTAGTTGTTTGTGCCGTAGGTTGAATTTCCAACAATGATTTTTGACTTTTAATAGTCTGATACATATCGGGTGTCCCTATATTACATTCAGGACATATCGTTATATTACCTAAATATGTAGCATTATCACAAACAACACACTCCCATTTTGTCTTTTCCAAAAACTCTTTGTGCAATACTTTAATAGTGCTGCTCCAATCAATTTTATCTACTTCTGATTTAGGTGGTAGAAGCGTGCCCTGTTTAGTTACCACTTGCTCGATTGATAAATAATATTTTATTTTTTTAATAAAGTGTTCATTAAATTCGCTCGATACTTCAGTTCCTTTTATAAATATTGTACCTATTTTTGTTTTATTATATAATTTTAGATGGGTTGTATAATCTAAATTGTAATATGTATAATAGTTGAAAATATCCAATGTTTTATTCTCGGTTTCTAAATATTCTTCTATATTTTCTATATTATTTGGTAAAAATGCTATATAATGTAAATATTTATTACCACTCAATCTTAGTTTCATAATCTTTATTTTTTCGGTTATTGTTTCCAAACTTTCCTCAGCCGAAATACCTTTTTCATATTCCAACGTATTTGTTAAATTATAATTATAGTTATTGTCAGCATCATCTCCACCAGGTATAACATCAAAACAATTTAAATCTGCCAAAGAATTATTAGATTTAATATTTTCCAAACGATTAAATTTACAATCCACCGCAGCCTCTTGCATTAGCGTTAAAAATTCATTTAAAATACTTGATTTTTTAACCGCTATTTCCGCCAATGCTTCGTCTGATGTCTTGCCTGAATCTTTATCCATTATTATTTGAGACATAATGATTCGTTCGCCAGCAAATAGCTTAACTAATTCGGATGTGCTTATATCTTCTTTATTAATAATATTGCTTATATTTTCAGGTAAATCGTCTTTATCTATTTTTTTTAACTCTTCTATATTTAAATTAGCCCCCCATTTTCCATTTTGTTGTTCGCGTGAAAACTTTATAACATAATTATAAACACTAACATTTTGCTGATCTTTGGGTAAGTTAATATGGGATTTTATACGCCGAGCCCTCCCAATAACTTGCTTAATTCGGACATTATTCCAATAAGGTTCTAAAATATGTACCTGTCTAACATTCATTAGTGAAATACCTTCAGATCCAGATGATGTTGTTAATAATATTAAACATTGTTGGCCATAACTATTATTGTCATTATTATTATATAATTCTAATACTTTCCCCCGCTGTTCGACGGATTCGGACCCCGTCCACAAAGAATAATAGCATTTATACAATTCGTCTTTAGTAAATTCGTTTGTTTCCCCATTTAATAAATACTTATCAACTATAATTTCGTTAATGGTGGATGTTTTCCAAACATTTTTCCCTAATGTATAGCGAACTTTTGTTCCTACCAATAAATCCGTATTTTTAATAATTGATAAATCGCGTTCATTTATTTTTAATTCCGAATAGCCATTAATAGACAATACTTTGAGTAAAAGACCCACACCTTCAGCGTTTCTAAATTGTGAATAACAAAAGACTAATCCAGGTGTTTTATCAATGTTCATTAAAATTTTATGATACTTTGGCGACAATACTTCTAAAGAATATCTTGACAGCATGGTATCTCCTATCCCCTCCCCTTCTCGTTCCTCCTCACCAATCTCCGGGTGTCCTTTTAAATGCTCCTCTTCTAATTTGGCGATCGATGTATTAATTGCCCCAAGGTATGTCATTGTTTCATCGCTAAAATCTTCATCAAAATCATCAAACAATTCTTTATGACTTTTACAAATATAATCTATTTTATCGTGCAAAGATTCTTTATCAGGCGGAAATGTTACTTTACTAAAAATTTCTTCGTTTAAATAATTAGCATGTTTAGTATTAGAAGTCACCTTTTCTATAAATTCATTTATAGTTATATTTAATTCAGGGTTACGATCCGTATTACAAAGCTGTCTTAATAATTCCTTTAACTCTTCCCCAGTAATTTCCATATCATTTAATTCGGCATTTGCTGGTTTTATTTTAAAGTCAGCTGGTCGAGGACGCTCTATATGGGGTGGAAAAACAAATATTCCAGATTGACGAGAAAGAACTCTAAATAAATTGGGTGTGCTTCCAACCGATTGTCCATCCCCTCCTTGATTAAACGCCCCCTTTTTTTTCGAAAGTTCTTCTAATTCTCTTTCTATATCTCTTGCTTTACAATAAAGTGAAAACTGATAATCCGACATAATAACATCAGTGTCTTCAGTTGGAGTATGTTTTATATCTGGAAATAAATTAGATCCAGTCCGCTCATCTGTACCACTTATTTCATTAAAAAAAGAAACTAATCCAACAATTTTCTTTTTAAAGAGTATTTTAGAACTCTTTAAAACACCCATTTCGTTATAATCAATATATTGTTTATTAAAACTATCTTCACTTAAATTTCTAAGATTACTGCTTAAATTAAAATAGGAATGGTTTGAAGAATTAGTATTTAACATATCTGGGAAAATATTAAAATGGTTAAAAGAGATTTCGCCTTCACACGTATAGTTATTTTCTAATAATTTAGTAGATATTATCTCTAAAAATTCTTGATCGGATATATTATTCAAAGAATCTAATTTAACCCCTTTATTAATTATTTTACCACCTGGTGTTGTTTCTAATGTTGATATAAAACCATATGGGTTTCGTGTTATCTCTATGGTGTTTGTTTTTGAATCTAAATTTTTTCGATTAATTAATAGGGTTCTTTCTAAAATGGTATTTAATTCATCATTATCCCACTTACCATCCATCTTTGAAAGTGTTAATGTAAATGCCTTTGTATACCCTCTTAACATATTAAATAATAAACCTAACTCATATGCGTAATTTATAACAGGTGTCCCAGATAAGGCTATTATCTTACAATTATCCGCTCTCATTAACATTTCATATAAAATAGGTCCATTTATACCCCCTCCAGCCATCATAGAAACCAAATTATGCACTTCATCTATAATTACAACTTTATCACTAAATGGATTTTTAATATTATTATCTGGATTATACATATATTCCAGTAATTTATAGCGATATTTTTTATTATTTTTTGAATTTATAACACTGTCGGGATAATTAGACTTTAAAGCACTTAACTTAATATTTATATAATTACTATTAAATGTTTTTATAATATGGGTTAATAACGAAGCACCCATATTATAATGAATGAATGTATACTTCGTATTATACATTAGTTCTATTTGTTTATCTATCTCAGCCTGTTTATCACTCGACAGAATGCCATAGTTAGGAGTTTCTTTGGTATAATCTATCATCCATAAACCCTTATATGTTTCAGACGAATTATCTATTATATCTTTTAATAATAAACGTTTAATTCCTTTAGATTCGAAAATAGTATATACCTCGTCGTTTTTGGAATCATCCAAATTTAATTTTATTGGGATAAAACACCAATAAGAATTTGATCTATACGCAATATCCCCAAAGGTTTTAATCTCATCTTCATAATTTTTTCTTATCGATTTTGGCAATAAAATGACTACTTCACGGCCCTTAAACCCTTCGGCGATCATTATACTTGCTCCACTTTTACCTGAACCCAGACCATGATATAATAAAAGACCTCTGTAGGGAGATTGGTCGCTCATATAATCTGACACGAGTTTCTGTTGGGAAAATGGGTTAATTTCGAATTTCCCCTCATCATTCCATTTAATAATAGGCTTGCGCTTTACAGGATTATCTACTTCTTCGGCAAAATCATCGATAAATTTAGGGAAATCTAGTTTATCATTTAATACCCACGATTTCATAGTTACCCGATCATCAAAACTTGTATCAGTAATAGTAGCGTTACATTTTTTAATTTTCTCTTTCATAATCGCTGTTCCAGTTTTAATAACAAATTTTTTAGGAGGCATATAATATATAAAAAGAAAATATTAATAAATTATTAACTATTTTATTACTCTATTTTATTACTCATCAATATTACTCTACAATATTAAACTATATAAGTATTATCTTTAATTTCATCGAAAAATTTTAAAGCATTTAGGGACGCTATTTGTTCGGCTTCTTTTTTGGATTTCCCACTACCTCTGGCCAAAATATTACCATCTTTATCTAAAACACCCATTGTAAAAATTCTTTTATTTGGGGGTCCGTCAATATTTAATTCTAAATATTTTGGTGTAATTTTAAATTCTTTTTGAAAATATTGTAATAGAACTTCTTTATAATTTTCTTCATTTAATACTAATTCTTCAAAATCTATACACTGTTCTAATAAATTTTCTATAAACCCATTCACAATTTGCCACCCTGGTCCAGACAATCTAAATCGTTCGAGATCATGCATTTTTGGACTATAATAGCCATCATTTAAGTTTTGATCTAAAAATATTGCGCATATAAATGATTCCATAACATCTTCAAGTATTCTTTTATTATGTCTCCCAATAATAGTTTTTTCTTCTATATGTTTTGATATTATTAATAGATTTGGAAACCCTAAAAATTCGGCGAATTTTGCTAAGGTTTCTTTTTTAACAATTTTTGTTTTCATCTTTGTTTTAAACCCGGGATCGGTGTCTGGATATTTTCTATATAAATAAAATGCGATTGATAAATCTAAACACCTGTCCCCTAAAAATTCCATATCTTCATAATCTTCTTCAAATAAATGTATGCAATTTTTGGGTTTATTTTTAATATCTATATGTTTTTCTCCATCTTGTAATACTCTACTAACATAGGAACAATGGACAAATGCTCTCTGATATAGATTTAAATTATTTATTTTTAGAATACTTTTAACATTTTTAAAACCACATTTTTCATAAATTCCATATACATCATCCTCTGTTAACAACCTATTATGTTCATTCCAAGGAACTAATTTTAAACCTTTATCGTCACTCATTGTATAAATTGTATAAATTCTATATATTTTAACTTTATATAATCAAATTTAATTATATAAAGTTAAATAAAATGTATTATAATAATGAATTTTATTACGTTTACAGATAATATTACAGAACATTATTATTATAATAAAAAACAATTTAATTTAATTATAGAGTGTTTAGAAAGCCTAGATAATAATTATTTTCTAACTAAAACACAACAAAAACAAATAAATTGGACATATATAAACAATATTCGTCTTAAAAATATAATTCAGCGTATTATATCCAGCAGAAAACATTCAAATGTATAAATAAAACATTTTTAGATTTAACATTTAGTTATAAAATAAACACCAATATTACTAAAATATATTGTCCTTTACGTATGAATCCTTTAGATACGAATCCTTTAGATAAAAACCAAATAAATATTTATTATAAATTTCGGAACAGAGAGCTCATACAAATTTTTTATAATAATTTAATGAATCAGAATGAACTTATAGCAGAACCCAAATCACCCATAAATCCTTACACTGGGGTTAAATTTACTTATGTAGAATTATCTAAATGTTATATGAATTTTAGTATAGATAAAATACAATTACCTTTGGAACTTACCATGTTTAAAAATAGTAATTTTTCTATAAAAAATATGTTATATAATTTTATTAGAAAATCAATCGCTACTTATTTAGAAGATATTACAAATGCGGAATGGAATAAAATAGTTTGGGAATTTTATCTAAACAACAGTTTTAAAGACCAGATTTGTTATAAATGTTTAATCGAAATTGCACATATCAAAAAAATATTAAATCCCACACTACAGGAATACATTTACTGTATAAATATTGACAACAATAAATCATCCTATCAAAAAATGTTTCAAAAAATATGTAAATTTTATAAAATCGAACCACAGCATAAACATCCTTCGAAACAGACTTAAAAACCCATAAAACCAGCCGGGTTTAAATTTGATAATATGGAAATTATTACGACTGATTTTTCATCTAACAGTAACTATGTATTTGGGGTCGTTAATTAAATACTATAAATTATAGTATTTAATTTATAGTATTTAATTAACAATAGGTCATTTATACTATATAAATCACATATTAACAAAACTACATATAATAACCCAAGCATATGAGTAATGTTCCACATACAACTATAATTGACAATAAGATAGTTATTAACGGATTATTTATTTCATACAATAATTTAAATAAGTTATTAGATTCATTATATGTTATATTATATTTTAAGCAAGATTTTTTTACTATTTTTGCTATATTTGGGAGATGACAGGAATTTACTGATGGAAAAAGATGATGTTCTATTTGACAATTTACACCTCCCGAAAGCAATCGTATAATTGTACTATTTGTATTATAATTATAAGCTGTTATTACCTGATGAATATAATAATTTTTATTATATTTTAAACTATCAATATGTCTATGACTTGGTGTATCAATAATAATATATAATAGAACTAATAATATATTTGGAATAATGGTAAATATTAACGCTCTAAATATTCCGTATTTTATTAGATTGTTGTAAAACATTATTTTTAAAGACAACAACATCGCACATATATAAATAATAGTTAATAATATATAATTGTTATGAAAATATTCAAATAAACTTTTATTTCCACCAAATAATCCTGTTTTATTATATTCTATAACATAATTATTCTTTTCATATAATTTTAGACGAGTTAGTCTATTTATATTAGTATAATTGTGATGTATATGTATATGTGCGTCTAACCAAGTATATGGAGATTGAAATGAATAAAATAATGGATATAAAAGATTCTCTATTGTTTTATTTGTTAAAAAGGCACAATGACTTATATCGTGATATGTATTTACTGTTAATAAAAAATAACTAAATGGCATTAAAAATAATCCATATAAACTATTATTTATAAATTTAATAAGTGAAAATATAAAAAATATAAATAATCCGACTATTTCACATTTTCTAGAAAATGTCATCTTTGTTGATTCTATTAAACTACAGTTATTTTGTTTTGCTAAATTATAAAAATAAATATTAACTTCTTTTTTAATTTCATCTATAAATAAATGTTTATTACTATCGGAAAAATCATATATTTGCTGTTCATTAATAGTATAATTGTTTTCTACTTCATATTTTGATAAAATTTGTTGTAATTTTTTTCTGTTGCTAACTGGATGATATGATTCAAACAAAACTGTTCCATCGTTTTTATTAATTAAATGTAATGGAGTTATTCCACCTGGATGATTAAAGTTTGTCAAATCATATGTTTTTCCATGAATTTTAGTTGTAATCATTTTATTAATAATATTATAAATATTATTAATAAAATAATATAACGAAATATTTTAATAAAATAAATATTTATCTATATTTTCACCCACTTTAATCCCTATTTTTTTGCCACTATTAGATTTATCCTTTAAATTTTTAATAATGTCAATTCGTTCCGCTTGTTCCAGTTTTCCCAAATTAGTTAACAAATCATTTAATTTGGGATAATAAGATATGATAATATCGGCTGTTTTATAAGATACGCTTGGTACGGCAATCAATTGACTTTTATACACTAACTCGGGTGTTAAATTTGCTTTTTTAGATGTTTTAATAGTTCCTAATAAATTATTATCTGGTTTGGATTTATCCCCCAAAAACTGAATGCCTTTTTCTAATTTTTTAGCAATATTTTCCAAAAATTCTAATGTTTCACTTGTAGAATTGCAGTGAAACATATTAATAGTGTCTCTTAAATAACAATTTATCATAGATGAATAAATAGTATATTTATCAACTTTATTGAATTTAAACGATTTATTATTTGCTGTTAAATCCCCTTCAATTAAATACAATAATTGATTTTTAGAATAGTTTGATAATAATCGCTGTTTTTGCTCACGATACCTACCGTCTTTAATAGACGCGGCATAGTCTTCAACCGTCTTTCTTTCAATAATTAATATTGTTTCGCCATTATATTTAAAAACATAATCCCCTAATTCTAAGTTTGTAAATGTAGCATATTTTTTATCTTTAAAATAATCTTTGATAGATTCACGATTATCTATTATTAATTCCATAATAGAATTATTAATAATAATTTTTAAATAGTTATTTACCACAAGTCTTGACCGGTTGGTCGGAGACTAGGCGTTGGTTTAGCAGATCTTCTGCAACCACTGCCTTTACCAGTTCCTTTGGCATAAGAACACGCAGGGTGCATTTCACAATCTCTAGGCGACAAATGCGAACAGGCACTGCCTTTGGATCCAAACGCTGGTGACTTGTGTCCAGTTAATTTCTGAACTCGGCTCGGTCGTCCTCTAGATTTGGAAGGCGGGGAAGCTGGGGATCCTCGTAGCGCATCTTCTATTTCCCATCCTTGAGTTGGGGCTCTTGCTGGTCGTTGTGGACTCTTGGCTCTTGCTGGACTCTTGACTTTTCGAGTAGATGCCAAGGCGACTCCTCTTGCTACATTTTTAGGGTTTTTAGGTGAATTTTTTTTCCCCATTGGACTCTTTCGACAAGCTCCTTTAGGTCCAACTTCGCACCATTCAGGGTTACTGGTTCCAGTTTTAGAACAAGAACGAGTTGCTGAATTAAAACCACACGCGGCCCCTCCAGCCATACTAGAACCACTCAAATCTCTAGCTCTTCGTGCGATTGCGGCTCTTCGTCGGGCTTCTTCTAATTTAGTTCCTGATAATTTAGTGTTTGGTTTGTCGCCAGTATCTTGGCCTTTGTAGTCGTATATATGTGGAGAACGTCTGTATCTGCTATCATCCACAACCTGTCCTGAGTGGTTTAAATCGTATGTTCTAGATTGAGCTCTTCCACGTGGACTCTTGAAGTTACTAGCATCATTGTAATATCGGTTAAAAGCACGTTTGGCTGCCTTTGGTGATATTTTAGGATACACACGTTTTTGTCCTGGTTTAGCAAGACCTTGCATGTATTCCTTAGGAGCTCCTTGTATAATTCTCCAAACTGGAGCACCTTTATCTCCCATAACATATCCAGCTAAAGCTTGATTACCTAATACTCGTCCGTTTCCTCTTGGGTCTTTAGGACCCGCAACCAAATCATTTCTTGTATATTTACCCGCTCCAAACATTTATATTATATACCGAGAAAAAAATAAAACATAAATACTGGAATTAATTCTATAATTAATTCAATTATTATATTAAATTCTATAATATAATATTAAATTCTATAATATTATATTAAATTCTATAATATTATATTAAATTCTATAATATTATATTAAATTCTATATTATCACAATTATTAAATTCTATTATCACAATTATTAAATTCTATATTATTTAATAATTATTATATTATTTACCAGCCTCCAGCCATACTAGAACCACTCAATTCTCTAGATCTTCGTGCCATTGCGGCTCTTCGTCGGGCTGCTTCTAATTTAGTTCCTGATAATTTAGTGTTTGGTTTGTCGCCAGTATCTTGGCCTTTGTAGTCGTATATATGTGGAGAACGTCTGTATCTGCTATCATCCACAACCTTTCCAGAGTGGTTTTTATCGTATGTTCTAGCTTGAGCTCGTCCACGTGGACTCTTGAAGTTACTAGCATCATTGTAATATCGGTTAAAAGCACGTTTGGCTGCCTTTGGTGATATTTTAGGATACACACGCTTTTGTCCTGGTTTAGCAAGACCTTGCATGTATTCCTTAGGAGCTCCTCGTATAATTCTCCAAACTGGCTTTCCTTTATCTCCCATAACATATCCAGCTAAAGCTTGATTACCTAATACTCTTCCGTTTCCACTTGAATCTTTAGGACCCGCTACCAAATCTCTTTTTGTATATTTACCCGCTCCAATCATTTTATATTATATAACGAGAAAAAATTTTTGGCAAATTTGTAATTTAATTAAAATTTAATTCTAAATAAATTACAGTGGACACAGTGGAAATGACTGTGTCCACTGTATTGCCGTTTGAAGTGGACACAGTGATTTTTAATGTGTCCAGTGTATTGCCGTTTGAAGTGGACACATTAAAAATCACAGTGTCCAGTGTATTGCCGTTTGAAGTGGACACAGTAAAAATCTCTATATTATTTCAAACTCTAGATTATTTCAAACTCTATATTATTTCAAACTCTATATTATTTCAAACTCTATATTATTTTAAAATCACTGTGTCCATTTCAAACTCTATATTATTTATAATAATATCCAATCCTCCTAATAATAATAATTTTTTATTATTATTCATTACAATTATGGTTTGAGATTGGAACGTATACATCCACATATATAGACTATCTTTGACTTTGTGTTTAATCCTTGCCAATATTATACATCATTGCTTTATATTTATGATTCTATTAAATCTAGATATTTAAATTACTGTTCTTTTAACCAAGTCCAGTTAACTCCGTCCCAATCTTCACAATTTTTATAATCCCAATCATACAGTTCATTCGTTAAATAGTTATAATAATTTTTCTGACATCCTGGACAAGGTAATGCAAATCCTCTTACCATATCTATTAGTAGTATATTATTTGGTAATATATTATTTGGTAATATATTATTTGGTAATATATTATTTGGTAATATATTATTTGGTAATATATCCTTTGGTAGTATATTATTTGGTAATATTTTTTTTGCTAGTATATCCTCTGGTAGTATATCCTCTGGTAGTATATCCTCTGGTAGTATATCCTCTGGTAGTATATTTTTTGGCAATAAACCCTTTCTAAATAACATTTTAATCATTAAATCATGCGTTGAATTATCCTTTATAAAATCACCATAACAATAACTTTTTATAGGACTATCTGGTCCATATTTTAGCGTGTTGTTACGAACCCAATAAGCAATTGCCCCATCTATATCGCTATAATTTGTAATAATATTTTCTGAAAATAAATAAGTAAATAATTTGGATTCTACACATAAACTCCCATTTACACAATTATATTTTGGTCCACCCAATATATCTCGGTCTTTAACCAATTTTTTAAATGGAAGGTGTCGTTTTGTTTCTTTAATATTTTTGATATTAAATACAAATTTAATTTCGTTAGGATTTCTCATTATTCGGCCTTCCTGTAAATGCTGTATTTTTAATAATTTGGTTTCTATATATTTTGGAAGCAGCTTGTGTTCCTTTTCATCAAAAACAACTTTAAAATTACATTTATTTAATAAAATAACGTAAGTATTTACATTATTCATATATATTTTATTTATATGGTCTGATATTGTGGTATAAATATCACGACCGATTTGAACAAAACCAGTCATAAACATAATATCTTTATCTCCATCTATTTCAAGGTTTCCAGGAGTATTAAATTTATCTGTTCTATTTTTAAATAATTCGGGTATTTGGTATTTGGTGTGTTTAACATCGGTAAAACCAACGCGATCATTATTAGCCCTCGTTAATTCTTTTAACAAGTGTATAATATTTACGGTAGGATAACCATACATGAACATTGTTTTATCCAATTCAGCAATATCTGTTTCTTCTGTTTTAGATTTTTCCTTTAATCCTATTTCTTTTGTTCTATTTTTAACCTTGTCAAATATACGCGTGCCTATTTCCTGTCTATTGTAACCACTTTCGAAATTAATTAAATCTATTATTGTTGAGCGATTATGTACAGACTTTTCATTGAATACTTTTTCAAACATATACCCATCCCTATTCTTATCATATGAGGAAGATACACCACCTATTTGTTCTAAATATTTTTTTAAAATCTTTTTTCCTAAACAACTTTTTATATTAACATTTCTATTTGTTTCAGGATTAATTATTCTAGAATAATTCATATATTATATTATTCTAGAATAAAAATATAACTATAATTATAAATGACAGTTTCTATATTAAAAATTGCAACAGGTCCAGTAATACTTGGATCTATTATATTATTTAAAAAAAAAGGAACTCTAGATAAATTTAAACAATCATCCATTATTAAAAAAAATCGGGATATTGTAAATAATATTAAAAATTCTATCCCAAAAAGGACTATCAATAAAGAACCCATAAATAATATTAATAATACTTTTAATGTGTCCTCTAGTATGTCCTCTAGTATGTCCTCTAGTATGTCCTCTAGTATGCTCTCCAATAATTCGATTATTAGTCCCACATCCACTATTAAAATTGATTCGCTTGAACCCAATTCACATAATAATATTTTTTTAAAAATATCTGAAATAAATTAATAATTATTTAACCATAATTAATTATTAATATATAATGTTTTGTCTAATTTGAAAAGAGAGTTCTATAAAATATGTAGTTGCCCTGATTCACTAAAGACAACTGTTTTCAAACTATTTGGTAACATATTACCAAATAATTAGAAGTGCAACAATGGTATTCACGTTACTAATCATATTAATAAATTATCACTATATATAACATATAACAGGTTTCAACCCTATTACCTAATTCCCAATTTTTGTCTAGGTATATGTAATAAATTGACGTTAATCAAACCCAATACCTTATACGATAAATCAATTATTAATAGATTTATAAAACTTCAAAATCGATCGATTTATATGATTTATTGTTAAATTGGACCGTTTTTAGAATTTCAGAGGTGTTTATACAATTTATATTTCCTTTAACACCACCATCCCCATATTTATCTTTAATAAACAGTATGTATCCACCTTTTTTAAGATTTAAATTAATGGTCATTTTTTCATTTTTAGAATAGAATTGTTTATCTTTTGGAAAAAGAACTTTATTTGTATTAATACAAAAGAGATTCCAAGAACTTTCTTCTTTACAATATCGATCTCCCTCCAACTGTATATTTATATTCGATTTTGTTTTAAATCCATACAATGTCTCATTTATTAAGGCTTTTTTTGATAAACTTAATGTGGGAATTTGAGTATATTTATTACTCTTCATATATTTTTCACATTCAACAACAATCTCTTTAGCGGTAAAATTATATTTTAAAACTTCCATAGATTTAAAAATAGCAGCCATTAATGCTCCCTGATAATTCCCATTAATATACGCATCGGCACTTGTTTGATTATCCCTACATCCGCTAAATTTAATTACATTTGCTAATTCTTCAGGGGGTTTTTCTGTCACAAAAACCCCACCTCCCTTTGTATTTGGTCTGTATTGAAAAGGTAAATCTAATGAACTACCCGAATGACACGCATCCACTATTACAAATAAATTACAATCTTTGGGTAACGCTTTTACTAAGATATTATACAACAACGTATCTGATATAAACCCTTCTGTTTTATAATCTAATGGTACTAATACCTCATCTTGATTATCACTCTCCCCATTATCAATGTCAGTCGATTTTAAAAAATGTCCATGCCCCGAATAAGTAAACCATACCTCTTTAGCACCAGTATCTTTAACACGCTGAACTAAACGATTAACACTATCAATTATATTTTCCTTGGTTGGTTTTATTTGTGTGTCATCGGTTAACATTTCAATAGATTCATTTGGAACATTACATTTTTGTATCATAAAATCACGAGCATTCTTGGCATCGTTTATACATCCATTTAATCTGGCTGTTCTATCATTTTCATAAATGATACCAATTATTAACGCACATTTTTTATACTCTGTATTTATAAATGTCATATCTATACATAATACAATAAAAAAATAATAATCCATAATTTAAAAAATAGGGATTATTTCCTAATGTATCTGTCAATATATCTATCATAATATATCTATCATAATATATTAGGAAATTAAATATAATTTTTACATATTAATTCAGGAATCTCCAAACAATAAATTCCATAACTTCTACACAACATATATGTAAATTTCATACAATATATATTTTTAATTATTTTGTTATTTTTTTTAATTTCATCCACTATATTTTCTAATTTGTTAGACGGACTCCATATATTAGGACATATTATTGATTTACTACATAAACACCCTACCTTATAAATTGATTGAATTTTTTCTTTAACAAATGTATCTTTTATACATAACATATCGATATAGTTAGTATTATTAATTAAAGTAGGAGGTGGCTGAAAAGGATAGTGTGAATTTAGATGTATTGTTATTATTTTACCAGTTTGTGATTTACTAGCATTGTTATTACTTTCAATACCAATTTTAATTATATATTGGAGGTCCTCTTTAATTACGGATACATTACCATACAGATCCAAAATGTTTAAAATCTCTTTTTTAATTCTTTTCTCATACATCATTTAAATATATTTATATACTATATATTTAAATATGGAATATTATGATATACCTAATGATTTAGATTTAAATATGTCAATTATCCAGGATAATAAAGAAGAAGATTATATATTTTGCAGTAAAATAGATGAAAATACACTCCAATTTACTGACAAAATTAATATTTTAAAAGAAATGAACTACAGAGATTCCTATGAACATAATATATGTTTAGAATATGATTTTTTACTAAATGATATTAAAAAGGCGTATAAAGACGATTATTCAATCCGCCAGCAGTTTAAGATAGATCTTAAACGCTGTGATGTCTATTTAAATAATCATCCCATTAAAGATAATAAAAAAATTATAAACTATTTAGATAATAAATATAATAAAGAACTTGTTGTTAAAATTATGATGTTAACAACTCAGGCTTTATTAGGATTGCCATTTCAAATAATATTTAATAATATTATTGTCAATGAATACCATTTAGCCGAAGTTAATAATAATAGGGAATCCTATAAAATATTAATAAATAATTCAGGGAAAAATATTGAATTTAAGGCTTATAAACAATTTAGAATTTTTAAATTTAATGGAGAAAATTGTATTAATTTGTATAAGGTTTTTATCAAATTGGATTTTACATTAGAAGAAAAATCACAGGTATTATTTAATATTAAAATTAATAAATATTAATCTATAATTTTCTTTAGAAATATGTTATGTTCTATAAAATAACAATTTTATTAACATAAGTATAAAAAGTAACATTATTGATAAATGAGTGTTTACATTATAGAACATATTATTCCTATAATCTCCAAAACCTTCTTTACAAGGTATTACCCCTCCTCCATCAACTTGTTGACCTGATAAAATTGGGAATAGTTTATCGGGAGATATATTCATCACATCGTTGATAAGGGCGGGTGCCATTCCTTGTAAATTTTGATTACCCTTTGCTATATTATTTATATAAATAAATTTGGGTTTATAACAGATTCCGTCAGGATTTTTTTTGGGTTGTTTTGTTTTAGATCTACTTATTGTTTTAAAAAACTGCGTTGTATTTTTGGATAAATCTAACTTATTAGCCATCCACGTAAAGCCCTTTTCTTGACACACTTTCGCATTATCTATTTTGGATTTACACGTTCCAGTTTTAATAAAATAAGATGAACTGGCTTTACCGCGGGTTGGGTATTTACTTTCTGGATAATCTTTTTTGAATTCTGGATAAGGTAACGGCATTTGGCTATATTTATCCTTAATACCTTTAAAATGTTTATATATCATTGGATTAGAATTATTTATATCATCAACACCTGCTTTTGTATTAGAATTAGGTGTAGGGTCTTCTAACATCACATCGACATAATTAGATAAATTTAAGGTCCCATCAATTAATCCTTTCATAGATGGTTCATTTGTAATTCCTAATTTATAAGGGGTGTATTTATTTAGAACATATTCATTATAATCAAAATCGTGGTTATTTAGAGGGTACACATTTTTCCATTCCTTTGAATCCACTCTATTTTTATATGTCTGGTCGATTAATTGGCGTTGTTTGGTAGCATCATTTATTCTTTCTACTTTAAATTTATTCTCTTCTCTAGAATAATCTAATGCTGCTTTACACCTTTCTGGATATAATTTACAGTTGGGCATATTATATACATATAAATTTATTATTAATAATAAATTTATTTATTATTAATATAATTTGGTTTATTATTACTTGGTTTATTATAACTTGGTTTGTATTTAGATGACATTGTGTTGTATTTAACAGATTGTAAGATCATTTGGCTATTTGAAATGTTCCTTGTTCTTTACATAATAACCTATATGGGACATCATTTACAAACCGCAGAAGTTAGAAATGAATCTATACGTGGTATTTCCAAAGGGTATTTTAGAGTTATATGTATAAAATTTGATGATATTTAATATTTAAATAAATAGTAATAATATAAGATGAATACGGTTAAAGATAAAGATCAAGATAAAGTCAATGAATGTAAAAAATATAATGAATTGTTGTGGGAATGTATAGATAAAAATAGGTATACAGTTAAAAATTGTGGGAAACAATTCTATAGATTTGTAAGATGTTTTAATTCTATTAATTACAAGTAGTCGTATTTGTAATAAAATAATTTGATACATTTAAATTATTTTATTACGATAATAAATGACCAACATTATATATCTTAAAGATAAAAATCCACACCAATTAGATGACCATATTACATTTGAGGAAGGTCCACATATTTATACGATTGACGGAGATTCAGGTTTTACATCAGTAACCACTTGGAATCATACGCATTTTTCAGAATTTAATGCTGATTTAATAATAGACAAAATGATGAAAGGAAAGAATTGGGCCACAAGTAAATATTTTGGAATGAGTAAAGAAGAAATTAAAAAACAATGGGATGATAACCGGGATCAAGCAGCAGCCGCTGGGACTAAAATGCATTATGATATAGAGTGTTTTTATAACAATATGGAGGTTACAAATGATTCTGTAGAATATGGTTATTTTAATTCATTTTACAATGATTATAAAGAATTGGAAGCATACCGAACCGAATGGATGATTTACGATAAAGAGTTGAAATTGGCTGGGTCAATTGATATGATATTTATGAATAAAGAAGGCAATTTAGAAATTTATGATTGGAAGAGATGTCGTGAAATAAAAAAGACTGGTTGGGGCAGTTCAAAAACACAATGTATATCACATCTACCTGACAGCAATTACTGGCATTATTCACTACAATTAAATACTTATAAAGCTATTATAGAGAAAAATTATGGAAAGAAAGTTGTTAAAATGTGCTTGGTATGCATGCACCCCGAAAATAGTAATAAAAGCTATTTACGCTTTGAGGTACCCGATTTATCAGTTGAGATAAAGGAGCTATTTAATTATAGAATGTTAGAATTAACGGATAAATCGGCGCTCGATTCCCAAAACCTAGTCCATGAAAAAAATAAAATTATTAATAAATTGGTGAAACATAAAAATATTATTAACAGTCTAGAGATTAAATTAGATGCAATTAATTCTAAATTAAATGCATCTAATACAGTGGAAGTAGATGAAAAAACCTATGACAGTAAAATATATTATGTAGACCCATCCACTTTTGATATTTTAAATGATGAAGGCGATATTATTGGTAAATGGGATAAATCGGCAGATAAGCCACTTTTAATATTTTAAAAGTAGTTTTTACCTTAATTGTATTATAGCGGTAATTATAATTGTATTTATACTGGTAATTATAATTGTATTATAGCGGTAATTATAATTGTATTGTAGCCAAACAAGGTGGGTGGTCGGATGGGGCATTCATATTTGGATACAATGCCATTTGTAACCTTTGTGGTAATATATCATTATCGTCAACTGATTGATACATTGGATTCCATTCCACAGCAATCATCTTACCTCTATCCTCCACTGTTTTAGATACTTCGCCACGTTGTTGCCCAACAACATCAGACCACCGTTCATCTTTCACCAATTTCTCAAGCTGTTTTCTCAAACCATCTTTATTATTACGGACATCTTTTAAATGTTCAATGTCAATTCTTAATAATTTATTAGTATATTTAACGAATGGGGAACCTTCAGGCAAGTCTAACGGCGTTCCACTTAATGTTCCACCGATTACAATTTTATCAATTTGGTCCAACATCATCGTGCCAAACTTTTTAGGTTGTCCCCCAGATCCATGTCTCATTTTATAACATTCATTGCCAGTTGTTTCTCCTACCCGTGGCTCTAATACATCAGCGAATCCATTGGATTTAAGGGCGTGCAATACATCGTCCGAGTTTGTTCCAGGGAATAACGAACTTTCATATTGATAGGATGAATTACTGTCTAATAACATTATAACATTCTCTTTACCACCTGTTGCGTCCGTTATTTGTTCGATTTCCATTAATCGTTGTGCCGCATCCGCTGCTTTTTCACCACTTTTAAGGTGTCCGCACACAACATGTAATTTTTTACCAGTTGCTAGAACTTCCATACATACCATTTGCGCATAAGAATTAACACCTTTAGTAGTGGATATAGTAATAGGCATTGGTTCAGCCACTTGATTTAATTTATCACTATTATAATATATGCTGACCGTATCATTTTGCAAATCCCCCCTACAGTAACGATTTTGTAATTCCCCCTTAGAGTCAGTAGTAGAAGGTTCTCTTTTTTCTAAAAATTTTAGGGAGTTTGATTTGGCTCCCTCGTCGTATTTATGTAAGGTAATTAATTTGATATGCTCATACTCATGCCCATCTTCCAAAGTATGTAAGGCATCGTGTATAATTTTTGGATGGTCATTTTCCTGTGTTCCTAATATATCTAAACCTGAATTAAATAAATGACCAATAACATCAACAATTTTTTGACCACGTCCTGCATCCGTTGGAAATCCCTCATCATAACACCCCCATTCGATAGCTAATTTATCTCCTTTATCACTTAAAAATTCACCCATCGATAAACCATCCGACAGCAGATTCCAAGTTCCCACCTTAATTTTATTAGAATCTTTTTTTGTTTTTTTTATGCCAGCTGAGCGTGTAGCACCACCAGAATGGGGGCTATCAAACATGTTTAAATAATTATTTATAATTGTTTTACCTAATTTGGTGGAAGTATTTACCCATCGGCCTGTTTTTGGATTTACTATTTTCGAATACATCTTTATATATAATGTAAATATATTAATTCTACATTAAATGAATTAATTTATTTTAATTAATTTAATTAATATAGAATTATAATTTTCTATATTAATTCAATTATAATATATTTATATAGTATGGACTATAAATATATATTTATTGTTTGTTTAGTATTATGTTGGACATTAAACCCATTTTTTAAAAAGTTTTCAGCATCCAAACTTACATCAAGCGAATACCTAATTTTTAATCATATACTGTGCACACTTATTGTTTTTATTTATTTTATATATCTAGCGTTTAATGGTAGTTGTGACGCTAATTGTTTACGAAAATTAAATAATAAAGATATTATTTATTCAGTGTTAGGGGCGATGACAAGCGTTTTTGCGTCCATATTACTAATAGAATTATTAAAAAAATATGATGCTACAAGCATTATACCCAATATTCAGCCTTTAGTTCTTATATTAACATTATTAATCGGAAAATTTATATTTAATGAAACAATGACCATAACAAAAGCATCTGGTATTATAACTATAGTAGGCGGGATATACCTTATTAATTTATAAATTTGGTATTAATGTAAGAACCTATATTTGTTTGATTCTTAATTTTATCGATTTCATTTTCATTAAATTTGGAAGAGTTTAAAATATCCCCCCGATATTCTTCAAATGTATCCTTATTGTATAGCCCAGAAATAGCCCATAATATTACACCACTGTTGATAAATTCCCCACTTAAAGTTTCATTTGTTATTAAACCTAATAACCTTTCTTTAATATTACCCTTTTTTTTTATACTATCTTCTTGTATTAAAAAAGCAACTGATATCCAACTATAATAAAGTTTAAAAGCTTCGTATACATACAAGTCTTTAAATTCAAATTCGGTTTTATAAATGACCAAGATATCTTTTAAAGTCTGTTTTAACTCTATCATAATTTCAAAAGCTTTTTCAAAATTTTGATCTTTATTCAACGAACTCTCGTCTATATATTTTAACCAATCCACATTTAATTTATTAGATTTAAAATATAATTCATTAATAGCTTCATTCGTATTTATAGATAAACTAAAACGAAATAATCTATAATATATTACGGACCATATAGAAAACGTTTTACCTGTAGGAACTATATCAAATAACTTATCCGATTGTTTACCAATACTTCTACTGTAAATAATATTTCCTTTTAATAATAATAAAAAATTGAAAAAGCGAATCATCTAATCTATATATTAATTAATTAAAATAATTATTATAATTATTTTAATTAATTAATTAATAATACCTATTCGGTTAATAATAATTAATTATTAACACCTATTCGGTTAATATCGTGAATAAGCATTGGGAAATTAAGATTTTGTTTAAGGGTATTACACAATTCTCTAATATAAAATCCAGAACTGACTTCAGTTCGTATTTTCACCGATTTCACCATTTTATCAACAGGGTGTATTTCTAATACATTTAACCATTTAGCAACAATTTCATCCTGTCTAAACTCTTGACGCTTGTCCAATAAAGATATTCTATCTTTAAATTCTATAACAATATTTTTTAAACTATACTCTTTTTCTTCGATAACATTAATATTGTAAACGGTGACATTTTTACTAGGTATATCTGTTTCATCTAATTGCCCCAGTTTGTTCCATTGCCATAATGGCATTCGTTTTGACCCTTTCCTAAGCATAAAAGAAGAATATCGGTGAAAATTTTGCTGACTAATCTCTTTACTCCTTTTTATTTCTTCTTCTAGGTTAGAAAACAGTGATGGGTTATAATTTAGATTTGTATTATCTATAATACCTAGTATATCATCTGTATCTGTGGAAAATCCAATAATAATTTCAAATTCATATGTTTTTTTGCTGTGTAAAAAATTATCCATAGTGCGACATTGTTCATTTTCAAGAAATAACATTGTTCCACGAGCCATTGGGTCTAATCGTCCACAATAACAGGATTTTTTGGCTAAAAGATTCTTTTCAATTAAACTATATTTGAAATCATTTGATGTTACACCAAATGGTTTTTGAAAAAGAGTCATTTTTATACTACAATTGTTTAGATACATTTATATCAAATTTTTATAAAAAATCTATTATTTATTAAAAATAATAGATTTTTTATATTTATTAAAAATAAAAATAATAAATTTGACCCATTAAATTACCATTGATTAGGGTATTCAATGCTAAAAATTATTGAAGAACCTAATCAAGAAATTTCATTGTTTATGTATATTCCTAATATTTTATCTAATAATAAAATAAAAGAAATACATAGTTGGTTAAAAAATAAGACATTTTTATCAGGGCAAACTTCATGGAATAAATCTATATACCGAGAACAATTATGGTTTCAAAAAGATAATAAATATTTTTGCAATGAGTGGTCAAAACGCTATCCAAGATGGGAATCAAATCCATATGAAAGCGTTTTATTAAATTTACAAAATGATCTCCAATACAGATTATCTAATTTAAATTTAAATTATAAAAGTGTTCAACAACCCATTATAAATAGTTGCTTAATTAATAAATATAGAGATGAAAACGATTCCATTAAACCCCATAGGGATACTGAAATTACATTTGGGACAAATCCCACAATTATTGGGCTATCTATAGGATCTGAGAGAAAAATAAAAATTAAACGACTCATTTATGATGCCGAAAATACTGGAGTGATTTTATATGATAATAAAAAATCACATCTTAATTTCGATGTATCATTGGAAAATGGTTCTTTATTTATTATGGCAGGAGCGTCGCAAAAATATTTCAGTCACGAAATTCCAAAAGAAGACTATTTGTGTAGTGAAAGATTTAGTTTAACATTTAGAGAAGTTGTTAAATAAATTAAGTTCTATAATAAATATCCCTCTGTTTGTTTATGGTGTCATCATCCACAATATTATCCAATATTTCATTAAATGTTTTTCCTTTTAATGATTCAATCTGGAAATATATTGAATATACCCCACATTCCGAACCTTTATATTGAAATCTAATATTATTATATAATTTATGAAAAGAAAACTGTTTTAATATTCCAACATTATTTTCTACTTTATTTTTTAATTTTATAACATAGCCAGATGAAATTGGGACAATATTTTCAATATCTACTAATTTATCATCTAAATAAATGTTGGTGCTGCTGTTTATATGTATTTTAGTATTAACCATGATTTCCCGGTCACTTACAGAACTGTATTTTTCTTGGATGGCGTGTTCATCTGTAAAAAAATCTAAAGCTATTATATTTTGTTTTAATAGTTCATTACCCATTGATCGCACCCTTTCCATTAATACAATGACTTCTTTAGGTGGAACACTGCCATACGAATCAAAATAATAAATCCCACCATTCGTTAAATTAATAAATAAAGAAACCCAGTGACTGCCTGGTTGGTCGTGAGCATCCAGGTTAAACACCGCCCCTATATATCTTATTCCAGATAAATATAAATTTTTAAGGTTTAAATTACACAGTTCATTAACCACACACATCCCAATTGCCAGTTTTTTATCAAAATCAATTGGAATAGCACCAATATACTTATAATTACTGTTTTTTTCATATTGTTTTAGCACATTGTTTATATCATATGTGCTAAGCCACGCATTTTTATTATTAAGCCATTCTTCTGGGTATTTGGGCTTAAAATTCTCTTCATATTTGGGCTCGACAAAGTCCTTTTTTAACCAACATTTTTCTGTACTACATCCGGTTGCTTTATTTATTTTCACATTTAACTGCCTCCAAAAATCCTCTCTATTCGTATCATCTATTTTTTTAGGGATCTCAATTTGATGACCAGGGTATTGCTTATTAAATCTATTGGCAATATTATAAAGCGATTCATTGTCAAAACAAGAAATCTTATCAGATGTATTAGGAGAACAATAATCTTTCATATTATTATAAATAGAAATTTAATTTTCTAATAAATTTTAAATAGAAAAATAAATTTGCAGTGATAATAATATTCTAGTTGGTTATAATAAAGTATATTTTAGACATCACAAGATACAATAGATATCGTGTTATTAAGTGGCAACTTTACTATACCCTATTAGTCATAATATTAAATGGTTCAAATACTGGTAGACAGTGGACGGATGTTAAACCCAGTGACAAAGAAGAGTTAATTTGTCACCGCCCTAAAACCATATAAAGGATATATATATATATATATAAAATTAAGATATCTAATCATAGGTATAATGGCGTTATATTTTACAGGTGACCAACAATTTTTATTAAATACAACTGCATGTAGAATGGATGATGAAATTAAACCCTATAATATAGGGGATATTATTCATTATCGTGGAAGATGTCATCTTGAAAAGGGCCCTCAATGGCAAAATTTTTATGCCCGCATAGATCACATTACACAGAAGGGGATGAACCTAACGAGATTAGAAACCCGTCCAGCTATAGATAATACTGTAGATTTCTACCTAACAAATGATACACAAAAGGGTTTAACAAGAAGACCGTTTAATTTATTAGGTTTAATTAATTAGAAATAGTATTTTTTTATATATGTCATTTTAGGCTTTATGTTAGTATATACCGTATTTATTAATTTCAATATATATCCTAATTGGAATTATCCTCTAAATAATATAGTATTACTAACATTAATATGGTTTTGTAAGTATTCATTTTAAAAATCACTTGATTACCAGTGTAGTAAAATTATAAATAGTTGACTATTTATAATTTTACTATTTATAATTAAATTATTATAATATAATATGACAGATTGGAAATTAAAGACAGGCGATACAGAAGCACAGGCCGTCTATTATAACGATATTATTTATATTACGGGGAAAAATAATTTATTAGCGATAAATTTAGAAGGTGTGTTATTATGGGAATTCAAAACAACCGCCGAAATTTTAAGCAAACCATGTATTTATGAGGATCATATTTATTTTGGTGATATTAATGGATTACTCTATAAATTGGATATTACTGACTCTTATTCTAAATTAAAATATAGATTACTATGGAAATTAACATTGGGTGGGGCATTGTTTTCATCTCCAATAATTTATAATGATTATTTATATATTGGATGTGATGATCATTATCTATATAAAATAAATATTGCTGATGTGCTAAACGGAGATGAACGCATTGTATGGAAATTTAAAACAGGCAATGAAATATATTATAATCCTGTTTTTTATAATAATTTAGTATTTATATCGAGTTCAGATACATTTCTTTATTGTTTAGATTTAGATTCTAATATAAAATGGAAATATACTATTAATAATGCTATAATAACAGAACCTCTTATATATAAAAATTCTATATATATAGGGACCTCTGAAGGTGATGTTATTCTATTAAATTTAAAGGGTGAACTGTTAAAAATAAACACATTAGGAATGTGTTTATTTTATAAACCATATTTTTTAAATAATCACATTTATATTATTAGTTTGGTGGGTAAAGTCTTATGTTATAATTTATTATTAGAATTAATATGGGACTATGATTGTGGTGAAATATTAGTAATGTGTTCCACTTATATGAATAATATTTGCGTTATAACCGATCGAAGTGAACTGTTTTTACTAAATTATAATGATGGAACACTAATTAATTCAAAAAATATATTAAATAAAATAATATTCTCCCCCCCCATTATAATAGGTGATAAAGTATTAATTAAAGATAGAAAAGGGGGGTTATATCTTACTAATATATCATAATTTTATAAGATTACTTTCTTTAGAATAAAAACAGGAAAAATGTTTAATTAAATTATCTAATTTAATTTCAATAAAACTAATATTATTCAACAATATATCCATTTCTTCTAATTGGCGATGACTATTTATATTTAAGTCTGAATTAAAATATTGAATCAATGTATTCTTTATAGTTGCTATTTCAGATTCGTATTTTGTTTTTAACGCGTTAAATAAAAATGCCGAAGTGGCCATATATATATTATCTATAATAATAATTATTAATTAATTATATCTATTTTATCAATACCGCTTTTTAAAATAACTTCTAATTCTGTGGTTGGTTCCCAAGTTTCCCACGAATCAAAATAATTATGCATTTTTTCGATAAATTCAATATTAACACCTTCAATATTGGCATCTCCAATAGTATCATTTGGCACTCTTTTAAAAGGATGTATCTCATCATCTGGTATTATTATATCATCCAAACCTTCCACTTGATCATCGTCATCTTCTAACATTTCTTGGTATTCTTTAGTCATTTCAATAATATCATCATTTAATGTGGGGTTATTAAAAAATTCAAACACTTCATATCGTAACGCATATATTAAATCTATTGTTGTAATACCATTTCTATTAGCATATTTAACATAATTTGAAGCATTTATCATTGCATTACTTGCAAATAACGATAGAAGTATTTCTATACTTTCTAATTCATCGTCGGAAAATTTTGGTTGTTCTATTAAAGTAGAACTTCCAGATTTCATAAAACTGTAGTCAGACATTTGATTGATTTAAAAAAATATTTTAAATCAATCAATTTTATTTTAAATCAAGCGTGTAAATCAGCCAACTCTAACTTTTTATCACAATTCAACTGGGGTTATATAACTAATGACATTTTTACTAATGGTCGTTTCTATATATTTTATATTAGATTAAAGTTTATTTAATAATATAAAATAAAATCTATTTTAAATACAGAATGATTATTCAAAACGAACACATGAAACACCGTTGTTATTTTATTTCTGCTATGTGCTGTTTATCATTATATAATTGGTATAACTATTCATTATTTGACACTATAAACAATAGTTTCTTCACCCCATATTATCAAAACTGTTTGTTAATGTTATTTTATTTAGGTTGGGATACATTGCATATGATATGTACACCTATTTTATTTAGAACTGATTTGATTATACATCATTCTATTACAATAGTCGTTTATATGAGCTATATAAATAACACAACACTACAAATGAATAATGTTTTGATTATGGAATGTGTTTCGTTGATGAATTATATTTGGAAAAATAATCCTGAATTATTGAAACTATATAGAACATTGTCTATTTTATGTATTAGAATACCAGTGTCATTATGGTTTTGGTTATGTTATAATCCAAAATTTATTTTTCCATATTGGAAACAAGAACTAACATATACACATTATTTGTATATGTATAGATTAGCAAATATATATTTATTTTTTATTATGTATGATTTATTTATCTTATGGAAATTACACAAACCTAAAAATAGGCGTTTAAAAAGTCCCAAGATTTAAATCATTGCATTACTTACAAATAACGATAGAAGTATAGATTTCATAAATCCTTGAAATTTAAATTGGGATAATATAATATAATTATAGTATAATTATATCATATGAATTGTATTTTTTGTTGTGTATTTAACCAAGAAAAATATGTTGATATGTTTTTCCTTCTGTTAGAAAGTATATTTACCTACGGAAATTTAGACTATAATATGAACATATTGATTTATACCTCGACACCATTTATGAACAGGATAAAACAAAGTCATTTATTTAATAATGAAAAAATGAAATTTGAAATAAATGATACATACAACGATATTGATAAAGCATGTAAGGCAAGATTAGATTTATTTAATTTACCTTCTGTAAAAAATTACAATAAAATACTCTATTTAGATACTGATGTGTTAGTTAAAGATGATATTAACAAGGTTTTTAAAGTATGTAAAGAAGATCTTTTATATGTATTAGAAGAGGGTGAAATAGATAATATTAATGATTTTTGGGGTAAAACATTATTCGGTGATGAAATAAATAAATATGAAGACAAATCAGCATTTACAAGCGGAATACTATTATTTAATAATTGTGAAAAAATAAACGATTTATTTAATAAAATTAATGAAGATATTACGAATAGACCTCGTCGTTTTGCTTGTTTTGATCAACCATATATAGTATATAATGCTTTCAAATATAATTTATATAATAATAAGATTCTAAAATCACTTGTTGTAAATAATGATACAAATATTCATAGTGATAAAGTCATACATCATTTCCCAGGAGGACCAGGTGTTATCAACATAAAATAGTGAATATGACTAAATTTTTGGATGAGATTAAGGATTTTACTATAAACGATAATATATATAAAGCAAAAGCATATATTGATATGAATTTAAAGTTAGAAAAAAAAAAGAAATATTTATAGATAATAAAACTATTATAGCAAAATTTGGTGGTAGAGAACATTATATAAAATTTAACGAAGATTATACATATTTTATATCTACCATAGAAGGTGATTTACAAATTGTAAATGGAAAATTAGATACTAAATTATAACTATGGCATTTTACCACTGCTTGATTCTGCTGTCAGATTCAGTTTATTCTTAAACTGAATCTGACTGATTTTTTGAATCGTATTAAGAATTTTACTATAAACAGATAATATAACTAAGGCATAGTAGAGTTTTATAGCATTCCATAAATAAAGTTGTACCCAATTTACATCTCATTTGGTTATACCTATGACATTTTTACCAATGGTTGTTTCTATATATTTTGTATGAGATTGAAGTTTATTCCAAATAATATTTTATCTCATAATCCAATATGAAATAAAATCTATTGTAAATATTCAAAGCGAACATATGAAAAACCATTGTTATTTTATTTATGATATGTTCTGTTTATCAGAACATATAGTTGATTGAAAGGTAATTCGATTCGCAATTGATGACCTATTTATATTTAAACCAGATTTAAAATATCGAATCAAGTTCGTCTTTATAGTTGCTATTTCAGATTAATATTTTGGTTTTTAACGCGTTAAATAATAATCCAATAGGGGGTATATAAGTTGTTTTTTCTATGTATATATATATATATGTATACACTTGAAATTATAATAATTTTATTGACATTTAATATTGAATATAATAATAAAAACATAGGCGTTAACTCACCGCTATTTTCTATACCACAAGAATTTATTACTTTATATATAGCATTTGAAGCATATAGAACTCGGAAAAACAAATATAAATATATCGCTTTTACGGGCTTTAGTTTACATTTTTCAAGAATAATCCTTAATAATAAACAACTATTATCAATTCCTATGAAATATCAAATTATAGGATTATTTAGCACTATACTATTATTCAATAAAGATTTTTTTTTTATTGATTCGTTTGTTAGAAATTATATTATACAACAAATATTTAAAATTAATGGTTTTAACAAGGTTATTGATATCCCAATCACACTTGCTTTATTTAGTGTGAAATTTTCAAAAAAACAAATATTGACAAAATTGGAAAAAAATTATCTAAATTCAGATATACTATATCATTTAATAGAAATAGTTTCTCAAATTACTGCTACAACTTCGCGACCCCACCTATTACTGTTAAATTTTAAAAAAAAACTAAGGAAAACTAACTTTAGGAGGAGTTTTGGGACAATGATTAAAAAAAAGTGTTTCAACTAAATACAAAATAATATTTTATTACTAAACTTCTACCTAATTCACATCTACTATATTTTTTTAATACATACGTAATAATATTTTCATCTAAACAAATAATTTTATTGATAAGAATTTATTTTAAATCAGCCAACTCTAACTTTTTATCACAATTCCACAATTCATTGGGAGTTATATCCCAATTTTTATAACTATGGCATTTTTTACCAATGGTTGTTTCTATATATTTTGTATTAGATTGAAGTTTATTCCAAATAATATTTTTATAGTGCTTTAATATGTCGCTATTTCTATTTTTTGGGTTGTGTTTGGGATTGTGTTCTGGGTTATGCTCAACATAAGTTTCCATTACTTCAAAAGTAAGTATATTATCTAAATTATTTATAATAGGTAGTTTCAATTCTATAATCTTATCCTGAAGTTGTTCAACACCACCTCTTTTCTGTTTCCCCTGTTTTAAATCTTTCTCTAAAATCCTTTTAAGTTCCTTCACTTTCTTAGGTAATTCACTGCGTAATTCTTCACTACTTTTAAAATTAAATATAACTAAATATTCAACATCCGTAATAATATCATCTGTTTCCAGTTCTACATATCTTTTTAGATTATTAAATGTAATTGCATATTTTTGCGACATGCTGTTTACAAAATTATCTAATCTTAGATCTAACTGTTTAAGATATCCCATTGTTATTTCCCTGAAATATAATTCACCATTACGGGTTTTATCAAGAACCAATTTAATACTTTTATTCGAAAATTCAGTTTGTTTTAAAGAAGGCATCAAATCCATTGATTTAATCTTAATGTCATAAAAATCGCGGACACCCTCCTCCAATTCAAGTTTACAATTATTTACTTGTTGTTCTGAATAGTTTAAGGGTATTTATGCTGTTTCTGGTATGCGCTATTTGAAGAATATGTATCATATGCTATTTTACGTTCATTGTAGCAATTATTTAATAACCATTGGGTTAATAATAACCATTGGGTTAATAATAACCATTGGGTTAAAATGGTATATTAGTGTAATATAAAATATTTTCTTAACTATAAATATATGGAATTAAATTATAAAACATTTAGTTTAGAAAATGGCATTCGAATTATATATCTACCCAAATCAGACTCTAACATTTCGTGTTTATCTACCTTTATAAATGTAGGTTCTGTTAATGAAACGGGGAATTTACACGGAGCATCCCATTTTTTAGAGCACATATTATTTAAAGGCACTAAGTTACGACCCGAACTATCTCAAATTTCCAAAGAATTAGATAGCGTAGGGGCTTATTTTAATGCCTATACAGATAAGGATTTAACATCCTTTATTGTTAAATTAAACAGTGATTATTTGGAAAAGGGTGTAGAAATCATTAGTGATATGTTGTTAAACTCCGTTTTCGAAGAGAAAAATTTTGAATTGGAGAAGAGAGTTGTGGTTGAGGAAATTAATAAAAATTTAGATAATCCAGAACAACAAACTATAGAAAATTTATATAAAATAATATTCAAAGATCATCCACTCGAATATTCGATTGGATCGGATGAAACACATATATTAAATTATAAAAGAGCCGAAATTATCCAATATTTTAAACACTATTACACATCAAATAATATAGTATTAGCAATCTCATCTAATTTAGATATTGACGCCATTAAATCTATATTAAATAAGTCTTTTTTTGTTGAATATCTTCCTGGAACGATTGAACATATAGAATATCCTATAAATCCGCAACAACAACCTAGATTTATAATAAAACATAAAGAATTAGAACAGGTTCATCTTGCGATTGGTTTTCCAATAGAATCGAGATATAGTGATGACCGTTACACTCTAGATATTATTAAGATACTGTTAGCTGGGAATATGAGTTCCCGATTATTTATAGATTTACGGGAAAGGCATGGATTATCTTACAATGTGTCGATAAGTGTAGATTATTATGTAGATCGGGGTTGTTTTTATATACAAACCAGCTTTGATAAAGACAGTCTTTTTATTAAAAATTTTTCAAAAATAAAAGATAGTGAACATCTTAAAAATGTGTTATCTAATAGAGATAATATATTAGAATTTGGACCAGGTGGTTTACCAATAATATTCGAAAATATTAAGAAATTAAAAAGAGATTTAGTTAGTGTAGAAGAATTGGATAAGGTTAAGGGGTTTTTAAAAGGGAATCTAATTCTTTCGACAGAGGATTCGCATACACTGACAGATCATTTTGGTAAACAGGTTCTCCATCAATCTAATCCTGTAACCGGCTCTTGCCCTGCTGAAGGTTCAGATTGCCCTGTAGAAGGATTTGATTATCTCATAAATCAATACGATAAAATAATGCCTAAGGATATATTGGAAATATCAAATAAATATTTTAATTATAATACATTAAATGTGTCAGTTTTGGGTGATTATGACCCAGAAGATATCCGTTTTTTTATTAAAGACTATTGTGAAAATTATTTATAATTTTCTAGATCTAATTTTTTGTTCAAAACCCTTAATACTTGTTTCAAATAACTCAACATTTTTTATTAATTTTCGTTGCGATTCTTCTATTTTAGTTCGTTCAATCCTAAAATAGTTCGCCAAATGGCTCTTTTCTTCATCTATTGTTTTATTTTCATTTGTTTTTTTTTGTTCTAAAAACACAATCCGTTTTTTTAAATCAGTTTCAACTATTTTATTAGATTTTTCTCTACGTTCAAGGTTAGCAATTCTTGCTTCAAAACTTTTTGAATCTTCTACTTCTTTGATATGTTTATTATAATAGAGTAGTGTTCTTTCTATTTTTAGTATACGTTCCCCTAATAATTTAATAATACCAGTTATATCATTTATTTGATTGTTGCTTGACATATATAGTATAATAATTTAAAATAAATTATTTGTATCCTTAATTATATTATTTATATTTTTTTCTTTGGCAATTAATATGGATTCTATTCCACTTATATAACTTTTAATATTATTAGAATTATTTTTAGAAAGTGTTAACATACTGCACACTATTTTAATTTCTTCTACAGTCCATATATTTTTGAATAAATTGTCTAAATTAACTTTACTAAATTCGCTTAAATTTAGGTTTGTTAGTGATCTGAAATCTCTAAAACTATCTATTTTTATTTTTTCACTTTTTATGGTGCATTCCAATATACCTATATATAAATCTAGAGTATGAGATAAATTAGAAGAAGTACTGTTATAACTCTTTTTTAATAATTTTAATCCATCGATAGCAAATTCATACAGTAATTTTAAATCTGGATTTTCATCTGGATCATACAGATGTACACATCTAAATAAGGGTTTTAATAGATAATGAATTTCCTCGCGGTTACTCCCAAAACTCCATCTAATAACTCCCTGTATTAAGGTAGGTTCTTGTATATATACTTTATTAGATGATACGGTTATTTTTGTACCAACTGTTTTAAATGAAATTATTGCTAATGTTATTAATGTTGTCAATGGTTCAAGTATTTGCGAAGATTCTGTTGTTTTTTTAGATAGATTAATTAATATATTATATGAATTTTTTAATAAAGATAGATTTAATAGATTTGATGTCATACTATATAATATTATTATAATTTATAAATAATTTTAATAATTTTATAAATAATTTTAATAATTTTAATAAATAATAAATTTGATAATATAATATTAAAATTATATATTATTATAAATATAATGATTATTCCTGTTCGATGTTTTTCGTGTAATAAAATTATCGGGTCCAAATACAATGCATATATTAAATTAAATCAATTATATAATTCAAATGATGATGATATTATAACAGTTATAGAAACAGATACTATAGATGAAAAAATTAAAAATAGTAAAATTATGTTTGAAAAATTAGGAATTGATCGTATGTGTTGCACACGACATTTGCTGACTCATGTAGATTTGGTTAAAAAGATATAATTTACAATAATTAAATAATAATATAATTTAATTAAAATAATATAATAATAATATATAATGAATACATTAATCAAATCTCCAAGCATACCGATCGCATCAACCTTAATTGTATCCATCCTATACTATATGTTTAAACACGATATTGATAATCAAATAGAACAGATAAAATACATCATTTATTATTATTTTCTTAGAATTAAGAGATTATTTTAAAATAATATATTTAAAATATATTATTTTAAATATATGACTAATAACTATTACTTGGGAACTAAAGAAAAAGAAAATCTCAACTTACTAAATACAAATAGCAATATCATAAATAAAAAACTCTTAAATTCTAATAATATTTTGAATCTTTCAATAAATGAATTAATTAAAATTTGGAGTAATAAAATGCAAGAAATTTTAAATGATTTAATCAATTATAACTATGTAAATGAATTTTCTAAAACAACCAATATACTAGATTATATTAGTTCTCTGGTTAATATTTTTAAAACTATTTTTATAAAAAATAATAGAAGTTTTTATACTGGGATAACGTTTATACTTATTTCATTATTTCTTTATATGATTGGAATTTCAAAATAATATTAAATATATTAAAAATATATTTAATATGGAAGATTACATCAATAATTTTAAAAAATTTGATAAAATAATTGTTTATGATTTTGGATTAGGGGAGGGAGGTATAGGCGATTATTTAAAGTTCTTTATGATAATATTAACAGAGTGTATGAGTAATAATATGCAAATTTATCAAAAAATAAATAATATAGAAATTGAAAAATACATAAAATTTAAATATGATTTTTTTAACATTACAGAAGATGAAATTTCTAAACTAAAAAACGTAACTATAAAAAAACCTCATCATTACGATAATAAGGATACATATAATGGCAATATATCATTGAATGAAGTTTTTATTTTTGATACTATTGTAAAACTAAATGTTAAAAATATATTACATTCTTTACCAACTAATTATATTTCAATACATTTAAGAATGGGTGATAAATTTTTAGAAACTGATAAAAAATATGTTCTGAGCAAGGACAAGGACGATGAACGAAAATATTCAGAAGAGAATATGTATAATTTTATAGAAGATAATAAGAATAAGAATATTATTTTTTTTAGTGATAATAATAATTATAAATTAAACATTAAAAATAAATATAAACATATTATTATTACAGAAGCACACGTTGGGCATACTTCACTTTGTAATACAACAAATAAACAGGTATTAGATACTATTACCGAATTTTATGTGTTGTCGAACTCCCAATTAATTTATTCAGCGTCTGATTCTGGTTTCTCTAATATGGCATCTAAATTTAATAATGTTAAACATATATTCTGAATAGTTGGCGTTTTAAATGTTCAAAGGTGTAAACCATTATTATAAAAAATGATAGAAGTTTTTTAAATCAGTCGCTTAAACTGTCTGAATCAGAACTGTTTAAATGGGCATATTTTTCATCTAAATAATTAAACAGACACTGTTTTGTCTTATTTTTATCTATATAGTTATGTAAATGTTCCCTTAATTCCGGATACAAATTCTGTGTATCACAATAATATAACATTCTAGGATAGTCGTAGTTTTCAAGATTATTATTTGTATGTGATACTTTTTCTTTTAATTTATTTACATTATTATCATTTACTACCATTATTAATAGTAATAATAATACATTTCCATTTATTTTTATATTATTATCTACGGAAAATTTATAGACCATTGGTATTATTAGAGTAAAATCCATTGTATCTATATAATTTGAATCTTGCATTATTTTAGTAAATTTATTAGAGTACATCTTAAATTGACCCATATTCCGATCAATCGATTTATTTAATATTACATCAACAACTTCTGTCGACATCGTTTCAACATTTCCCTTAGATAATTGTTCTCTAAGCGAAAACATATTAAATTTAGAAGAATCATAACATAGTCCAAAATCATAGACAATAATTTGATAATGTTTTAATTTTTTATTATACATAACTTTCCAATTACCATTGTGTAAATCGGCGTGAATATATTTTTGTTTATAAAAGCAATTTAAACCAAAAATTTTAAGATGTTGGATTATTAGTGTTTTTTTATAAAGTGATTCTTCTAAATCATTAAATTTAATACCATCAATATACGTCATAATTAATGTATTTTTAGTTCTAAAAATAGGTTTTGGTATTACAATAAATTTATTTCTAAAAGTATTGTAAAAGTAATTTTGATAATTATATTCTTTGTTAAAATCTAACTGCGTGTTAATATGTTCAAAAAATTCAGATAAATCTAAATATATTAGGTTTGACCCAGAAATAAATTTATAAAAATTTAACAGACTTAATATAACACATTTTGAAATAAATAATTTAGTTTTAAGATAGGGGTGTATGATTTTTAATGCAAAATGTTTATTTGTATTACGGTCCGTTAATTTGTATACCTGGGCTATACTCCCAGAAGCTATAAGTGTGATATTAAACCGATCTTTAAAATCGTAGTTATACTCGTTTTTTAATATTTTATATGTATAACTATCACTATGTGTTGGACAATCTTCGTAATATTTTTCTAATTTTTCTAGGGTAATGGGAATATTTTTATTATAAATTTTAACACGTGTTAGTCCCCATTGTACCAGTTTTATGGCAAATATTCCTAAATTATCTATAGATTTTATCAAATTATTTATTTCGTAATCGTCTATATTTGGATATTTATTGTAGATTTTGTATAAATTATATACAAAAATAAAATTATTAATTATTTCCATAATATAGAATCTATTAAATATAAGGATTATTAATAAATATTGAATCATAGTATAAATAGATATTATATAATTATACTATGATTTATTACGCTATATATTAATTTTAATTATATGTATTATTTATAATGGAAATAGATAATAATAGTTTAGATATAGTAACAACCATAGAAGAATTAACATATTTTTATGTTAAAAAACATTATAAACGATATTGTAAGGAAAATGGTAAAAAATTTATTTTAAAGGAAAACTTATTAGAAGTTATTACTAATATTGTAAAAGATAAATTTGGGGATTGTAAACAATATATTATTGAAAAAATAGAATTAGACACTACAATAACTATTTATCAACGAGGAGAAATAGATAAAATTTTTATAGATATTGAAGATGATCGAGACACTTTATATAAAAGACTCGAAAATATAATAGATGAATTCCAAAGTAAAAAAGGGTTTTATGATTTATAATTAATTTATTATAATTAATTTATTATAATATATATAATGGACAATTCGATTGATCAAACATCTAATTTCGAAATAACTTCAAACAGCAGTCAAAATTCTACATTAAATTATTCAGAACCATTGTCCAGCAAAATCTTAGCAAAAGATATTATAGATTCATATGGTTCTATATACAAAACAACCGGTGGATCTAATAAAGTGGGTGGACTATATTTAAAATCATGGCTCGATAAACTTACATCCAACAGAGTTTTAGATCTTTATCTTAAATATTTGGGTATTACAGCTTTAACCACATCAACATTAGTTCCATTATCATTAATTATGGGGAAAGATTTATTCGAAGAATCCATTCATTTTATAGTATCTAATGACCAGAAAGGTGGGAATTTTTTAGAAACTAAGATACCATTATTAGATGATGATCTAATTGGAAACTATTTAAAAATTTCGGGACTAACGGCATTAACTTTATCACCACACACTCTTATACCCTTAACTATATTAATGAGCATCTATTCTATATATATTAATGATCAAAAAGGTGGAACTAAATTAATCACTGGAGCTAGTATACCTCCAAATATTATACAGAATGTAAGTGATTTAATATCTGGTGAAAGTATTACACATAATCTATCACGATCGTCGCCATTTCGTAATAATGAAATGCAATTAAACACATTCAATGATAACTATAACGGTTCTATAGATAATTTACAATCTACAATAGATGTTAACGGATTCCCTAAATATAACATACCTAATACACAAATAACCCAGACAATTGACCCTAATATGCCTGTGGATACGTTGTCAACCAATGGTAGTGATATTTCTAGTAATATTTCCGGTAACGATATTCATCCAGACACACCCGATATTAATTTTGATACTGTTGTAGGAGGTGGATCTGATTGGTTAAGCACGCATAATTCTAGAGGACCAGTCAATAGTCCCAGTAAGGGGGAAGCCCAATTTAGACAATTTAATAAAACAGCCGATTATGTGACTAACACAGAGTTATCTGGAATAGATAACAGTTCGTTTTATGGATCGGAATCATCCCTCAGCAGTCATTCAACTCTTTATGAAATGACTCCACACGATACCATACCTAATGGATATAGTATTGGGGGTGTGGCTGCGACTAATTTCGCATCATAATTTTATTCAATTATATTATGTTTAATAATATAATCGAATTGTATAGAGGAATATTTTATAATATAACTTCTATTTATAATTTACATTTATTAAATAAAAAATCTTGGAGCACATATTTATACATATTATTAATAAATATTTCGCTACTTTATATACCCAATTATTTATATAATATAAATAGCTTATTTTTTATATGGATTATACCTGCTTTCATATTTTGTTACATATTTTCATTAGATAAATTTAATGATTTATTAATATTTCTAAAAGATCCAGAGCAATATATTAATATTGATTTAAATCAGACTGTCTATTTTTTTCTAATATCATTTATATATTATTTTATAGTCACTTGTGTATCTTATATACCATATGTAGGGAAAATTGTCGGTCCTATATTATTGGCACATAGTTATGGCTATTATTGTCTAGAGTATAGTTCATATTATAATAATTTATCCCCATTAAATAAATTAACAATAATAGAGAATAATACTTTTTTTTTTATAGGTTATGGCACATTTTACACACTGCTCAGTTTATATTTATCAACTATTAATTTATTTATATTTTTTATTGTAGTATTCCCATTAGATATTATCCAAATGACACACTTAAAATGGATTCATAAAGTTCGTCCATTAAATAATGTAAGTAAATTCTTTTTAATTCCATCGTATATATTAGATTTAATATTAACATATATTATTAATAGATTATAATTTATTAATTTAGATTCAGATTTTTTTCTAATACTATTATTATGAGAATTCCAATATTATGTTTATTTTTACTAATTATTATTGTGTCTGTGTTGGGTTTTAATATAGAACCCTATTCTAACTTCTATCTTGGACAACCTACTAAATGTTTTGATTGTGAACGAGAATTATCCAAAAATAAATATTTAGGTAGTCCAACTAAATGCTTTAGTTGCGAAAATCAATATATTAATAGTAAGGGTGTTGAATATGCCGATTTAGCGCAACCTACTAAATGTTTTGATTGTGAACGGCAATAGAGAATAGAGAACGGCAATAAATAAATAATATTTATTTATTTAAAGAGTATTTAAATAAATAATATAAATGTCGGAAACTCAAATTTCAATAAATGATATGGCTACTATGTGTGAAATAATTAAAGTATGTAGTAGTCGAGGGGCGTTTTTACCTGAAGAGCTAGAACCCATTGGAAAAATATATAATAAATTAATGGCTTTTGTTAAAGAACATACGGCCCCTAAAGAACCGGTTGTTCCTGTTGAAAGTGTAAACGATAATAAAAATAGTACTCCATTAAGTCCGTTATCAAAGGTTCAAAATGCTGGTATGTAAAATTTAAATTAATTTTTTTTCCAATCAATATCTAAATTACCTAAGTCATCTTCTTTAAATGTTCCTAATTTACGTTTACCTATTGAACCATCCCTTAATTTCTTATAAATTAAACCGTCTGATCCAAAATAATAGGATTTACCATTAACAGATTCTTCAAAAAAATCTATATCTCTATTAGTACTTGTTTCTCCTTCGTGATTAGTACTAGTTGTGACTTCCTCTTCCTCATCCACAATCAATGTTTCTGCTTGTTGTTCCTCTTCCTCTACAATCAATGTTTCTGCTTCATTTCTCTCTTCCTCTTCCTCATCCACAATCAATGTTTCTGCTTGTTGTTCCTCTTCCTCTACAATCAATGTTTCTGCTTCATTTCTCTCTTCCTCTTCCTCTTCCTCTACAATCAATGTTTCTGCTTCCTTTCTCTCTTCCTCTTCCTCTTCCTCTACAATCAATGTTTCTGCTTCCTTTCTCTCTTCCTCTTCCTCTTCCTCTACAATCAATGTTTCTGCTTCCTCTTCCTCTGCCTCCCCCCCGTCAATCAATGTATCATTGCTTAATTCTTCTACCTTAATACTAGTTTTTTCTACACTATTAATAGATTCCATATCCAAATCATTTAAAGTTTGTCTACGAAGAGCAAATTTTAATTTTTTAGTTAAAATTTCTATTTCTAAATCTTTTTCGCATAATTGGTCACTAAGCGACTTATATACAGATACTTTTTTAAATTCATTAATTTCTACTAACTTATTTTCTAATTCATTTTCTCTTTGTTTTAAATTACATTTTTCCTCTTGAAACATATTATATTGTTGTATTAAATTATCGTTCAGAGCTTTTAAACCATCTATATAGCCAGTTATTAAATTTATATCACTGGATGATTTGTTAATTAAATTATTCATAAATATATTATTTTAGTATTAAATATTTTTTAAATAGATATTTTATTTTTCTTATAGTATGTTCTTATAGTATGTTCTGATTGTATGGTTTGGTAGTAATGTTTTGCTAGTATCTTATATTAGTAGGTCATTAATATTTTTAAAAATAATATTCGCCAATTTTAAAATTTCTTGATTTTTTGGAACAGCGTTTAAAGCAGGTTCTATAATTTCTTTATAGAATTTCTTAGGATTTTTTAAATATATCTCTCTGTTTTTTCCAATTTTATTCACAATAGAGCCCGATTCTCCCAGCTTATTCAGTATTAAATTTAATTGTTCATTAGAAACATTCTTTAAACCAAAAGCATTTTTATTAGGAATAACAATATTTTTAATAAGTTTTGTGGGGTGTAACAGTAAGTTTGGATTTTCCAATAATTCTAAAATAATCGGTTCGTAATTATTAATAGTTTGGTCTATTCGGTCAATAATAGAGTCTATATCTGATAACTTATTATTTACCTTTAACAGCCACTTATTCGTTATATAAGCGTTTGTTATGACAGCATCCATAATATCAGCAAATACTGGTATAGCTGCTAAAGCAGACATATAAGCCATATCCCAATCTTTACGCGAAATATTAATAAACATTCCTATAATATCGGTAAAATTCGCAATAAATTCTTCCATCGGTCCTTCTAAAAAATTTAGCGGTATAGCAATTGCCGACACCGCTGTCCCATATGCAGGGATTGCCTGTCCTACATCTACCACAGTATCCAATATAATAGGAACAATTGGAGCAAATGCTTCCATCAAAATATCCAAATTATCTAAAACAATTGTTAATATATCTAATGGAATTTCGATAAACGGACCTATTGTTGCTGAATTTTCTAAAGACCATATTGGGAAAAATATCCAGTTAAATAATAGTTTAGTTTTTTGCTCAGTTTCGGGATCATCTAAATAATTATAAATAGAATTAAAGTTATTTTTAATTTTACTCTGTATAGTTCCTCCAAACATTAAATTATTTTGTTTATTTAATACAGCATTTTCCCTAAGACTGTATAATTTAGTGTATAAAATATAAATATCTTTGGCATAATTATCTAAAATATATTTGGCTTGTGATTTTATTAAAAATCTATTATTATCTGGATCTCGCAAATTTAAAATTTTAGTCAGTTTGGCGTTGTATGATAATTTTTGATTAGAATAAATTTTATAAAGTTTAAACACCAGAAGATTTAGATAATACATATCTCTTCTAAATACTTGTGGATCAATTTTATCACCCAAATAATTTATTATTTTATCCATACTATTATACACATATATTATTAAATTTATATAAAGATTAATATACTATAAATATTTATGCATGAATTAAGAATCGCGGCTATTGGAAATGTGGATTCCGCCAAATCAACCACGATAAGTTGTATTGCTAATAATATTATTGATAATGGTAGGGGATTTGCTCGTAGTAAAATATTAAAACATAAACATGAAGAGGAAACTGGAAGAACTTCATCTATTACACAATACTATATCAATAATAATAATAAAACAATCGGATTCATTGATTTGGCTGGTCACGAAAAATATTTAAAAACAACAATGTCTGGATTAACGGGGTATTTAATCGATTATGCAATGGTAACCGTGGGTGGAGAGCGTGGTATTATTGGAATGACAAAAGAACATATTTCAATGGCATTGGGACTCAATATTCCCCTATTTTTCGTTATAACTAAAATAGATATTGCTTTAGAAGATAAAATTAATATAATTTTAGAAAAAATAGAAAAAATAATGGGCTCTAATGCTGGTGGTAAAAAAAAAACTGTAATTATCCGGGACACCAGTGATATAAACATATTAGATTCTTGGAATGATCTAAAAATATGTCCAATTTTTTTAACGTCGAATAAAACTGGACAAAATCTTAATAATTTGCGACAGTTTATATATTCATTAACATCTAGGAAAACATGGATAAACCCAATAATGAATACTATAAATAATAATATGTTTATAGTAGACGATGTATTTAATGTTAAAGGTGTTGGGATTGTCCTGAGTGGTTTAGTAAAAGAAGGAGAAATAACCATCGACTCTCGTCTTTTTATAGGTCCTTTTAATGGTACCTATAAAAGAATTATTATTAAATCTATTCACGATAATTTTAGAAATTCGGTTAAATCGTTAGAAAGTGGTATGAGTGGGTGTTTAAATATAAGGTTTTTAGATAATAAAAATCTTACAAAAAAAAATATATTAAGAGGGATGGTTGTTATTTTAAAACACGCTACAGTAAGAGAATTTGAAGCCAATGTCATTATTATTAAAAATACAACCACCATACAAAATAATTATGAACCTATAATACATTGTGGAACAGTTCGACAATCCGCTAAAATTTGTTCGATGAATAAAAGTTATATCAGGTCAGGTGACTCTGCTATTATTCATTTTAAATTTTTATTTCGCCCTGAATATATAGAAGTTGGATCCCAAATTATTTTTAGGGAAGGAAATACTAAAGGCATTGGTAAAATTACTAAAATTATAGCTTAATACTTCCAATTCCTTCTACCTGTATACCCGCTTACGCGAGCTAAATTATTTAAACTTTTTACTCCTGATTTTAATTTACCATTAATTTCCCAAGTTGGATATGCTTTAATTTTGGTACATAAATCCTCATTTGAATTGGGACATTTTCCACTACATTCTATTACATTTAAAGATGAAAGGGTGTTATTAAATAAGGCTTTTTGTTTATCACACGCGTGACACCAGCAAGCAGTATAAACCTTGGCATCTACAGAGGTTAAATGAACCGCCAAATCATTAATATTATTATTAATATTTTTTTTTGAATAATTACGTGATACGATTGTTTTATATAGTGCTATTATCCCTAATCCCCCAATAATTTGTTTATTTTTCCCCCCCATTCTTTCTATATTATTATACAATAAATTATTTATTATATATTAAATATTAAATTAAATATTAAATTATGTATTAAATATTAAATTAAATATTATATTCTAAATAATAAGCACTTGGATTAACAAAATTTTCATAGTAATTTTCTAATAATTTTTTTACTATAAACCCATTGTTATTATAAAAACGGATAGCCTTTTTATTTTCTAAATGAACATACAGAGATATTTTATTCTTATTTAATAATTTAATATATTCAATTATATTACCCCCTATACCTTTATTTCGATATTCTTTTAAAATAGCTATAGATAAAATATGACACCGATCTTCTATATTTTCTATAAAACAATACCCTATAATTAAATTATCCAACAGTATTTTATATAATAGATACCCATCTGTATTTAACAAATATTCAATAGAATCAGAATCATAGAATATCGGTAAACATTGTTCCCCAATAAATACCAAACGCTCTATATCTATTTTATTAATTTCATTAATTTCTATATTCATTAATTCTTTAATGTTTTTTATCTATAAATAATATTTGATAATTAATATTTATTAATACTAAATAATATTTGATAAATATTATTATATAATTATTATTAAATAATGGATTCTACAATTTTAATATATAACTCTCAAGATTTAAAAGAAAATATAGCTACCTTTGATTTAGATCATACTCTTATTCAACCTAAAAATAATAAGGTATTTCCAACAGATAATCTAGATTGGGAATGGAAGGCAAACGCTCAATCTATTCTTAAACTATTTAATCAATCCGGTTGGAGCATCGTGGTTTTTACGAATCAGGGTGGTGTCGAAAAAGGTCTCATTACTAAAGAAAATCTCCTGCTGAAATTTAAAAATATCAATTCCGATTTGAATTTGAATATTACTTTTGTTGCTAGTATAAAACATAACTATAATCGTAAACCCTTTCCTGGAATGTGGAACTATTTTATAAAAGAACATTGTTTTAAAAATGCATTTTATTGTGGGGATGCTTTTGATCCAACACACCGCAAATTAAAAGCAAGCGACCTTAAATTTGCCCTTAATTTAAACATACCTTTTATTAAAAATACCGATTTGTTTAAAGATGGTTTTCAAATAGAAACACTTTCTAAATTATATTTTAATGTGGACCGTTTAAACTATATTAATTTTACGACACAATTACCTAATAAACTTATAAAACTAGAAAAATTAAAATTTATTCAATTTATTACACCCTTTAAATATTTGTTTATAGTTGCTCCACCTTCCTCGGGGAAAACAACATTTTGTAAGAAGTATCTTTCTAATTATATAAGATTAAGTAAAGATAATTATCCAACACCCTCTAAATATATGAAGGAAATTTCTAATTATTTAAATAGCCCTGATTATTTAAATAGTAATATAGTATTTGATAACACTAATTATACATCTAAATCTAGAGATGTAATAATTCAAAAATTATTGGATAATGATGTAGAATTAAATCAAATAGGATTTATTTACATTGATACCGCTAAACAAAACAGTCTGTATTTAAATAATTATAGACATTTTATTTCTGAAGGTTCGGTAAAATTGTTGCCCGAAATCGCCATACATAAATATTATAAATCATTAGAAATTCCTATTAAAAATACGCTTAAATTATCTAATTGGATTCAACTTGAACATTTAAAGATGTTTATAATGTAAGCGTTACATTATAAAATTATAGTAGTCGTATATTTATTTAAAAAATATTTTATATACTATTATATAGATTATGAAGCGAATTATATATTACTATCAAACATTGTGTGGATTAGATGATATATTAAATATAGAAGACACTGTTGTAACCCACATTCATTTATCATCGATTCATTTTGGACAAAATTCTAATAAATCGCCATACATTAATCTTAACGATTCTCCGCCCGATTCATCCTGTTTTAATTCAATGTGGACAGATATTGCTAAAGCGAAAAAAAAGGGGATTAATATAGTTTTAATGGTGGGAGGGGCAGGTGGTGCTTTTACCGATTTATTTAATAATTTTGATGTTTATTACGAATTGTTAAAAAAAACTATAGAAGATCATCCAGATATTTCAGGTATAGATTTAGATGTTGAAGAACCTGTGACATTAGATAATATTAAAATGCTTATTAATAAAATACGCACCGATTTTGGAGATTCTTTTAGTATATCTATGGCGCCTGTATCATATGCTCTTAAAAATGATGGGTCTGGGATGGGTGGATTTTCCTATAAAGAATTGTTTAACAGCACCGAAGGAAAATATATAGACTATTTTAATGGACAGTTTTATGGAGACTTTACAGCAGAATCTTATAATGCGGTTATTGCGAATGGTTATCCAGCTGGAAAAATAGTAATGGGTATGGTTTCAGGCGATTTTAATACCAGGGAAACCTATCAAAATGCCCTTGACCAAGTAGCTGAAATATCTAAAAATACTGTTATGGGAGGGGTTTTTGTTTGGGAATATTTTGATTCCCCCCCAGAAAAAGAGAATCATCTTAAATGGGCTGAAGATATGCATATCGCCTTAAATATTAAACTATTTAAGCAATGTATTATATTGTAAATTTTTCTTATTATAGAATAATAATAATAATGTATTATAGAATAATAATATTGTATAATAATATTGTATGATATTATTATTTTTGGTGGTGGATTATCAGGATTAACATTAGCCCACGAACTGTGTAAAAAGAATTTTAAAATATTAATAATAGAAAAAGATAATCAATTGGGAGGGATGGCTAGGAGCAATATAGAACAGAATTATATACCTTCAGAGCATTCATGGAGGGGATATGCTCCATTTTATAAAAATACTTTCCAAATAATGAAAGAAATACCTTATTTTGATACAACTGTATTTAGTAATTTAAGTGTTCCTATTGAGTTTTTTTTATTGTATGATTTAGAAAAAGATTATAAACTAACATTAAACTTAAAAGATAAAATAATATTGGTTTATTTAGGAATAATTTATTCATTCGCAGGAGATAGACGTGCGTATTATTACAGTTACAATATTAAAAACGTTTTAAAGAAATATTTATCAACGGATGGATATAATTATATAATAAATTTCATTACTGGTCCTGGCTATGGAATGAATAAAAATGAAATATCGATGGGACATTTATTCCATTTTCCAGTTATTTCATACTTAAATAAAAACGAATATACCCATAGTCATACGGGTAAAGGCACGGACAAGGGAGAAGGCAAGGGCACATATACACATAAATCATCAGATGGTTGGCACGTTATGAATGGTCCGACCAGCGATGTATGGATAAAACCCTGGATTAACTATTTAAAAAATAATGGTGTAGAAATCTTAAATAACGCCGAAAAATTAGATAATACACAATTAAAAAAAGAAATTATACACCAAATACTACGTTCAAAAAGTTTTCAAAAGTTAATATATGATCATAATGGGTTTTACATCAACAAAGATGACGTAAAATTTGTTGAAATATGGTATGAATGGGAGTTTATTAATAATAAACAGGAACAGGTAAATAAAAAATGGGTAAATAATATCAACAATGAACAATTCCGCCCTCCACAAATAACAAGCTATAACAATCTATTTTTATCTGGGGCGCATACAAAAACGACTATAAATATATGGTCAATGGAAGGAGCTATAGAAAGTGGTAAGATAACTGCTAATTATATTTTAAATAAATATAATAAACCCCTTAGTAAACATTATAAACATACTGGACCTTTTTATATTAAATTAATTCAATATATAGATAATATTTTATATAAGGCACATTTACCAAATATAATTAATTTATTTATTATATTTATAGTAATTTTTATTGTATTAATAATAAATATCATATTATAACATAGATTTCATTAATTGTATTTCTTTTTCCTGCGTATCTATTATTTCTTTTGCTAAATCTTTAATTCTGGGATCACTTGTTTTATTATAAATTTTATGAGTAGTGGTTAATGCGGTGGAATGATGTGGTATCATTCGTCGCAACCACTGTTTATCATTAATCAATAATTGCCTTCTTAGCAACAATATAGATATTAAGATAGAAAAAGCAACACCAATAAAAAAAAAGTTACTATTAAAATGCTCCATAGATAAATAATGGATGATTTCGTGACCCCATATCATATTAGAAGCCATTAATAACCCCCCGTAAAATAATGTCACCGATATATATAAATCATTCATCCTATATGCTAAAATGTTCATAGGATTGAATAACATTCCAATAATAACCATTACAATAAACATAATTATTTGTTTTTTATATAAACTGTTTTCCATTATATAATATTATATATTATTTTTATAAGAATTATTAATAATAATTATTCTTATCTAATTCACATTTTAAACACGTATATGTAGTTCGTTCATTCATTTGTCCCCTATCTTTCTCCCAATTGTGTTCGCATAAAATGTATATATTCTTTTTGTTTTCTTTAATTTTATTTTTAAGTTTATATATTTCTTGGGTCATTCGATTTATTTCTTTTTGGGAATCTCTGTTATCTTGTAATAATTGCTCAAGATCTAACATTTATTTATGAACAATTCAATTTATAAATAAATCAAATTATTATTAATAATAATTATTATCTATTTATAAATAATGGATAAAAATTACATAGTTTACCTACTCAATAATTCATTAAATTCACGAACCTATTTAGGAATTACCGATCATTCTAACGAAAAACAGGTGTTAAAACAACATAATGGTGAATTAAAGGGGGGGGTCAAATATACGAGTATGTTTAAAGGTGATGGGGTATGGACTTATTGTTTTAAAGTGGAAAATCTAACGAAACGAGACGCTCTTTCTATTGAACGAACCGTCAAAAATAAACGAAAGGGTGGTAAAGAAACAACACCTGTCCAAAAAAGATTAAATGTTCTTTTACCCATTCTTGTTAAATACCCCGAATGTAATATAATTTATTCTTAATCAGATTCTAATTACTTCGCATCATACATCTCTTTTAAAAATTTATTTATGTTACCCCTACCTTTTTTTAATATTTCTTCGTGCATTAATTTACAAAATGATCGTAGTTGCTTCGTGCCTCTGCCTTTTTTTTTAAGAATGTTTTTATGGGTATTTGTGGTATTTTCTACAGTAGTTACCACCCTTCCATTACATAATGTGGGAGTTGTTTCCGTATTATTTAAGCCATATATTTTACTCATTGTCATATTACTATATTTAGGGTTATTTATTAAGTCAGTGTCATCAGCTCCTAAACGTCCCTGTTCCTCTATTTCTTTAAAATCTAATTGAATGTTAATATTAGATGACATTTGATTTATAAAAAAAACAATGCTTTCTTCCTGATTATCTGTGGTGTATTTATTAGAAGCACCATCAAAATTACTGTAGTATCCAGACATAAAATTTGACTTATATTCCAAATGTAATAATTTAAATAATTCATTTTTCTGGGCAGCATCTATCATATATTCGTTGTTCCAAGTAGTATTGTTTACAGATGTCGTGAAAAAATTATTTATTTGAAACGTCTGATATTGAAGAGATATTGGATATATAAGACTGTCCATTGGTTTCTTTAACCAACGAGCGTATTCAGTTAAATCATTGCCACTGTTTATTTTTTCAGTAACTTCGTCAATACTAATGCCATCTTGTTCTATTAAATCATAACTAAAATTAGTAACTAATGAACCAGGAGCAGAAGCATGCTTTAAAATCGATTCAATTAAATTACCTTCAAATGACGCGGATATGTTATCTATAGTTGTTAATGATTTTTTGGCTATTAAATTATATACTTTTAATAATTTTATTTGTTCAGCATCTGCTATGCCCAAACATCTTAATAATTGATTTATAGTAATCTGATATGGACGCCCCCCACCACCACCCCAATCGTGATAACTATCTAATACTGCTAATAAATTAAATAAAAGCTGTTTAAATTCTACTTCCGTATCTATACCGTTTGTTGTATCTAATAAACATTTTTGATATAGTATATCAAATACAGGACCTCCCAATATTTCGTAATTAATACCCCGACCTCCAATATCGACACCATCTTCTATTATTTTTACACTGGGTATATTAAATGCGGTTTGGTTATTCGAGTTAAATTTTCGACTAGGTTTTATATCAGGGATTTGGTCGGGTTTATTTGGATTATACCATGTATTCTTACTTTTTCGATAACATATATAGGAATAAGAATGATTTAAATAAGGTTCGTTGTCTGTTTTGGCATCCGACTTTAATTTATGTTTCCGTTGTAAAATACAATTACAATCGCACAATACAGCAAAAATATATGCTAAACGGTCAAACGTAATAAATGTATAACCATATAATAAACATATTAACACTTGTGACCAATCCCCCATTCTTTTTAAAGATAAAAGTTTAGGCGTCTTGACATCAAAAGGAATTGATACGCCTGAACTTAAACCAAAGCGTTTAGTAATTATATTAAATATTATTTCGTCTATAACACTATAAAGATTATCCATTATTTCTTTTAAAAGACCGATTTTACACACTATAAAATAATTTTGATTATCTAATAAATTTAGATTAACTGATAAACTTTTGTCCAATTGATCTTTAAATAACGATATCCCCATTAATTTTGAAATAACATATTTTGGAATTACTATATCAGTATTTGGGAAAGGAGATCCAAAATCCCATTTTTCGAAACTGTCTGTACTTGGACGACTTAGTCTTACCCCACATTGTTTGGTGTATTTATTATCGTATAAAGTTAATACTATATTTATTAATGATAGTTCCTCATCTTCAAGATCTTCATCCACAATTTTATCTACTGTTAATAAATTTTCATAATGTTGGTCCATATGAATTATTTTTTGAAAATAATTAGATAGATATTCGCAATAAACAGGTTCTTCACCTGCTGTAGTCTGTTTCCGTTTCCCCGGTGTTTCAATAGTAATTAACTTACAATCTCCTTTGATTTTCTTACTTTCGCGCGCGGATGTTGTTAAACATTCATCCCATAGTTGTGATGCCGAATAATCATATCCAGTAGTAAATCGATCCTTTAATATCTTAGCGCTGTCGCTCAGTCGTTCAAGTCTAATATAAATGCCTTGCAACTGTCTATTAACCGAATCTGTTAAATATTTATTTTTATCGGTTAAAGGATCTGCTAACATAAAATTATCATTTAATATTTTAACAGCTGGGCTAATTTCTACACTGGAAGATGCCCCGCCTAATTGAGCATTTTCGATGTAGTGTCGCAATGTATCCATACCCTTTTTACTATTTATATTTTGATATCGGTTTGTCATTGGATTATATATTCGGCTGTACATCATATATATAGATGGATATTTTTTTTACGGTTTAATTAAAAAGATAAATAATCTTATATTAAAATATAAGATATAGTAATGAGTAAATTTCAATGTCAAAATTCGGATGTTGTGCAAATTGCTGAAAAATTATTAGATATGGCAAAACAGAGCGATATTACCAACTTTATACCCATCTCTAGGAAGGATATTTCTAATATTAAAACAGCATTAGAACAATACAAGCGGGATTGTTCCTTATGCGCGGAGAATGGGAACAATTACCGTTGCCACGCAGTATCCGAAAAAAAATTAATGCGTTCGATGCCTTTTCTTAATAAAAATATATATCCATGGAACAACTACGACTGGGATTATGGGAATTTTATAGATAATAATTATTCAGTCCTAGCCACTGGGGCTACTAAAAGTGGAAATATTAGTGCTCTTTTTAAAAATATGGATGCGTTTATGAAATTGATAAAAGGCTATGTATCTGACCCAAACCCCGCCGATACTTCTTATCCTGGTAAAATGGCAAAAGATGGCGATGTCCCTTACTACGAATGTATTGGGAATATAGTGGATTCGGAAGGAAATCAAATAAGTGATCCAGTGGCTGTAAGCACATGTAGAGCCATTAATAAAATAAAATATTCTAAAAAAGAAACACCACCCACCAAAGACCCCTTCTTAAAAAAATATAAAGTCACAGGGGATAAATCATCTTCGTATTATGTTAAAGTGGGTAATTGTCCTCGTCCAGATATTAAAACGGTCGATAAATGCGAATCAATGGGATACAGTTGGATCCCTAATATTATCGATAATGTTATGGATAAATTACCTTTTTCGTCTAAAAAACCCCACAGCCCTGGTTCTTGTCATCAGCCTAGATATGGGTATATTAATAATAGCCCAGGCGTTAAAATAGGGGGTGTAAAGTTTAGGGGATTAATCCCTTCTTTGGCAAATGATTTTCTAGCGCTATCACCAGATAAAATTGTTGCTGCTATGGAAGGTAAAAGTATCGATAATCTGTTTGAATTACAACAATGTCCTATAGTTGAGGAATTTCGGCAACATACTGAAACAATTTATAATAATGTTTTAATTTATAACATTTTTGTTCTCCTAATACTATTATTTTTAGTATTTTATTTAAAGTATTGATTTTTATAATCAACTATAATAACTATTTTTATTTTAATATTCAATATCTGATCTTGAGAAACTTTATCTCAAACACACTACGACTTTTGAATCTAATAAAAACCATTTGAGAAAACTTTTTCTCAAATACTTTTACCAAAATAAAAAAAAACCCCCCCCCTCACTTTTAAAAAATGAAAATTCACTCATTTAAGGATTTTTCACTGTTATTTTTATAAAATGTTAATAAATTCACTAGAAATTCACTGATGGTTATACTAACAAAACTATAAGTAATCCTTCAAAGGATTACTATGAGGTTTTTAAACAGTGAATTTTCGAAAGTTCTAAAAACCTATTAAAAATGTCGAAAATAATAACAAGAAATCATTAAAGTATCGGGGTATAATTAAAACCATTTTTAAAATAAAATTTCAAAAAAGTAAACTTAATAAATTATTACAAATTATTACACAACATTTATATTAATTAGTGGTAATAATTCCGATTATCAAAATTCACAGTGAATTTTAACAATCATAATTATTTTGTTCCCAAATCAGTGAATTCCAGTGAATTTCACCGAATTATATAAAGATTAAAATCTAAGTAATTATAATGGTGTTGTATAATTGTTTACGTTGTGGGTATATTTCAAATTATAAAAATAATATGAAAACACACGTATTTAGGAAAAAACTGTGTTTAAATAATTTACAGACGTTATCGTCAGATGAATTAAAAGAAAAGTTTCTTGTGGATTCTTCTAGTTTTATACATAATCCAATATTAAATAATCCAATATTAAATAATAAACAATATGATGACAGTATCAAGGGGCAAGTGGGGCAAGGGCTGGGGCAAGGGCTGGGGCAAGGGCTGGGGCAAGGGCTGGGGCAAGGACAAGTGCTGGGACAAGTGCAAGGAAAAGGAAAAGGGGAAGAACAAGAACAACAATGTGAATTTTGTCAAGGAATATTTAGCACAACAAGTAATTTAAAAAAACATACTAAACAATGTAAGGATAAACCAAATGATGATACAAATTATAACTTAATGGATTTTATACAGAAACAGAGTGATAAATTTGAAAATCAAATAAAAATAATGGAAGTAAGAGAACAAGAAAGGGAGAAAAAATGGGAAGAGCGTGAATGTATATTGAGAAAGGAAATCGAACAATTATTGGAGAAAGTGGGGAATAATATCACCAATATTCAAAATCAAAATAATATATTTATTAATAATCATGGGAGTGAAAATTTAGATTATATTAAATCATCCACGCTAGGATATTTAATAAATATTCCCTTTGGTGCATTGCCCAAATTATTAAAAATAATACATTTTAACCCCAATCATCCAGAAAATCATAACATAAAAATAACTAATAAAAAATTACCATATGCCAGCATATATAAAGATAGTAAATGGGTATTAACCGATAAAAAAGAAGTTATAGATAATATATTAGATAAGGGTTTTAACCTATTAGATGATCATTATCAACACAACAATACTCATAATATTAAATATGAGAATTTTAAGTTGCAATATGAAGAAGGCTACAAAAAATTAAAAAAACAATTAGATAAAGAGATGGAAATTACAATTATAAACGAATGTAAAGATACTTAAATAATAGAATATACTTATTATTAATGGAAACAGAAGACATATGGGAGAAAATAATAGTACCCTTAATAATAGGTCCTATATTTATTATAATAAAAGTTCTGTATGATAGGTGGGATTTTAAAAAAACCCAAAGCAAAATCTTATTGAATAAAATTAAATTGGAAAAAATAACAAATAAGTTGGAGAAATTTTATTGGCCACTCTATATTTTATTAATAAATGATTACGATTTATGGTCTAAAGTTAAATTTGATGAAAATAACATAGAAATCACGGAAAGTGCTTCAGAGAGTGAGATAGATAATATTGATATGGAATATCATTTTTGCCTATTTTCACGAAAAGAGGGAGACACGACCATAAAATGTAGCAACCCAGTAGCTATAAATTGTATTGATAAATATGGAGCTTATTGTATAAAACACCAACAATTTAAATCCTTAAAAGCATTAGAAAATTGGAGTGTTGTATACAACAAGGTAAAATTAATAACCACAAATAAAGAAACAAACATTGTAGATTACGATTCGGTTAAAAATGAATGCACTAAAATAGATGTAGAACAATTAGAGAATAAAATCATGAAACGGAGCAGATCCTATAAAAAGAGTGTAGATAATATTCATTTAGATATATTAAACCGAGAAAATGTAGACACCGCTTCAAAATCCAGTTCACTAAGTATGGAGGGGTTAATCGATCGGGAAAATGATGATAAAAATGAAATAGATATAAAGAGTAAAATGTTAGATGAATTATTGGCAACAATACAGGAAAATCATACAAAAATCGCTAAAATAATTACTGAAAATATATATATAGCAGAGCCAAAGAGTTTAATGGGTAAACAATTAATGAAGTTTATTAAATTCATTAATATATTTAAATCTGAGATAGACAGTGATATGGAACTAATAAACCCCTGTAATTATGGGGCTGGGTATCCTAAAAAATTATTACCTCTTGTTGAAAGGCAAGTTTTTAAATTACAAAAACAATATAATGAACTAATTAACAATTTTTATAATTACTGAGTTTAAACTAATAATTTGGATTATAATAATCCAAATTATTTAAGCCAAATTTTTAATTTTTGGGTATAAATTAAAAAATATATAAATACCCCTGCCCTCAATGTATACAAGAGATAGATAGGTATGTTCATACAGTAGACGAGGGGAGCATATATAAAATAGGGTATAAGCGATATATAACTAACAATATTATGGCGATTATTTGAATAATATTTAGTAATTAACCAACTCGTATTTTCACTGTGCTTCATATGGCTTGTTGTCACAAAATAATTAAAATAAATGTTTGTAAAGGATTCTAACACCGTAAAAACAATCGCAAGATCGTAATTATTATTATACAATAGTATTATTGCTGGAATACATACGGTGAGTCGATCGACAAAATGGTCTAAGAAACATCCTAAATCCGATGTTTGGTTTAAATATCTGGCAGTAGGTCCATCAACTATATCTAATATATAGTTGATTATAAAATATAGAAAGTTTTTATAAACAATGGAATACATTAGAAGTAAAATTCGTACATATTCGAGTATGTTTGGCAGATAAAAGAGTTCTTTAATAAGCATTATAATATATTATTTTATTATATTTAAAAATAAACACACTTGAATATTCTAATATTATTTAAAATAATTATTCGGTAAAATAAAAATAAAATAACAATGTGGTATACTAAATGAATATACCACAGTGTTATTCCACTTTAGAATTGGGGGTTGACAAGGAATATACCAAACAAGATCTAAAAAAACAGTTTTATAAATTATCAAGCAGATACCACCCGGATCGTTTTTTAGATACCGAGTATACTCTAACGATTAAAAATAAGTATATTAATATAATTGAGGCCTACAATTATTTGAAATCGCTTGAAAAAGACGAGATTACTTCAAACTTACCCAGAGATCATACCGCTTTAAAATTTATAAATAAAATAAACCATAAAAAAACAATATCTAAAGTCATTCCAGAAAATTTCAATGAACAGTTTTTAACCAGAATAACAAGTGAAGATAAAACAAATTTAAAATTATTTTTTGAACTGGGGTTAAGCGAACAAGATATAGACGCCCAATTTGTGTTGCTTCATCAGGATTTTTCAATAGTAGAAGATAATAATTTAAAACTGAAAGAATTTATAGAAAAAAGGGAATTGGATATCCAGTTCAGTATACCTAAAAATATATTGAGTCGGGAAAATTTAAATAAACAATTCATCCAAAATAAGAATCGTGGAATGGATGTTGTTAAATATGGTGAACCAGACAATGATAAATTTTATATAATAAATAATGGCATAGATAATATGTATAAAATTAATGATGATATTTTTCTAAAAGAGTATGATTTGCCCGAAAACCCTCAAAGTCTGTACGAAATAGATAAAAACCCCGAATATCGAGATGATACATTGAATGTAGAAACATTTAATAGACGTTTAGATGAGTTAATAAAAGAAAGAGCTGGTATAAGTCCGGAACCCTTATAGATCCTGAAGGATTTATAAATCAGGAATCCTTATAGATCCCGAATCCTTGTAGAAGGATTATACTACATATCAATTTCTTTATACCCAATCTGTCCTCCCCCAGTGTAAACATAGAATCCATCATCAGCAAAATTGAATTCTAATTTACTGTAATAATCTTTTAAATCTTTATTTTTCCAATTATTTTGTGTTCCAGCAACATCCAACCCTAATATAACAAAGTTAATATTAGAATTTACACTATATACTTCTTTGATTTTTATTTCAAGGGCATTAAGAAGACGTTTTACAAATCCTGTTTTGCGGTGTTCTGGGTGGATACATATGAGTTCAATCCAAACCATTGGTAAATTTATATCCGGTTTTTTATTAATCGATATATCATAATACCCACTGTATAATGTGTTGTATTTCATATTATCATAGGATTCTAAGTTTGGGTGATTAATTAATGTTTCGGCGTTAAACGATGTGATTAAAAACCCACCTTTGGAAAAAAAAATATAATTATCTATTTTAGAATAAGGATTTTCAGAACCTGTCAAAAAATACCGTTCTAAAGCTTTCTTAGGGATCTCTCCTATTTCATCTTTGTCTGGAGATTCGCTAGATAAAAATCCCTTTGGTTGATATATGACATTCGCAATTGGTTTGGGCAATGCGCACGTTTCATTAAATTTATCTAAAATAGTAATGAAGGGTGTTTGTTCTTCTAAAGGTTTATTTTTTTGTATTTTTAAAACATTTATCATTTATAATATATTAATAAAATAAATTAATATTCCATTTATAATACTGTCCTAAAAACCAATTGTATTAATAAGACCAACCATCGCTGATTTTTTCCTAAATGCTTATTACACGCATTTAGGAAAATAGCATGAATTATATTATCCCAACCAGTGGATTTCCTGGGATACTCACAGTCCATAAAGCTGGGACAGGCTGTCCATTCTTTTTATTATCTATTCATTTAGAGTCCTCACAAAATTATTAATAATTTGTTTACCGATAACGCCATATATATTAACTCTTCGATTTGTTAATGGATTAACAATATAGGTGTATGAACCACCGCCTTTTTTACCCTTACCCTTAACAGGCTTTTTGGCTGATTCTTGCACTTTACGAGCTAAGGCTAATTCTTGTTTTTTTTCGACAAGTCTAACGTGTTTACTGTTATATACACTCTCCTTTGATTTTTTTTGTTGTTGTCGTTCTTTTTTTTGTTCTCTATTTTTACCTGATCCAAACATTATAATATAAAGAGATATTTTTATTTTATAATGATACTTTATTATCTAATATACAATATATATTTGGAACATATAATCAATCTATAGATTAAAAAGTATGATTATTAGATTAATTATCTATAATTTAACGGATTAAAATGAAACCCCTATATAAAATGCGGGTCTCATTTTTGTATTTATTTTATAGGGTTGTATCCGGTGCACCGATTTCACTCCCTGGGGTAAATCAGGGTCTTGAAGCCACGTCCGGTAACCATTTGATTTATAATCTCCCATATCTCGAAGCCTTATACCAAATCGCAACATTTTAAAAGAAATGCCAGTATCTATTGAATAAGTTGGATGTGTTTCAAGATTTGAACTTATCCTGGCGGTTGGAGATTCTAATATATCTTTGAATGACTTAAAAGCAACTCCTCCACTAATACCTCCGTATATATCGGAGGTATCACTTAAAGATTTAGAACATTCATAACCTAATAATAATCCCTGTGCAATTAAGCCTTCAGATTCGAATGATTGTTGGTGAGAGAGTGCACCATCACCATCTACAAACTTAGTAACCCAGTTAAATTTATCACTAGCAAATCTATAATAACTTAATTTATTTAATCCCTTAATGTTTAATAAATTATTTTCTAGAATAAAATCTGTATTAAAATATTTTATAGCCTTTTTTGAAAATTTCAATTCTTGCATCGAACCTATGGTATTCGACGAAAACCCTTCATCTGTGCACAGTGCAAGGGGTCGTCCGGGTGCGCACCCCTTCCCCACATCATCCGTAGTGGGTTCTAAGTTTTTCGTATCGAAATTTTGACCGCTTATAATTACTTTCATTTATAATATATAAAATATTATATTTACACTTAGCGGGATATTTAAAATTAAATATTATATATATTTAAAATTAAATATTATCTATAATACAAATGAATATGTATGGATTCTTAATGGGATTAGGGTGGCTCTATTGCTCCTATGGTCTAAAACAACTGCAATCTGAAACGGCTGTTTGTCAGATCGACGTAGATTATATTTCTTTTTTTTGGTTAATATTTACTATAGCAGGTTCTAAATTATTTCAAAAAATAGTTAGAAACACCTGGGAAGGAAACGCATCTCACGGAGCACTTTATGGAACATTTTTATATATATGTTTAATTTCAAATTATTGCGATGTTTATAAAATAGTGAACCGTTTATCATTTTATTTCCCGGTCCTCTATTTTTTTATAAGATTGGGAAATTTTTATAATAGTGAGCATTACAGTGTAAGAAGTGCTAATTATATTCAACTGTATGAAGGGTTGCTACAAGGACCAGTAACGCTTTTATGTATATATTTATATGGTGAAAAAGATTCTATATGGATTTTCATGTTGCTCACCTTAAGTATACGAATATATTTTGAATTTTTGAGGGATGCTTTTGATTATAAAAATATTATAATACCAATAATAATGATAATAACCTTTTATTTTTTAGAATCTATACTATGTTTTAAGACTGGGATATATCTAATTTTTATGTTAGATATTATGTGTAAACTGTATATAGATGATAGTCTTACACATAGAAACTATGGATTTAATTTATCCTTACTAAATAATAATAATTATACACTTAGAAATAAAATTATACACCTATGCTTATTCCCTATAGTATTTTACTATAATATAGGGGTGATTTTGGGAGCATTCAGTAATTTATTAGAACGTCTAATAAATGGCTATGTCACTGATTATATAACCATTCCACTGTTTCCATTTAATCGATACAGTTTTAATATAGCGGATATTCTGGTTACACTTGGAATCGTATGGGATATTTATAATAGATTTATATTATAAAATTTATAATATTATAAAAAATTTGAATTATAAATTGAAATTATTATATTATATTAATAATGGATTTAACTATTTCAAATGAGCAGATCATAAAAATAAGTTTATCAGAAGATGAAGCTTATCACACTGAAAATATATATAGAGAAGTAAAAAATAACATTAAAAGCGGAAATATTAATCCAGAAGGACCGTTAATAGAAACGCCAACAGGTATGAAAATAATGCTTAAATATCATCAAAAACGGTTATTGCATGAAATGGTGGAAAAAGAACATATTGGTCACAGAGTTTCTTCTGGATTAAATTTATTCTGTTTGGCGGATCAGGTTGGGTCTGGTAAATCGATTGATATTATAGCATTAATATCTCATTCACCATTAGTGGATCAATTTATTAATAATAAATTGATCTACCGAATAAATAAATATTCGCCTTTTAAAGGATTTGTGTGTGAACCAACAATAGAATTTAAAACAAATATAATTGTTATACCACATGGTATTTATAACCAATGGGTAGGATATATTACAAATTGTACATCATTAACTTATTATGGAATAACAACAATGAAATCTATAGAAACATTTTCATTTACAAATTTAGAAAACGGGGATTATAATATTATTCTAATTAAATCAACCCGATACAATGATTTTATGGGGGCTGTGTATGACAAATACATACCACATATAAATTCATCCAAAAATATACTAGAAAATAGTTTAGATAATACATTTAGTAATTTAAAAACAGATATGTCACATTGTTGGACAGCATTAAAAACTGCCACATATGATGACCAATTTATTAAAAATATAGAGATTCTCAAAGAAAAATTAACAGAACTTAATTTAGATTTAATTAAAGAAAATATTGAAAAATATGGGCGGTATAAGTTATCATCTGGAGTTTACTATAAAGGACCTGTTTTCCAAAGAGTTATATTTGACGAAGCAAATTCTATTAAAATACCCAAATGTGTATATGCCTATGGTAAAGTTAATTGGTTTATAACGTCTTCTGTCGAAGATCTTATGGAACCACATGGACGAAAAGATTATTATGCTGGGAAAGTTTTAATAAATGGTATTAAAGGATCGGGATTTATTAGAGAATCGTTGGCGGCTAATTATGGTAAAAATTATTCTAATTTTATGCAGGACATATACCTTAAAAATAAGGATTCTTTTATTAAAGAATCTTTTAATTTACCAGAACCAGTCGAAAATAAAATAACTTGTTATACACCACCCGAATTAAAAGTTTTACAAGGTATAGCAATACCAGAAGTTATTAAAGCTTTAAATGCTGGGGATTTAAGCTCGGCGATAGAGCAAATTGGTTGTAACATTTCGTCCGAGCAAAATATTGTAACGGCAGTTTTAAGCACCCTAAATAATGAATATGGGGAAAAAGAAATTCAATTAAAAGAGAAAGTAACGGCTTTAGACAGTATTACGGCTGAACTAATTATTTTAAAAAATAAACGATTTGAGCTTAAAAACTCTATTAAAGAAGTGGAAACAAACTTAAACAAATATGAGACAAAATCACTTGCCACATTTAATGATTTGATGAGTGAAAAAGAAGTCCTACAAGAAGAATTAATACAAAATATCGCACACCTTGAACATAAACAATCTAATAAATCAGGCATTGTAAAATCGATTAAATTATTGGAAAGTCACCAATCCAATTTAAAATTTAAATTGGATTCTTTAAAATCGCGAATAACAAATATTTCTGATAAAGATTGCCCTATATGTAGTGATAAAATCACAGCCCCTTGCTTAACACCTTGTTGTAAAAATGTGTTCTGTTTTGCTTGTATGGCCCAAGCGATACATTATAGTCCAACAAATGAGTGTCCTTTATGTCGTGCCCAAAATTTAACACTTGCCAAATTAACGGCGATTACGTCTGATATAATACCAACTGTGAATGATTCAAAATTACCAACAAAATTAGAATCATTAATAGATTTAATTAATAAAAACCCTTTGGGAAAATTTTTAGTATTTTCTGAATATGATAATTCATTTAATGAAATCAGTAATGAACTAAAAAATAAAGATATAGTCTTTAGTAAATTATTTGGATCTTCTGGGAGGATTAGTAATATTATACAAAAATATACTAATAATGAAATTAAAGTCTTATTATTAAATGCTAAACATTTTGGTTCTGGATTGAATTTGCAAATGACAAGTGATATAATTATATACCACCGTATGACAAATGATTTAGAAAAACAAGTTATTGGTAGAGGACAACGTATGGGAAGAACAAGTCCTCTAAATATCCATTATTTGTGTTACGACAATGAATTATGATAATGAATTATGATAATGAATTATGATACTCTATACAATAACACACCAAGATTGACTTGGTTCTTTTTCAATAGGTTGATTGTCTAATTCTAAAACTTTATGTTCATCAATAGTCCTTAATTTATCCAAAGATTGTTTAAAATTAAGTTTGTTCTGGTAACGTTCTTCTCGGTCTGTCATAATATGATTTAATTTAGTAATATTATCTAATTTATCCAAAGATTGTTTAAAATTAAGTTTGTTCTGGTAACGTTCTTCTCGGTCTGTCATACTGTTTAAAGAAGGTTTTTTGGTACATTGTGAATTATCTAACCATTTTTGTTTATTAGCATACATAATTGTGTTGGTTAAAGAACTGCTCATTTATATATATATATATATATTTTTATTAATTTTTAATTAATAAAATATAATTTTTTAATTAAAAATTCTTCCATTTTTTTATATTATGTGTATCGTTATTACCTGTTAATGAGCCTTTAATTACATTAGATTTTAAATTGTCTTTATAATTTATATTTATTAAGTTTGGGAAATAATGACCTAATGATGAAATACCCAATTTTTCCAATGGTGAAAATTTTCTTACTACTTTTGGTTTTTCTTTTGATTCTTTTGGGTTTTTACTTTGTATTTGTCTAGTTTTATTTTGTATTTCCTGTGAATATTTTGTGTAAGCTAACATTAATTTCATCTTATTATCCATTTTACCATTACTGTTCAAAAACTGTTCCATTGGATTTTCTTGTTCAGGTGGTTTATATAATATTAATTTTTGTAAAATATTTATATTATTTTCAAATAATAAATTTTCAATAAAGCTTGTTATATCTTTAAAGAATTCATCTATATTAATGTTTTCGGGTATATATTTTAAATTATTACTAAGTATAATTAGTTTATGTATTCCTAATTTAGAAACAATGCTTTGAATATTAATATTATGATTATCATATATTGTTTTATTCATATTATAATCTGAATGGTCATATATAAAATTAGCTATAAACTCGGATGTAATATATTTTAATTTAATATGATTTAATAATTGTTCATACATTTCTGGTTGATTGTTCATTTTGGTTATATAGTCATATGTTTCGGCGTTATTTAATTCTTCTTCTAAACTATTAAATAGATTTTGTATAGATTGAGTAGCACATATTTTACGGTCAGTTAATAAATCACATTTAAGTCTTGTTATTAAAATATCATTAATTATAATATTTTTTTTAAAACTATTTTCAAGAATAGATTCATCAATATCTCTTACTTTATTAATGGGTGTTTTATATATCATATTTTCAATTTTTTTGAAATTGTCTACATCTTTAACAGTTTGTTTAAATTTAGAAAGTAGGTTTGTTTTATAATTAATAGTTTCAAAATCATTAAAATTAATTTCTCCAAAATTCTTAGTATTAATAATTAGTTCGTTATTATTAATACTTGTTACAAATTGTAAATCGTTAAGTTCTAATAATACTTCAACACCTAACATATTTAATTTATTATATATGTTATCTACATATATCTCTTGTTCTAACGATGTTAATAATAAATTGTTTAAATCGTCTGATATTTTTTTATAAATTTTTTTCTTTATATTTTTATTATCCATTATAATAAAAAATATGTTTTTATTATGGATAATTACCCATTCATTATTAATAATTCTTAATTAATTATTAAGAATTAATTCTATCCTTAATTAATATTAATTCTATCCTTTGGTAATATATATGCCATATTTAAAAATTGAAAGATATCTTCCTCTGTAGTAAAATGGTCTTTGCCTATTTTCGCTATTATATCCTCCTTATTAATTGTTTTTTTTGTAGTTTTATGGGTAAATCCATATTCGTTAAGAGAATATCCTAGGTGTAAGGCTTCAAGTCTCATCTTAGCATTAAACCCTCCTGAACCAGTAAAATATAATATACCAAATGGAAACGATTCTTGGGTGCTTTCGATGATATCAATATGTCTGTATGTGGTAAAAGGGGGGAGTTTAATAATCCCCATAAATTTTTTAGCACCATTTGCCAATGTGTCCACTATTATATTTTCCTGTATTAAGAACTCAATAAACTTAAGTCTTAATGCTGAAACATCTTTAATTGAAGTAATTAAAACATCTATATCTCCAGATGATTCTTGTCCTCGTCTATAACTTCCATTAATACTTAATTTTATGTTTGGATCTATATGATTTGCGTATTTTAATAATTCTTGTTCATAAATTTCTATTTCACTGCGTGGTATTTTTATAGCTAAATCATCAAAATACTTTAATCCTAATTGTTGTTTCCCGTGTAAAATACTATAATCTATACTAAATTTATTTCTAAGATCAATTATAGTTAATATGCTATGTGTATTATATAAATCTTTTGCCTTTTTATAACCTATTCCATATATTTTAGTAAGATTATTAACAGCTATTATTAATGGATTTTTTTTAGCCAATTCAACTTGTCTTAGTTTCCCAGTTTGAATTATTTCATCTATTTTTTTTAATGTTTTAGTTGGATTTTTTTTACCATAATTTATTAAAATAGCCTCTACGTCTGAAAGTGTATTAATATCTCCATCAAATTCAGTTAGAGCTTTAATTGTATCACTGTATTCGCGTGCTTTAAATGTAGCGGCCTTTTCATCCAACGTATGTACTATATCTATCATTATTTTAAAATTATCTATTATAAGTTCTTTAATAGATAATTTTTTTAAATACAGTTCTGTTAAATTCCAAGACTTTACATTTTCTACAAATTTTATAAATTCTAATAGTTTCTTATCTATTATTTTTTTGTATTTCGTTGAATCCATTTATAAAAAAATAATAATGAAAATATTTAATCAAATATTTATTCTATTTACTCTTTTTTTTAATAATGAATTTTTTGGGGGGTGGAGTTTTAGTTGATGATGAAGAAGAAGTTAAAATATATTTATGTTCCCACAACTTCTTATGTTCGAATGCTTCTGGGACAAACTCTTTTAAGAGCTCTATAAAAACAACCTTTTTATAGAGTGCTATATCGTAAATAATTTGAATTTTTTGGGACATAATTTGAAACCATACTGTATTATAGTTATTAAGTTGTGTAGAAGTAATTTCCATTTTTACACAAAATGAAGCATATATATATATAATCAAATTTATTAACTAATATAAATTAGTTAATAAATATTATTAATTAGTATAAAATACAGTATGATTTAATGCTCGTGTTGATCAGTTATATCAATCCGGAGCGCAAGATTCCAGCAACTAGAAGTATCATCCTTCCTCCCAAACAATCCCGCGTGCCCAATGTTGGAAACAGATAATTTACTTTCATAATGGTCATTACCAGGAATACATATAGATACTCCATATGCGGTGGCTACATCTTTTACGACCTCTGCCTCTGCAGTAATTGGACCCCCCTTAGGTGTAACTGTTTGCTGTTTATAAAAAGCAGAAACTTCCATACCAGCAATTGGAAATTTTTCTACAAACCCAGCGAATGATTGTGTGGACCATTGATTATATCTATCGGTGCCCCCAGCCAAAACAGCCTTTCTTTCTCCCATGGCGAATTGTCCACCAAAGTACTGATAAGTTTTGGCGTTAATAACATATGCAGTTGTTTTGGCTGTAACTGCAGTTATAGGCTGAACCACAAACTTTTTGAGTGCGTGGCCTCGTTGTGTTGGCCGTTCGTCCGATGAACAATATGAAACTGAGACTGAACTACAACCTAATATTGGAATATCTCGCTCAGTTGTTGCTCCAAAACAAATGGTTTGTAAGTGTGGCGCCTCCTTATCAACACAGCAGACGTTACGATCGTCGCTAAGTGTATACGAAGCACATAAAATTAAACCGGGGTTTTTTTCTGTAATGGTTTCTTCAGCACACACGCTCCCCAGCCGCAAATTCATCACATCGGCTGAGATTTCTATTGTGTTAAGACCATGGTGGTGAATAATTCCGTACGTAAGATCATGACCTTTCTCTGGCAAAACTCTAGCTATTACAGTGGATAGCGATGCTTGTTTGGCGCTTATAGTATTTTCAAAATTCATAATATCATCATAACAAACGGTAGATTTAGCGAAACCGTAATCAAGCATTCCCAAACTAGCGGTAGCTACATAAGCTGGCCTTCCGTTATAGTGGGTCCTACAAACTCCTACCATAGTATCTTCTCCTTGATCATGTGTAATTCCCCCACCCGCGCTCACGAGTGCGATTCTATATGGGTCCGTACTACTTGCTTCGGCAGGAAACCTCAAGTTCAATTTTGGGGCTTCCGTGTTCTCGCCAGTGACGTAGCCGGTGTATGGGGTGTCGTTTGCCCCGTACTTATCCAGCTCTTCCTGGGTGGCGACAATAGCGGACGGACCATCGTCCGCTATACCATCCGCTCCTACTTCTGCTCTAGTAATAACTGATTGAGAAATATTATATTGTCCCGAGGCTTTCAGGGTGGTTCGATCGCCCTCTATAGTTCCAAACGCTGTTTTTAAATTCATATTTTTTATATTTTCCATCACCAAATCCATTTATATATTATACATATATAAAAATTTAACCAAACCTTTAATTTAATTTAATTTAATTTAAAATTAAATTAAATTAAAAATTTAGCGTAATCTATAATATTGAAATAGTCTATATAAATCAATATTTCAATATTAAGCGTAATATTGAAATAGTCTATATAAATCAATATTTCAATATTAAGCGTAATATTGAAATAGTCTATATAAATCAATATTTCAATATTAAGCGTAATATTGAAATAGTCTATATAAATCAATATTTCAATATTAAGCGTAATATTGAAATAGTCTATATAAATCAATATTCTATATTGATTTCAATTGACAATTAATTTCAAATTTATAGTTCTAAATAGTACTATACAAAAAATATATTAAATTATTTTCTATATATTTATTATTCTAATAGTCTAGATTGTAAATCGGTACTTATATCTGTAAAATCTTTTACTACGTCATTATTTATATACCCTTCATCTTTTAATATATCAGCCATAATTGATCTTTTACTGGATTGAATTCCCATAATATGTTCATCTATTGTCGAAAATTCATTATATTGATCGTAAAGTAAAAATCTATGTACATTAACTATTTTATCTTGTCCTAGCCGATGAGCCCTTGCGATTGCCTGAATTTCATTGGACGGATTCCAATTGGGTGATGTAATAAACAATTGTGAAAATTGCTGAAGATTGAGACCAACACCACCAGCATTAATTTGTATCAATAACACTTTAGGAAAATAGGACTTAATATTTTCTATTATATTTTCGGATAGATTATATTTAAGTCCTATTTGTTGAAATATTTTTTTAGGTGGATACATCTTTAAAATCTCATCTCTTTTTTTAAAGGGAGTGCTGCCATCATATACGTTGTAGCCGATCTTTTTAAACTTTAATTGTTCTCCAATTAATTTTATTTCATCTTTAAAATAGCAAAACACTAAACAATATTCGTCTTTAGATTTATTTATAATTTCCATTAATTTGGCGATTTTGCTAGAATTAATAGCAAAATTGGGTATTTTACTTTTAAATTTATGGTTTAAGCTATTTATCATAATTTGTGGATGTATGGATACTTGGCGTAATCTTAATAATAATTCTAAGAGCGCAAGCATTTCGACGGATTTATCCGAATTTTCTAGAATATTTAAATAATTCTTTGTTAGATTTTTTTGTATTTTATCGTATAATTTTCTTTCACCATCAGATGTAAACTCTAATAAATGATCTATTTGATTTAAATTTGGAAATTTTATAGACAATCTTTTAAATTCATCTTTTGTTCTTCTAATAAGAATATTTTTATTGATAGAGTCTATACAATCTTTATTAAAATACTGTGATGGAATATCTAAAAATTTATACAATGAAAACAAGTCTTTTTCAGTGTTTTGAACGGGTGTTCCAGTTAATCCCCATTTAATACCACCCTGTAATCCACATATACTTTTAGAAATTTTCGATTTTTTATTACGCATAACGTGAATTTCATCCACTATAATTCTATCCCATTTTCCAAAATGATGTAATATAGTTAGACCATGCATCATTTTTGTGTTGCAAAGCATTCCATAGGTTGTTATCAAAATCGTAAACTTTTTAAGTTTAAGTTCAGCCACTGTTTTACATCTGTTAGAACCATGGTAAAAGTAGACCTTTTCAGATGGTAAAATTTTATTAATAGCGTCAATCCATTGTTGAACAACTGATTTTGGTAAGATTATCAATGTATATTTAACTGGGTTACAATATAAAGTAGCACACATTTGGATTGTTTTCCCTAACCCAGGTTCATCACATAATAGTCCTCCATATATTTTATTATGTTTAGTATTAAAACCCATAAGTTCTTTTCCTAACATCCAATCCACCCCAGTTTTTTGATATTTATGTAGGGGAAAGTTTTTTTCTCGCATGTAGTCTTCGAGATTTGTGTAGCGTTCTGTTTTAGTTTTCTTTTTACTAAAGAAAATTTTTCTTTTGGGTATATGGTTCATGGTTCGATACAATTCAAAAAATAATTTAGATACATTCAAATTTAATATCCACATCTCCTAACCCCATTTCCAAGAATTATGTAAAGCTCATCTGCCCTAATTTCATCCCCCCTAATTTCATCTGCTTACAAAATTCCATATAGTCTATTTTCTTTATAAGTTTGGATCCGGACATAGGGTTTCCAATAATAGTGTCTTTCAAATCTACATTATAAATCTACATTATAAATGGTCATTCTATATCAAGAGTTTTATCTGTAGGACTGAGGTCTTTATGTAGAATATCCCATACTTTACCCATCAATACTGCTTTTGACCCACTTGTAGGAAGTTTATTTTCTTGGAGAATAACTTTTAGTTCAGCAATCTTAAAAACCTTTAGATCTTCTAATATCTTCGCTTGGGTATAATCAGTTAACATAGATTTTTTAGGTTTCTGGGGTTTTTTAGGTGGATCAATATTAAACTGAACTTGATCTGGAAAACACTTATTAATAAGGTCGTCGATATTAATGTTAAATTCTTGAGCTATTTTATTGGCAAGTAGTAATTGTTGATCCTCAAGGATATCCACTAATCCAGTAAAAAGTGTTTCTGGTATATTAAAGTCTGGATTTAATGGACTATCGCTTTTAATAACTTCAATTTCGGTAGTATTGTTAGAATCTAAATTTAATTCCATTTTGTATATATATTTATAAAGTCTTACAAATAGAATCAAATTTATATTACTAAGAAAAAATAAAATATGTTAGAATATAAATTTGATATTAAATATATCTTAGGAATATTGGCTAGAATCTATTCTTCCATACCCAACATCTTGAGAAGATCGTCTGGAATGTCTTCTGTCCACGAAATGTTTTCATCTTCCTCAATGAATCCCTTAAATTCCATTTCATCCTCTCCTTCCAGAAAGATATACTTCTTTTTAAGTAGTTTGTATGTTGTAGTGTCGCTTGTTTTACTAGGTTGAACCGCATTTTCCGAATCTACAAAGAAATCAGGCATTTTTTCGGGGTCCAATTCACATTCTTCAGTATCTTCTTTACTATTTGTTACGGTGTTTGGAGATTTTGGTTTTGATGGTCGTCCACGCTTTTTCTTAGATTCAACCGGAGCATCTTCTGGATGCTGAATTCCCCACACCCGAGCCATTAGAATTAACTTAGTTCCTGTAGTAGCAATATCATTCTCTTCAAGAATGGCTTTCAAATCAGCCGATTTAAAACATTGGAGATCTTTTAGAGTTTGAGCTTGGGTATAATCCGTAATAGTATCTTTCTTCGCCTTTTTGGCCTTTTTAGGGGCTGGTTCCGTAATTTCAATGAGAGGTTGGTCTGAAAAACACTTTTCCACAAGATCATTATAATCAATATTAAATTTATCTGCTACATTTTTAGCAAACAACAGCTGTTGTTGTCTAAGAACTTCTGTAAATCCAGTAAAAAGGCTTTTAGGAACACTAAATGGTTCAGAAATCTTTTGATCCAATGTAGGTGTTGTATCAAGAAGCTCGTTGATAATATCTTGGTCATTACTTCCTTGGTCTTTAGTTCCTTGGACTTCGTCTTTAGTTCCTTGGACTTCGTCTTTAGTTCCTTGGACTTCGTCTTTAGTTCCTTGGACTTCGTCTTTAGTTCCTTGGACTTCGTCTTTAGTTCCTTGGACTTCGTCTTTAGTTCCTTGGACTTCGTCTTTAGTTCCTTGGACTGGAACTTTTGGTTGGGAAAGTGCAAGTTTAGATGTAGTTTTTGATTTAACTTTGATTGATGTAGGCATGTTGTATTATTAAAACCATATAAATGTTGGTCAGGATACATCAAATTTTTATTCCAGCGACCATATTTTTTAAGATCCACGACTATTTTTTAAGATCCACGACCATATTTTAATAGATCCAGAAACTATTTTTAAGATCCACGACCTATTTTTGAATATCCAATCAAAAATAGTTTATAGATTATTTAAAATTCTAACATAATTTTTATATATAATAATATTATATGGTCGAAAAAATCACAGTTCATAAAACAATGTCTGATAGCGAGATAGCCGATAGGGAGGGCGAATATTTTTCAGAGAAATTTTATAAAGGGGTAGGTAGGTATATAGTTAAATCAGATATAGATGTCTATACCGCTGAAGGAAAACTATTATTAAAATTTAGGAAGAAAATTATACCTAAACACTACACTGATATGGCGTTAGATTCATTTCTAGAGGCATCGCAAAAAAAACACGAAAATAGAGGTGCGGCCGCGGGTGTTCTTGACAGAGAAAAGATGGCTAATTATATTGGAACATTTGTTAATCCAGGTAAATTTCGGACTGGTTTTGAGTCATCTGTATCTGGAAAACCCAGCAAACAGGCAACGAGCAATCTATCACAATCAAATATAGTGGGTTTTTTTGATGTCCCCGATAGAAATTTAAAAGGCAAAGGTGCTCCTTGTAGATTAACAGTTTTCAACAGAGACCATCCAGATTTATGGAAAAATAGTATCCCCTTTATACAAAACTGTGACAAACAATTTAAAAAATTAGTTCCCGAACGTCATAAGATACAACATAAAAGAGCCCAATCAACACCTAATTTTGCTATATCAAATACCGCGTTTTCAACAATAACTATAAATTATAGTTGGAGAACTGCTCTTCATAGAGATAAAGGCGATTTGGTGGATGGTTTTGGTAATCTGATAGTAATTGAAGACCCCAATAATAAGAATACTTATGATGGAGGTTATATAGGATTTCCACAATATGGTGTGTGTGTAGATGTCAGAACAGGTGATTTTTTGGCAATGGATGTTCATGAATGGCATTCCAATACAGAGTATAGACCACGAAATAAACAGATCTTTGGATCACCCAGAGAAAAAGATGTTAAGAATGGCTGGTATTTTAACAGAATGTCGGTGGTTATGTATCTTAGAGAAAAAATGATAAAATGTAAAGATGTAACATTGTGGAATAATAAAGCAGGTGGGGGGGAAGGAGGAACGGTAAAAGGAACAGGAATCGAAAATGAACTGCTAAAATCATTACCTAGCGAATATGTTAACTATATGAGAAATCAATATAATATGTTTATTTAAGCTTTTTTATAATTTATTTTCTGAAAATAAATTATAAAATTATATTTAATTAGATATCAGTGATTCGTATGATGAATTAACTAATAAAATACCTTATATCCAATTTTAGGAGAACTAATTATAGAATGGAGAGGACCTTTACCTAAAAAGATTTGCTAGATTGCGAATCTCCATAATCCACGTCTTTTAATCTAAGATTAGAATCATAATTACTGGGTTCTATTTTATTATTTTTTGTATATAATGTGTATATTACGATTAAACAAAGAACTATAATTAAAAGTATGGTTATATAAAAATGTTTACATCTATTATTGGTATTAGTATGTATTATAGTATAAAGAGAATAATTATTTAATATAGGTGTGGCATTATATATACGGTTAATATTAAATGTGTTAGATAGATATTTACCATTGATACTAATATAGTAATCGGCTGCTTCCAGAGTATTTGGAACAGTCCATAAGTAAGACCTTTTAAAATTATCTAAATAGACTATCGTTTTATTAACTAATTTTAAAGTATAATTATTCAGCGAATTTGTTTCCCAGTATATATATTGACTTTTTAAATTAAATGAATCTGAAATAGTGCTAATATCAAAACCTTCAAACTTAACATTAATATATTCGGTTGATGCTGGTTCTTTCATATCGCTTATTTTTAAACGTGTGCTATTTTTCCAATAGGTAGTTAAAGAAGATGGAACATGCCACTTGAACTGATTATCGACCATATCCACAATGATCGATAAATAATAGTGTCCATTTTCATTATGGGTCATCCACATATTATTGTCCTGAATTTCTAATTTAATATTTATAGAACTATTGTAATGTGCTGGTAAATCTAAGGTATATATGGTGTTAGGCTCAATTATTAATGAAACTGATGGGGAAGCAAGGGAAGCAAGAGATAATAGAAACAATGTAGCGCGCATTTATAATTAGTAGTAAATTTACCCAAATAATCAAATTTAAAAATTACCAATTATCGCTATTATTCAAAAAAAATTTAATATAAAAATAGAGAGAAAAGATAAATTGTGTAAAAGGATATACAATACTATTACCTATATTCTTGGTAAATTTATAAAATAAAGAACCTTCAACAAAAAATATTAGAATCTGGATAAAAAATATATTTCGTAAAACAATAAATGGACTTATTATTAATGCTATTAAAGAAAATAATGGAAAAATATAATATGTATTAACAATGAGTTCAAACAAATCCTTTGGATAATATTTATACCTGTTTATAATATCTCCCTTAATCCATCTATATTTTTGATTAAATAATTTATTAAAAGATTTGGGAACACTGTCTATAATTTGTAAATCGGATTGATGTATAGTATAGCCGTGGTTTTTAAGTCTAAGGTTTAATTCTAAATCCTCCGTTAATATATCTTTATTCCATCCACCCACCTCTAATAGAATCGATTTTTTTATAAAATAACCATTGTTTAAAGAGGCTTCAGCTGTTTTAAATAATCCATTTTTGAATATTTTTTCTAAATAGGCCACATATTCGCACACATTCGTATAATAAGATATATTTGATAGGTTTAATATAGAAATATCTTTTTCCATCAATTCACTTATTACATTGTTCAATAAATCTTTCCGGAACGTACAATCTCCATTTATAACCCCCACATAATTAGATTTATGGTCCACATGTTTCAACCCTTCATTTAACACCCCCGCCACATAACAGCCTTTTTTAACATTTTCTACTAGTTTATATTTATATTTAGATTGATTTTTTTGCAGTATGGATAAACTTTTATCAGTGCTTAGATCATTAATAAATATTATTTCACATTTGGGATATGAGTCATCATTGTAGAAACTATTAATAAGTCTGGGTAGATTTTCTTCCTCATTATAAATAGGAATTAATATAGAAATATTAATTGGTCGAGGGTTTATAGTACTGGCTTTAGTTCGTTTTAAAAATAATGATTTTAAGAAAAATGTTGTAAATAGAATTGCTAAACTGTAAGAAATATAGGATACATTGATAATTGGAATTAAAAATATATATTTTAACAACATATTCTATTATTATTCAATATCTTTAAATTCTATTATTTTTTCGTAGGGGTATTTCGATAATGTATTATATAGATTGGATACGGAACCAAATATAGGTTTAATCTGCGTGGTGTATCCTTTCATTATAATAAATTTTTTATCCACATCTATTTGATATGTGTCTAATTTATATTTTGGCGGAATTTTAAAGAAATTAAAAATATAATTCAATCCAATGATAAAAAGAAAATAAATAATGTTTAATAACCGAATAAATATGGGGCAAGATTGATTTATAGGATTTCTATAAAATAATACTACATCATTAAAATCTAGTTTATTAAATATTCCCAGTTGGGATAACCTAGCATTTTCGGCTAAACGCATTGTGGTATATGGATAGTCAAAATAGAATTTTATAATACATTTTTTTTTATAATATTGATTTAAATTATACGTTATTGTATGGTCTGGGTGAAACCCAACACCTAAAGGAAAATATATGGTTTTAACATTATATTCATTTATAAGTGTATTAATTTTCTGGGTAATTGGATCATTTATAGCCGAATATAAATTATAAGTTGTTTTTCGAAACAGGGCTTCTGGGAAATTTAGATGTTTTACAATAATAGTTCTATTTAATTTGTTGATTGTTTGGTAATCTTCACTAGTTCGTGTTTGATAATCACCATATAAATAGTAGTCGCCTTTTAACGTTTTTAATAATGTATTATTGGACTGTGTAAATAATGTAACTATAATAGAAGGCTTGTTTAAATTTTTTATGTATGATGTTAAAGAAAAAATAACATCATCTAGATGAGGAGAAATAAATAAATGATAGGATTGTTTTTCCATTAATATAATTGTTATAATATATTTTTAATATTAAATATAATTGTTATAATATATTAATTATATTTGAAATTTTTATTACATCAAGCAACTCTTTTGCTCTAGGACGTTTCATATAATCATCCGAAACCATTGTTTTAACAGTAGTAAAACCAGATATATTACTAGGATTTTCTTTTAATTCTGTTATTTTTATTATACGTTCCATTTCTGTATCCCATTTATGGGCTGTTTCATAGAGAATGATACCCAAACTATAAATATCAGCGCTTGGATCACATATTTTATTTTCTCGTTCTGGAGAAATATATAATGTGGTTCCTTCTTGGGAATTTGTTTCATACACATATTTTAATAATCCAAAATCAGCCAATTTGACGTCTATTATTTTATCAGTCCCCTTTTTTATTTTTAGCAGTATATTTTCAGGTTTTATATCCATATGTATAATGGGGGTTTCCAATGTATGTAAATAATCAAGTCCTTCCAGTATTTTATTAAAAACAAATATCAAATTATCACGGGTTTTTAATCGGTCCATATTTAAAACATCTCGCAATGAAATATCCATTAATTCCATCTGATAAAATACATTAAATTTAATATATTTTTTAAAGAGAGATACATCGTTATCGGAATTAGATGAAGTTTCCGAATCATCTAACAGAGCAAGTTCATCATCATATTCTGATTGATATAAATTACTGTCTGGTTCTAACCAAGATGTTTTATAAATTATAATATTTGGGTGATTTAATTTGGCTAAACATCGTATTTCTCGTAATTTTTCAAGCAATAAACTGGATATGTGCGATTTATCACCAAAATCAATATACATTGGCATCCGTTTTATAGCATAATACTCATTATCTAGATAATGTTGCGCCTTATACACAACCCCAAACCCTCCATTAGCAATCGGCGTTATATTTTTAAACATTTGAGAAAATAGCGTAGGTTTAAGAGTGGTTTCTATAGTAGGAAAACATATACTTTTAAATATGTGGCTTATTTCGTCTAATTTATCGCTGGTATTTAAGTTGGGTGTATTTTCAATTATATTATATATATTTTTAAGTATATTAAGTAGAAAAAGGTTTGTGTCGATTGTATCGGTTTTTACTAGGTTATTAAACGGTTCTTGAACAATAATATTCATATATTTATAAAATAAAATAAATAATAAATAATAATCAAAATTATTATTAATCCAAATAATAATATTAATCCAAATTATTAATAATCATGATTTTAAATAGTATTAAATCATAAAACCATCTAAATACGAAATAGTAATGCCCTTTTCTACTGCAGTTTTAACTTTCACTGTTAAAATCGCTGTGCTTGATTTAACAATAAGATCTGTAACATTGGATTTTACAGTTTCTTCAAATAATCCACCATTACTTTGTATATAACTTTTTAATATAGGATCGGCCCTAAATCCAGTACAACAAAACACTCTATTAATAAACTTATTACTTATAAGTTTCTTCTTTATGACAAACTTTTTCTTACCTGGTTTTTGTTTGGGTAACGTTTTATAAAAGTCTTTAAATAGGACCAGTCCTTCCAAAAATTTATTAACTGTTTTTTCCTGGTATCCTGGTAATTCGACTATTTTCGCTAACAGGACTTCTTTATCAATTGTATCTGTTAGTATAGTTGGAACAGCCTTTAAAATGGGTTCAATTCTACGCTTACCAAATCCATTACCAAAACAATAATAGCCTGCCATTAGGTCGCTAACAGTCGATTTATTGTATGAATCGTTGATAGCTTTATAAATTTTATTAGATAGGGTTGTTTTAATACCATCTATTTTCAATAGATCAGTTTCTTGTATGGAGATAATTTTATCGATCGTATTGTATCCTTTATTAAATATTTTTGTTACCATTCCTATTTTAAAATAAGAAATCCCCAACGTATTAAAAAAGTGATAAATTCTTTTAATATTTACAACATCGTTTAAATCGGGATTTAACAGTTCAACATCAACCTTTGTTTGATTCCAACCAAAATCAAATAATGCTGTATTGGGTAAACATGCTTTAGTAGAACCCAGATAAGGTTTAACAACGCTAATAACTTTAGGTATAACGCCACCACTTCGTGTTATTTTAATAATTGCCCCTGGACCAATTAATCCACCAACTGTATTATTCGTTATGAATCTGGCATTATATCCAGACACATTTTTAATAGTGACACCCTCCAATAAAACTGGGTGTATTTGTATAACTGGATTTAAAACACCATACATAGAAGGCTCCCATTTTATATTTAGAACGCTAACTTCGGCAGTTTGATCATCTAATACCATTTTAAACGCTTTGGCATAACAAGGATATTTACCAGTTGGTCGTTCATACAATCCATTATCAGTCAGTATAATACCATCTATGTCATAGTTAGATTCTGTCCGTCGTTTTTCTAACACTATACTTAATGAAGTGTTTGTTACAACACTCGCGGGCGTACTAAATACGACTGTTAAATTTAATGTTTGGAGTTTAACAATCTGATCATTAAATTTCATAGGAGTCAGATCTATATTAATATATTCATAAACAACAAAATCAATGTATTCCATTAATTTTGGATCTATTTTCCCGCGTCCTGTATAACCTGATACAAAATTACGTGGGTTTGAATACTTTGGGTATGCTGTTTGTATAATTTTCCAATTCTTTTTAGAAACAACTAATTCCCCACGAACCATTGCATTATCTAATCCACCAATATTTATATAATCTATTATCCAAGATATATCTTGTCCAACTGAACCATTCCCTCTTGTATAGGCGGTGTTTTTACCGTTTTTAGATACAACCAATAATGACATACCGTCTAATTTATCACTAATAGTATATGGACCTTTAAAATCTTTTTGCCAATTTCCTAACGCCTTTGTATCCGGCTTTATCTTATCCATACTAGGTAAAAGAATGGGTAGTTTTGTTTTTACTTTCGATTCGACATCAACTCCAATATTACCCAATAGTTTACTATTTATATAGTGTTCTTCTAGATAAGAATACAGTATGTCAAACTGTTCATCGGATAAAATAGCGGTTGCATTATAATATTTTTTAGATGCCAATTTAATTGTGGTTTCTAATGTTGTTTGAGAAGCAGACTTGGCATATTTATATGGATTTGTTTTTATAAGATTCCAATTTAAAAATTGCTTTTTCATTTATACAATTAAAAAAAAATGAATTATTGTTCAAATTTTAATACTATATTAAATTATTAATGGTATTATCCACTATATTATATTTACCAATTTCAATCAGACCCTCAAACACTTCTTTATAAACAATATTAGTTTGTGTGTTTAATAAAAGTTCGGTTAAGCCTTTATATATTGGTTCATACCTATTATCAAGAGCTCTACTATTATTATCCTCACTATCACACCGATTATTATAGATAGAGACATTATTACCAGTATAATTATGACTAGGGTCATTATCGCAAGAACAATTATCACTACAGACCCTACCACTAGACACATTATTATTATCACAAGAACAATTATCACAATGAGTGTTACAATTATTACAATTAGTATCACGACTACGGTCAAAATTATTCCCACAACTACATTGATTACTAATATTACAATTATCTATACTAATATTAGTAATCAATGTAGATTCCTGGGATGCTTTACGGATTTTAAGTGTTTTTGTTTTTTTAGAATTATCGTCTATCCTTTCAATTGTACCATGCTTAGCTAGGGCATTATTATGTAATCCACATAAATCGCCAAATTCTTTATTAGCTTTTCTACTACATTGTTTTTTTTTACCAGTTTGGGTAAGTCCTTTACAACATTCATTATCTAATAAATCATTTTCTACACGAAGATTAGGCATTTAATATATCTGTCTTAAATTTATTTATCATCAAATTTATCCTCAAAATCTAATTAAAATAAAGCTTCGACTGAACTTGTATTAATTAATTCTCGATTTAATTCATCATATCTATATATGCGATATTTCCCTGGAGCAACATTATGGTAAATAGCGGTTTTTTCATAAATTAGATATTCATTGATTGGTAAATTAGTTATTGGATCAAAGACAACATTATTACTATTTTTATAAGAAGTGTCAACCAAATCACTTTCCCAGTCATAAAATTCCCCTATAATAATTTTTTTTTTATTTAGTAAATAATTTTTATTATCCACTATGTCAGTGGCAAAAATACCATATGAATTATTTATATTGTCGAATATTTTTATTTTTTCGGTATTAAAATCTTCCCACCATTCCTGTAATTCATTAATATCCTTACTAATATATAAATCTTTATCTAAATCATAATTATTATACTCGTCTTTATTTAATTTAGTTTTAATTTTAAATTTTATTTTTTTACTACTGACTTCAATTTTTGAACTTTCCATTTGTTCTTTATTATTAATATTATGTTTAATAGATTTTTTTGTAACAAATTTTTTATAATTATTTAAATTAATCTCACTATAAATATTTTTTAATAATGGATTATGTTTTCGCAAACCTTTAATATACCAATCAATGACACTTTCTTCATCTGGATATTCGTTTACTCTTCCTATTTTAGATGAAGTATTTCTTTTATAACAAGATTTACATAGTTCGTCTAAAAATACACTATTTTTACATTGTTTATTAATATCCCAGTGTTTACTATCCCAGATTCTGCTCATACATCTTAACTCTTTTTTATAGTCTAAATCTGGGATAATTGTATGCTCTATATTCCACTGTTTTTTAATATTAATGGAATCAATAAAACGTCCAAGTTCTAAATATATAAGGTCAAACTCTTTCATTTAATTATAAATAAAAAATTATATTAATTATCAAATTATTATTAATTATCATTAATTATCAAATTAATATTATTATTATTAATTTAAGAATAATAATATTAGTTTATTGTATGGCTTGTGATAATAATTTAGATGTAATTAAAAAATTTTTTAGTATAATAAATATAACTGTGGATAATTTAGACAGTCTTGAATTATTAGAATTGGATAGAGATTTATTATTAAAAGAAACTATAAACAGCGAATTTTCCAAATTGGTAGAAGAGTCTAAAAAAGTGTATAATAGTTCTAAACTAACATCTTTACATAAAAACAGATTAGAAAAGCAAAAGTTTCCAGCCATAAATTTATTAAGACAAATTTTAAAATGCAATCATTATAAATTAACTCCCAAAACAATAAGTTTGGGCTACCATAAAAATGGAAGGAAAATTATAAAACGGAGCTATATAATAAATAAAATAGTGTAAAAAATTACTCTATATATTAAATCTGTTGTGACTCCATAGATATTGTTCAGGATGTTGTTTTATTAAATCGGTATATTTATACGCTACATCTTGAACTATTTCTTCCAACGTTTTATCTTTAGTGTTTATTTTAATATATACTAATTCTAAAGCATATTTTTTGATTATGACAAAACTTAAATATATATCTCTGTTTTCCCTGACAGAAATATTTATTAGGTATGAATGGAATCTAACTGATTGATCCAAAAATTTTACTATAGTTTTGTCGTTCGATTTTTGATCAATAGGAGTTATTACCGTAAAATATTTACCAAGTTCTTTTAAATTAATATTATTATGTTGGACCATTTTAAGTATCCCATTAAAATCCAGTTTAAAATTACCTTTATAGATAGTGTACACTGATTTCCCCGTCAATTGTTGAAACCCAGTAAGATCATAGTATAAACCCAAATGTGCTGCGGTAAAAAAAGATTTATGTGGCACATCTATATGATTAATACTATAGTATTTTTTTAAAAAACTGTTGCGAAATAAATATTGATTTATACAAGTTAGCAGATTAATTATAAAGTATTTCCACGAATGAAACCGTATATGGTCTATTCGTTTATCTGAAATGTCTGGAAAAACAATTTTAAGATTGGTAACAATAATTTTATGCCGTATGTTTAGGTAGTAGGGGATAAATGCTAATAAATAAGCGACATTATAAATTATTTCAAGTGTATAGTTTATATATAATTTATGTAGAATAAATAGACCGATTGTAGACAAGGTTAAAAAAGTAAATACCATATTAAATAAAAGAATGATAAAAGTATAGCAGAAATTCCGTAATATATATTAGTATTAGGTGAATTATCTTCTTCCTCATCATTAAATTTAATGCCGGATTCATAATAAAATAAGTTAGTTGATTTTGTAGTATCCGGCGTAATAATTATATTAGGAACTTTAGATAATATTTCATTTATAGTAATGCCTTGTAGTATATCTATTTGTTTAATATTAATATTAATATTATTTTTACACCAATTAGCAATATCCATAGACATTATCGAATCAACCCCATAACCCAATAAATCTTGATCTAAACTTAATTCATCAACACCTACTAATTTTTTAATATGACCAATTAATCTATTTTTAATATCATCTATATCAACAGCCTCAGTATCTAATGTAGAACTGTTTAAGTAATTTTTATACAATCCCTTTGTTTTAAGAGAGCCTAAATTATTCCAATCTTGGTCTGTAATACATACATTGAACAGTGTTGTATTTAACAAACATATTTTCATCGTACTAAATAGGTTATGATAAATTGTAAAATTGATACCATTTGACATCATAACATTTGCTAAATCATAGTCTTGCTGTATCATACCACACCCCCCAATAGCCCCTAAATTAATGGATAAAGCAGGGAGATTACTTTCATGTCTCTTTTGGCAATACATATCCATATAACTATTGGCGGCTGAATAGATACTTTGCCCAGGATTACCAATAAGAGATACGATGGAGGAAAAAGCGACAAAAAACGTATGTTCCCGATTACTATTAAATATTTTTCCTAAATTCTGTATGCCTTTCACTTTAACATCTAATACATTTGAAATATCATCTTCTACAATATTTTTTGCCAACTTATCCATTGTTTTACCAGCTAAATGGAACACGCCGTCTATATCAAAATCTTTTAATAAATCATTTAATTCAGCATAATCTAATAAATCGGTTTTTAAAGATACTAACGAAATAGTTAAATCATTTTGGTATGGTAATGTAGGATTGGATTTTCTGGAAGTAACAATAAATTTTTTAGCCCCATGTATTATCATCCATTCAATTAATTTAATACCTAATCCCCCCAATCCACCTGTTATTAGATAAAATTTTGTGGGATTAAAGAATGATTTAGGTAGGAGTAATTGTTCTGGTTGATAATTATCATTTGTTAATATATATTTGCCGATATGTTTACTTTTAGAAAATTCTAAAAAGACTTCTTTATAATTATTTATTGGAAATGATTTTATATTAAATAAATTTAGTTTGTTATCTTCAAATAACACTATAACTTTATCCATTATAGATCTAATTAAGGGATTATTACTTTCTAACAATTTATCAAAATGTATAGAATGGTATTGTATACTTTTAATAAAATTTTTAAGTGCTATAGAACTATCATTGTATAGATTTTTTTTACTCACATCTAATAATTTACCCATAGGTTTTAATAAATCTAAATTGGCTTGTAGATGTTCATCAATAGTGGCACTTAAAATTACATCCACACCAACATTGTCTGTAAATTTTAATATATCATTTTTATAAGTGGTAATATTTCTTGAATCCGTTATAAAATCAATGCATTCGAAACTTTTTAAATAGTCTCGTTTTTCATTATTACCAGCGGTAGCAATTATTTTACACCCAATATATTTACATATTTCAATAGCGGCTAATCCTAATCCTCCAGTTGCCGAATGTATTAATACGGTATCATTAGGTGATATATTTGCGTAATGTATTAAAGCTAAATAGGCTGTTCCATAAGATATGCCTAATGAACTTGATTCGCCGAAACTCATATTTTCAGGATTCTTCCATACATACTTTTCATTGCATATAATTTTGTTTGAAATTCCCTGCCCTTTTATAGTATCAGTGCCAAAAACTAAATCACCCACATTATAATGCTTACTTTTGGTATCTGTTACAACTCCAGAAATCTCATAACCAACATTAATATCCGGGATTATATCTAAAATAACCGCAACATCTTTAAAATTTATAGCAGAAGCTTTTATATCTATAATTACTTCGCCATCCAGCAATTCATTTATATATTTGCTTCTAAATTCTAAATTATTTATACTACCTTTAAAACTATAATCTAAATAATAATGTTCGGAATATGTATAATGATCGGTTATTTGTTCTAAATTATAGTCAAAAAATGTATTGTTTTTATAAAACGTTTCTATATGTTTAAAATCATATTTGTTGATATTTTCAGCTATATTTATCTTATCACTGTAGTAACATACCTTATAATGAATAGTTTTACTTTCATTTATTAAAGACCTAATAAATCCAACTATTTCGTAATGTTCTGTTATATTTATTAAATATAATTTATCTATATTTTTATCAAGTATATCTCTTATTTCTAATAGATTAGTTGTTTCAATAAATTCATATCCCTGTGAATTATCTAGAGAATCTAAGGGAATGTTATTTGGTTTAAGTGAATATAAACTGGTCGTATTCGTTGTAATATTTTTTGATAAAAGATTTGATAATTTAAAAATAACATTAAAATTGTTGTCTAAAATGTACGAATCCGTTACACAGTGTTCTACAGTTTCTATTTTATTAATAGTATATGCATATTTAGGAGTATTATTATTATAATAAACTATTTGTTCTATTTTACTTGGAAGATATTGATTATTATTTGTTAGACCTTGTATAAACATAACATTTGTTAATGTAATATCAATTGATGTAGGATTAATTTTATAATTTTTATTAGACGTATCCTCTATTAATGTTAATATGGAATTATCCAATACATAACTTTTACTAAAATTAAACATATTATTACCAAAATTAAAATTTTTATTACCTAATATATTTATCATTTGATCTTTAGATAATGTATTGTCGCTATTTAAAATAGCATTACAATCTATATTTTCTGGAGTAATACTACTATTACTTATATTAAATGTTAGATAGTCAATATTGTTATTTGTAAGTGTATATTTATTATCTACCTTATTAACATTAAATTCAATAGAAGACTTTACCTCATACATGGTATGTATTTTAAAATTTTCTATTGTATTATTTACCCCTAATATATATTTATTAATTAAATCAATATAACATACAGTGGGTAATATAATTTTGCTTCCAACAATATGATCTTTAACATATGGATATGTATCTTTTAAAAACCGTATTTGGTTTAATGGGGTATGTTTGTCAAAACTTCTATTTACAACAGATTCTGGCTGATGTATAAATGTCTCCCTATCCCATTCATATTTTGGGAAATATTTATTATTTTTTTTACCAAATCGTGTCATATCAACATTCGTTCCACATAAATACAATTTAGCCACAGTTGATAAAAATCTATACCCTGAATCTTCTTTTCGGTGAGCAGATTGTAATACTAATTTTTTAGGATATATTTGTTTTATAGCTGAACTTAATACTGTGTGTGGAGAAATTTCGATAAAAATATCAGCCTCGACACATTGGTCTAAGCCCTCACTAAATTTTACGGTATCCCTTATATTATTCCACCAATAATTATCTGTATAATCCTCTTTTTCAAGGGTAAAACCAGTTACGGTCGATATTAATTCAGTTTTAAAATTTTTAATAGTTATATTTTTAGTGTTTTCTAAAATGGCATCTTTTATACTGTCCTGGGCGGATGAATGAAACGCACAACTTCCTCTTATTTTAATAGCAACAATACTATCTTTTACCAAATCTTCTTTACATTTATCGATATCGACCGATAATCCAGCTAAGACAAATGATTTAGGCGAATTTATAACAGCCAATTCTAAACTAGGATATTTAACTAAATATTCTTCTATTTCATTAATAGGTAAATTTATAGCCAACATATTTCCAGAATTCACCGTTTCTTGTTGATATATACTTCTATAATAGGATATTTTTATAGCATCTTCTAATGTTAACGCTCCAGAAGCATAAAAACTGGCCTGTTCTCCAGCACTATGTCCTATTACATATTTAGGGTTTATATTAAATGATTTGTACAGATGATACATAGCGATTTGAAAAAATGTAATGCAAGGCTGTGCCACTACAGGTTCATTAATAGGTATAGTGATGTAGTCGATTGTATCAGATTTTATAAATAATCCATATTTTTCTATGAATGAAAAGCCTGTTAGTTTTTTCCAATGACGATCACACTCTAAAATCCAGCTTTTAAAGACTGGGAACCGCTCCATAAAATCAATACCAATATCCATAAATTGGGGTCCCTGTCCACAAAACACAAATGTTATATTTGGCTTGTTTTTACTAAATTTACCATAGATACAGGAAAGGTCTTTATTTCCCTCAGGTTCAAAAACCCTTCTTTCGAATTCTGTTTGATCTTTGATAATAAATAGTTTTGCTTCTTGTAAACTTTCTTTCATATTTTGGTTATAAACATATTCTAAAAAGTTATTTTCATCACATTCTAAAAACGGATGCATATTTTTATCAATCGACACTTCATTAACACCGTTTATTGCTAATAAGTGGAGTGTATTTTGGGCTTCTTCTACATAATACTCCTCATTATTATAATTTTCTAATACGCAATGAAAATTTGAACCCCCAAACCCATAATTATTTATACCCATTATAATTTTTTTATCACTAATAGTTCTAACCTCGTCAATTACTTCTAATTTTAAAGTATTGAAATCGATGTTTTCAGAAGGAGTGTTAAAATGAATGTTGGGTAATAATTTTCTATATTTCATCATAACTATAACTTTACATAGACTTGCTAGTCCCGAAGTAGCTTCAGTATGTCCTATATTTGTTTTTATTGAACCAATGGGTAAAAATGTTTTCCTCTTGTTTCCTAATATTTCGCCTATTGACTGTGTTTCTATTTTATCACCGACTTTTGTCCCAGTACCATGACATTCCATATAAGTTATTTTATTTACATCTATATTTTTATAGCATTTTTGAAGTAATAATTTTTGAGAACTTAGACCGGGCATCGTAATACTCTGTGTTTTACCATCCTGGTTTACAGCCGTATTATTTATTATACAGTGTATATGATTTTTATCTCTAATTGCTTTCTCTAATGGTTTTACAATAGTAATCACGCAGCCTTCAGAACGAACATACCCATCGGCTAGATTATCAAACGCTTTACATTTTCCATCAGGTGATAAAAATTGTCCTTGTGAAAATCCAACAGATGTTTCTGGTAATAATAATAAATTACTTCCACCTACAATACATTGGTCATTTTCCCCATTAATAATAGACTGACAGGCCAAATGTAAGGCGTGACCAGATGATGAGCACGCGGTATCTAGGGTTAATGACGTTCCTATAAGTCCGTAATAATATGAAATTCGATTACTTAATAATGTTAGCAACCCTCCTAATACACTAAATTGATTTAAATTTTCGGAATCTTCCAATTGTTGACTAAAATATTCGGTATTACAACAACCCATAAATACGCCTGTTTTTGTATTATGAATATCTTTTTTTTTAATTCCCGCATTTTCCAAAGCTTCATACACTAATTCTAACATAATTCGTTGTTGTGGATCTGTAACATTAGCTTCTTTGGATGATATGTTAAAAAACTTATTATCAAAATCAAATACTCCTTCCATATACCCCCCTCTTTTAGTTCTTATTTTCCCAATATTATTATCTTTATCATAATATTTATCTATATTATATCTATCTTTAGGAACATTTTTAATACAATCTTCTTTATTTAATAAATTATTGTATAAATCCTCTAAATCGTTAATATTATTTGGTAATTTAAGGGATATTCCAACTACGGCTAATTTCATTTATTATAGTCTACTATAAAAATTATATAAGAAAAACGTAATGTTACACTACCTATTTTTATTTATAATGTATATACCTGTTGTTGATAAATATATTACAAAACTATTATACAATCAAAAAAAATTCCACAAATTTTCTAAATTATTTTCAAACTATATTATTTATTTTAATATAGTCGTAAATATATATATATTACTTTATAAAAAAATCTATTACAAACTTATCTTAAGATATTTTATTGAACTTTTTATAATTAATATTGTGTTTAAAATGTTTTTGGATAGACCACGACCCCGTGATTCTTATTTATTAAATGATTTTAGATACATGCCTGTATATAACATAAGATATTCTAAAAACTGGCATATAAACCAATCTTTTCCAAGTGGGCATACCGCTACCCTATATTTAACTTATTTCTTAACCTATAATAGTTACTTAAATTATCTATATTTAGTCCTTCTAGGGTTAACAGTATTTTCTAGGATTAATTCGGGGGCACACTATGTAACAGACTGTGTATCCAGTATTTTAATATGTCATTTATTTAAATCTAAATTAATTTAAACGATCCAATTGTTTTTTAAAATCACTTATTTTTATATCAGGGTATTTCCCTGCCAATTTATAGGATATTAATCTTTTATCTATGTTATTTTTATATAGAACATAATTTTCAGTTATATTTTCAATCGTTTCTAATTCAGTGTCAATAATTTTATGAATAGTGGTATTATTATCACCCAATAATAATGATTTAAACAGTTTTATAATCGCATTAATGTTGTCTAAATTGAAAGCATCTTTTTTGTAAGAAAAATAGCATTCTACTTTATTATCAAATTCACATATGTTAAATATAAGTAACTGCCTAATTGTATTTACAGTATTTTCGGTTGAATTACTGCTTAATTTGGCCTTTCCTAAATCTATATATCTATCTATATTTTTATTAGCATATTCAAAATGGATTCGTATATTTGGAAGACTATTTAATTCTACTTTATTTGTTAAATATTCCAATGATATAATATTATTTTTTATAGTGTTCAATAAAGTTTCAACATATTTAATATAGTCCCTTTTTGATAAATTTAACACTTTTTCTGAAAAAGTTAAAGGAATTAATACAGTATTATTGTATAATCCAATATTATCAGTATTAGTTCCCATTACTGTATCTATTGTTAGTTCATTTTGTCCAGATATTAAATGTAAAACAAGTAAGAATATAGATGTAAAATAATTAAAAAGTGTTACAGAATTTAATTTTAAAAATAATTTAACACTATTATATTCTCCCCCTTCTATACTAAATCTAACCCTATCTTCTTCAAAAGAGTCATTATTTTCTTTCACTTTCAAATACGTTGTACAATCATTTGGTAAAATATCTTTCCAAAAATCTATAGTATTTTCAGAGGGTATTATGCTGGGGTTATCTTTTAAAAACACGTTGGTAATAGGAATTTTATAATATAATGAATTATAAATATCGGCTAGATTATTGCAAAATAATATAATAGCGACTCCGTCAATTATAATATCACTAAACAAAAATACTATTTTATTAACCTTTTTTAAGTATAAAACCTTTACTAATAATTCTTGTTCTATATCTAAATAAGTATTATTAAACATTTTTTCTTTAATTTGGTTTTCCTCTATATTTTCATTGTCATAGACATTGATTTTAATTTTACCGTCATTATATTTTTTTACTAAAGTATCATTTTTAATTTCAACATTTGTTTTAAGATCTGGAAACCTGTATAACAGATAATTTAATGATTTCTCAAGAAGTTTAATATTAATATCTCCTTCAACATTTAAATCAAAAGATATGTTATATATGGGAATATTTTTATAATATAAATGCAATAAAGCAATTCTAACTTGTGAATAGGATAACATTAAATAATGTTATATTATAAATTATCCATAATAACATATTATAAATTATAGATAATATTATAAATTATCCATAATATTATATTTCTCCATTAATTTTTGGATCTGAATCTCTTTCTTTTGGTATAAATCGTCTAACCATTCTTCTGTAATATCAAAAGTTGGTATTGGATATTTATTTATTTCTAAATAGATTTTAACATCTTCATTATTAATTAATTTTAAAATTAATTCTTTATTGGAACATTTTAAAAGTGTATTATTTTGGGTATATATTATATTTATATCATTTATAAAGTGTATATCTTTGGGTAGAAATTTTAAAATAGTGCGAAATGCTTGATACTTTGGATGAATGACATATTTATAGTTATTTGGTCCTTTAAAATCCGTTTTAGCAACACCTTCGAAATGAATTATGATATATCTATTATAATTACTGTTGTACCATTTTTTTATACTATTTCTTACAGGGGTTATATATGACCCATTGTTTATAAAACACGCATTAATTATAGTTAAAACAACCTTATCGATAAAACCAATAATAGTATTAATGGATACGCTGGAATATTTATAATAATTAATAGTATTTCTATAAAATAGATATGTTAAAAGCAGATAATCACAATTATAGGTATGATTAGCATTTATAAAATTAATTTTTTCGGTATTTAATAATTCATTATTAATAACGATTACTTTATAAAAATAAAGTAATTCGGTATTACTGTTCCAAAAATAATTTAATATATGACAAAACCTTATTCTAATTGTATCATTCCAAGCAATAAAGTAACATGGTATAGCAAAGAATAAAAATAATACGGTATTAAATACGAATCTTAAATACCTTATTATTAAATTTAGTGTCCACATTATTATAATAAAATATTATATAATTTATGATTGATCTTATCCCGACAAAATTAACATTTGGTAAAGATATTTCCAAAATAGAATTTACTGAAGAAAATGTCCATAAAACCTTTAAAAAAAAAATAGAATACGATAAAACGATTATATTTTTAAAATTATTTAAATATACCGATTGTGTTCCCCAAATAATAAATAAAAATGATAAAACCCATATAATAACGATGACAAATTGTGGAGATTTACTGTCATTGTATAATCTACCTAATAATTGGAAAGAACAACTTTATTCTATTCGGGACCATTTTATAAAACACAACTTGTATATATTAGATCTGCGTTTTTTACCTTATACCCCCTATGTTATAAATAATATATGTACTAAAAATAATAAAATATATATAGTGGATGTAACAATGTATAGGGAAAGAAGTAAACTCTACATAAATTATAAAATAAACTTTCTTATACTAAAAATATCCCTCTATTTGTATTTTATTAATAGTAAGCTTATACTATATTTTTTCCATATTATTTTAGAGATATATCGTCTATTGGAAGACTTTCTTGAAATAGTATTTTTAAGGGATGTTTCACTTATTGAAGAATTGAAAAATATTATAGGTTATTTTAATTAATTTAATTCTTTTAATTTTTGAAGAACTGTGTTAATTTTGTTGGTTATAAATAGTCTGGTTTCTCTATTTACCAATACATCTATATTATCCAAAGGAAACCATTTTGCACTCCTAATTTCAACCAGATCTTTTGGTAATAAATATTTATTTTTAAGTGTTCTTTTTATTTTAATGGGAAAATAGTATGTATTATTAATTTTTATTTTATACATACTGTCATATATTGTTAAATTTAACCCTGTTTCTTCGGTTGTTTCCCTAGAAGCACAAATACCATAACCTTCATTATTTTCCAAATGCCCTTTTGGTAAGCCCCATTTATCCACTCCTTTATCATACATATATTTATTTTGAACCAAAACGATCTCATCTAAAGTATGATTAAAAATTATACACCCACACTTTACTGGATTCTTTTTAATTTTACTGTCCCAAACTTTATTATTCCATCTATAAAACTTTTCATTATAATTATGGGGTGGTTTTGGCACAATTCGTGTCCATTTCTCACTATCATTCATTTTAATTATTATAAATATATATATATTTAAACATCAAATTTAATTATTATAAATATATATATTTATAATAATTAATGGACAATGTAAAGGAAGAAATATTAAAAGAATTGGAAGAATTAAACAATCAATCACTCATAAATTCGCATATACTATATAATCAAAGTAATACGATTGAAACTATTAATAATTCGCTGGTTTCTGTTGAAAAAGAAGTTAAAATATCTAAATGGTATTTAAATTTAATAAATGCTACATTTGGTAAAGTATATAAAACATTTCACAACCCCATTATAGTTGATAAATATCGAAATACTAAGGATAGTTTATGTCTATATTTTGGTAAAGGACTAGGTGGTAAAGGACTAGATAGTGGAGGACCTAATAATCAAAGACTAGATAGTGGAGGACTAGAAGGTAGTAAAGGACAAATCAATGATACAATATATAGTAAAATTAGAGAAATAAAAGATATAAATAAAACTGTTTCCAAAGAGTTAGATAATCATATTAATAAATTAGATGAATTGGATTTGACACTAACACATTGTCAATTTGGAATATCAAATAATATTACTAAAATTGAAAAAATGTTATAATATATATACTTAAATAGTATTCATTAGTTAAGTATACATTAATAAACTATGAATAAAAGAAGATTGTTAGATATTAATAATTTAAAAATATTAGTTAAACAGGAAAATATAGAAATTACTAACAATACAATACGCATATTATTAAACGGTCCAGAAGATACGGTATATTCTGGAGGGTCTTGGGTTATTAGAATTGAAATAACGCCTGAATATCCCTATAAATCTCCGTCGGTTGGGTTTGAAACAAAAATTTATCACCCAAATGTGGATTTTAATAGCGGGAGTATTTGTCTGAATGTTTTAAATCAAACATGGACCCCAATATATAATTTGTGTCATATTTATGAGACATTTATACCTCAACTCCTACTTTATCCGAATGCTAAAGACCCATTAAATGTGGATGCTGCCAGATTATATCTAGAAAATAAAGATGGTTTTGATAAAAAAGTTAAATTAACGATGGATGAATATTGTTATTCAGTAACCATATAATTTCTTAAATACATATACAGCATTATATTGATGATTAACTGGGCTTAAATCCACAATTTTAACTAATTTAAATCCATTTTTTTTAGCTAGTTTTATATAGTAGCTAACTTTATGCATAATAAATTTATGCGTATTTTGTCTCATATAGGAGTTTTTCTTAAATACAAATTTTTCAACAAATTGTATGTCCGATTTATTAAAAAACCAATCGGATTTATACTTAAAATTATTAAAATCCAGATTGGTCGATGTGTTCCGTTTATCGGTATATTTTTGTGGATTATAAAGAGGTATTAGTGAGGAGGATTTTTCTAAAACAGGGTCAAATTTGTCTCTATGAAGTAAGTGTATACATAAAAATCCCTTAGGCTTAATCCAATAATTAAGATTTTTAAATAGTTTTTCTACATTGTTGGTGTAATAAATCGTATAAAAAAGACATATTATGTGGCTAAATTCGCGTTTCACAAACGTAGATTTGTTGTGAAAATCTCCTCTAATTAAATCAACACTGGGATTATTTTTTCTACTAATAGATAACATTTTAGCGGATTTATCTAATCCAGTACATTTATATTTATATTTGGTTAATAATTTAAGATGGTTTCCTGTTCCACAACCTAAATCTAAAATATTTATAGAATCTTTATTAAATTTATCAAAGGCATATTGTTTTAAACTATATATTTCGTATTCATTTTTAAGGTCGGATTTAAACAGTTGATCATATATATTTGAGTAGAAACTATCATAAATATCTGTATAATTTTCACGTATAGATTTCGTTTGAAACTGTTCTATACTATCTATATCGTTTGATTTCCAATAATATCCTATAAATGCGGTTATTAAAATTATTAGTATTAATATAATTTTATTCATTATATTAATATAAGAAATTAATATAATGAATAAAAATTAATGTTTATTGGAATAGTGGGGACAATGTCCCTTTAATAATTCAACTAATTTACTAACACAACTATCTCCAATTTTACTGTCTGGGTGTGCCTCATTTAATATAGTTCTAATTTTAGTTTCCAATTCTTTATCACAACAAGTCATTATATTATAACTTAATATAATATTTTTGTTTAAATAAAAATTAATTTATCTATTTAACTCTAATTACGACTCTTCTACTATTTATATTATTATCAGCATTATTTTGATATGGACAGTTCTCACTAAACGATTTAACAGTCATCACTGCCTCATCTATTCCCAGTGATATTAAATAGTTTTTAACTTCCATACCTCTTTTAATCGCCAATTTAGTATTGACATCAAATTCACCAGTAGGATCACTATGAGCTTCTAACAGAATTTTCGATAAGGGAGTTTTTTATAATAAGTTAATAAATCATTTAAAATTTTTGTTGACTTTTCAGTTAGACCGTGTTCATTGCTATTAAAATAAATAGTTTAGTTATACTCTATAAAAAAAAGAAAGACATATAGTAATGAATAATATAATCCATTAAACTCTATGTCCCAATATTATTATTTCCAATAGTTTAATTCTCTAAACCGGGATTATTTTTATATGATCTATAACAGGATTTTGTTGCTTTAACAGTTTCCTACCTTCAGCAATATAATTATATGCACAATTATGGTTTTCTGGTAAGCGATGTGACCCACAAAATGTTATTTCGCATTTACAATCCATATCAGTTAATTTTAGTTTTTTATTACATTTATCACCATCTGTATTAATAATACATTTACAACGAGATTTTTTGGAATTCATTTATAAATATCTCAATATTTTAAATTTTTAATCAATTTTATTTTCTATGTATTTTTATTGACTTCTGAAGAATCATTCACCGTTTCATTATACGAATTATCATAAAATTCAAACTCGTTGTCGGCTATATTCCCAATAACTTCATAAAATTCGCTGTATATAATATTTTTATCATAGTCATAGTATATTGTTTTACCACCAATACTATCTTTTATTAATTCATCAACATCAAGCATGTCTTCCTCTTCCCCATCTTCCCCATCTTCCCCATCCTCCCCATCCTCGCCATCCTCGCCATCTGCTCCATCCTCGCCATCTGCTCCATCCTCGCCACCATTCATCTTATTGATTTGAACCTTATCTTCATTATCCTCTATTAAATCATCATCATATATACTAGTAGAAGATGTAGTTTCCGAACAGCTACTCAACGAATCTAATTTCTTTGTATTATTTAAAGCAACAATTCGATTTACTAAATCATAATTAATCCCAGATGATTTTATAGGTGTTATATCAGTATCATAATTTAATTCTACAAATTTATTTTGAGGTTTTTTCCTAAAAATAATTTTTTTAGTGGACGGCATTTATACTTTTTAAAATTTAATTATTAATAATCAAATTTAATATATTTTTATATATAATAATGCAATCTAAGAATGACCCAGTAGACGAATCTCTAAAATATAAAGCATTATTAAAAGATATAAAAGATCTAAATGACATAAATAGAGATTTAACCCAACTAATGAACACCCAAAATGATCAGTTAAATCTTATAGAAAATTTAACTGATAAAACTGTAGAAACTGTTAAAGAATCTAATAAAGAATTAGAAATAGCATCTAAATATAATATCAAATTTAAACCGATTATAATAGGTGGGTTAATAGGAGCATCTTTACTTAGCCCAGTTAGTTTATTGGTTGGAATTAATACGCTGTATTTAATGGCTGGAGGGGGTATTGCGGGGTCCATAGTGGGAAAAAAACTGGCTTAAACGATGCTATAATCTATTAGTTCTTTGGGTATCTTTTCAACACCTTTCAGTTTACCACATTTTAAATAATATAAATCTTTATTAGTATTATTAACCACATATAACCTTCTCCCCATTATTTCGTCAACATCATCTTTATCTACTTTATTAATAATATCTACATTATTATGATTAGTAACTTTTTCTGGTTTATTAATAATATCTACTTTCTTAACTATTTCTGTCTTATTCATATAATCGGATAATAGTTTATCCAATTCATCTTCAGATAAAATTGGGTAATTGGGTATACTATCCCCTTCTAATTCTATAGCGTGTGTTCCGAGATAAGGCTCGACATAAGTAGAATTCTTATCTATATCCCAATCATCAAATATTTTTTTACTGTATGTGTAGGGTATATTATGAACACTACGTTTATTAAAATAATGTAACTCTTTATAATCATTACATATTAATTCAACAATTTCTACTTTATAGCCAGAATTAATAGCCGTTCTAATATAATTACTATAATCCCATATTTTATTATTTAAATTAGATACATATATTCTTGGCACACCCATATTCAAGTATACTAAAAACTGTTCAAAGGTCCAGCTTTGGGCTTTATTTAATAAACTGCGGTCAAAGGCATATTTATTATTTTTAATGAAAAAATCATCCGATGAAACAACCGAATAAATAGAATTCCGATTTAATTCCTTATTTAATATGTAATTATTCTTACCTATTCCAGGCACTCCTCTTAAAATTATAATTGTTCGTTCGTTTGTACTATTTAATTTATAAAATATGTCGTTTCCTTTAAACATATTTAAAAGACATTTATAGGATACGAGGGTAAATAATGTTAACCAGCCCAGTGAATACGTTATTAATGGTAAATCTTTAATATTTGAAAATGTGGTTAAATATGAACGATTGTTTTGGGAAAAAATTTCTTCAAACATTATTTATATATATAGTATAATATTATAAAACTTTAAATAGTATAATTATATTATTAATTAAATAGTATTATTATTATCTATATTAATTATCTATATTAATTAATAGTATACACTTTTTTCAATAAATAAAATTGATATATTTAAAGTGATTTTATTATATCAATATACTAGATCATTATTAATAAATGCTTATTATAAAAGACACCCCATATTCTACAGACAAGGCCTTCCCAGATTATCCTTTCGAATTAAGTGATTTTCAAAAACATTCCATAGACGCAATAGATAATTCTAACCATGTTCTGGTATGCGCTCCTACATCCAGTGGGAAAACGCTTGTTGCCGAACATAAAATACGAAATAGGTCAAAAGGGAAAAAAATAATTTATACAACTCCTATAAAAGCACTTTCAAACTTTATATTCAATGAATTAACCCATAAATACCCAGATATAAGTTTTGGGATTTTGACTGGGGATATAAAATACAACCCAGACGCCGATTGTATAGTAATGACCACCGAAATTCTAAGAAACCTTCTTTATAACAAAAAAATAAAAACCGATAAATTACAACTTACAGTAGAATTAGATGTTTATACGGATGTTGATGCAATTATATTCGACGAAGTTCATTATATAACCAATAAAGAAAGAGGGCGTGTTTGGGAAGAATCCATTATTCTTTTGCCCCAGCATATCCAACTTATTATGTTGTCGGCTACAATAGAACGACCCGAATTATTTGGAAATTGGTTAAGTTCTATAAAATCCCAGGATGTAACACTGGCAATGACCAATAAACGAATTGTTCCATTAAAACACTACGCGTTTATGGGGTTTTTAAAAAGCATTGATAAATTAGAGAAGCGGGATTTTAAAGGGATAGAAGCCTATGATAAAACATTGGTTTGTATTATGGATGAACACGCCAACTTTAATCCCAGCATATACGACAAAATAAAAGAACTTAAAAAAAACTATTTTAAATTTATTTCTAACAAATCTATTTTTAACGACCTTGTCCAATTCTTAAAAATTAAAGATCTGCTCCCAACCATTATATTTACACTGTCTAAAAAAAAATGCGAATCGTATGCTAAGTTAGTTACTGTTTCTGTGAATGATGCTACTGAACAATTAGAATCATTGGCGATTTTTGATAAAGAACTGCGAAAAAGCGACCATTATGAACATTTAATTAAACTAGATGAATATGCTAAGATTAAAACGCTTGTTCAAAAAGGTATTGCCTATCATCATTCTGGAGTGTATCACGTGTTTAAAGAAATTATTGAAAAAATGCTTTGTTATGATATTGATGGGAAAAAACATTCATTTATTAAAATATTATTTGCCACTGAAACATTTGCAGTGGGTATTAATATACCGGTCAAGGCTACTTGTTACACTGGTTTGAGTAAATTTTCGGAAGGGAATTTTAGATTACTTAAACCACACGAATATAAACAAATGAGTGGTCGGGCTGGTAGGAGGGGTATGGATAAACTGGGTTATTCTATATTATTACCCAATTTATATGATTTGCCTACACAGAGTGAAATGACGGAAATTTTAATGGGTAAAAGTCAGATTATTTATTCTCGGTTTGTTCCCAATTTCCAATTTATTTTAAAACTAATTCTAACGGGTAAAGATCAAATCGGTCCTTTTATAAGGAGTTCGTTATTAAATAGAGAGATTGTAGAAGAAGAAAAACATTTAACCATGGAGATGGAGACCGTTCATATTCCTAACAGAGATTATAGCAAATGTGTTGAATACGAAGAATTATTAAATCCTCGACTAGATGGATTTATAAAATTATCGCAAAAAATGATAAAAAAAAATAGAAAATTGGCTGACGGCATTAAAAATGAATTGGGATTTAATGCGTTGTATGAAGACTATAAAGTGGATAAAGAAACAATTGAGTATAGAGATAATTTACAAAATAATTTAAATAAAAATAATGGTTATATCGATAGTTGTATACTAAAAATAATAACTTTATTAAAAGATACCCAATATATTAATGCGAATTCCAATATTAGCGATTATCAAAATCTACAACCTCCAGATATATCAATAAAGGGTATTATTGCTAGTCAAATAAATGAATGCAATGAAATTATATTTACGGAATTAATCATGAATAATTATTTAGATAATCTTCAGGGAGCAGAAATTGTAGCAATTTTGAGTTTATTTATACAGAGTAAATCCAACACAGACGAGACTCCCTCAATAGAGGGTTTAATTATACCATCACATCTTAAACCAAACATAAAGGCTCTCCTAGATATATCGACGTGTTTTGAAAATAGGATGAATGACCATAAACTGTATATTGATATAGATTGGTCTTTATCGCTAAATTCTATAGATTATATGTATGAATGGGCGTCAGGGGCGGATTTTAATACACTGATTCAAAAATATGGTTTATTTCCAGGAAATTTTGTTAAAGATGTCATTAAAATAAATAATATTGTTCAAGATGTTATTAAGATGGCGGGGATATTAGAAAATCCCGCACTAGTCTCGGTTGCTTCTAATATAGAACAGACAATTATAAGAGATTGTGTTAATATGGAATCATTGTATGTTAAAGTATAAAATTTATTTAAAGTCAACTAAGATAAGTGTATTAATGCGATTAGTTAAAAAATTATTTACAAAAGAAGATCCTTACTTTATTCATAAAATTTTTGGATCACTATCCTTAATAAATTTTATTTATAGATATTGTTTTATTTTAATCGAACACAATGATTTGGGGTACAGTAATTGGTCTAATTTTAATTTTTATACATTTTTAATTCATTTTATTCTATCATCGTCATCCTTAATATTTACTGTATTACCCAATAGAATAATATCATCGCCATTAATAATATACGAAGAGTATCGAATTCATGCTATTCTATTTACGTTTAGATCATTTGGTATTTATTTAATGGACCAATTTAATCTATTGACACAATCCAGATTAATTCTATTTATTTTATGCTGTCATTATTTAATTGATTGGGTAACCGATACATATGGGACTAAAGGAGTTACAGCGGTTCGTAATAATGATAAATATACCACTGCGGTAAAATACTATGGAAGGTATTTCTATTCTTTTTACCAAATTCTTGTAACTGGATGTCTACTTTCTCCTATTGGTAATAAATCAAATCTAGCATTTAACAGTATTATAGCGATTCAATCATCCGCTTTTTTAATGACATTGAGAAGAAAAGGATTAATTAAATGGACTACACACGCCTTTTGGTATAGTTTGGCTCTTATGTTAAGTTATTATTATATTATAATATCTGTCCCAACCAGGGTTATTATAATAAGTCTACTAGTCTTTATATTACGCATCTATAAAATTAATAAATATCTTTCCTGGGGTTTATTTTTACTTGTTTATAAAATTTGATATTATTAAATACAATTATATTTGTGTAAGTATGAATCTTACCGCTTATCCAGAAGCTTATATAAATAATACAAATAACAATACTATTTTTAATACATATAATGCCATATTACCATCTAATGTATTAAGTCATTACCAACAGGAAATATTAGCAAATGAGGATGGATGTATATTTAAAATCACTTATAAGAACACTCAATTTGGATGTGAATCTTTTTTATATATTTCGTGTTTAGAATTTTCGGCTCCCGATACTATATGTTATTTATCAAATAGGGTGTTTGATGAGTTATTAATGGATATAATGAATCCTGGGGAAATTACGATTGAACTATTTCATCCACCCCAGGCAACATTTATCAAATTTAAAGTCTTAGATACTTTAATAGACCAAATCGCTGATATAAAGACCACCTTGGAACAACTGCTTACAAAGAATTATAAATTTATACGCCTAAATCAAACTATTGAATTATTGGGCGAAGAGATAAAGGTAATCGAATTAGAACCATACAATGTATGTTTAATAAATAATACCGAATTAGAAGTAGAATTTGATATAAAATCTGATCCTAAAGAGGAAGTTGCTAAGGAAGTTGTTGAGGAAGTTGCTAAGGAAGAAGAGGCCCCTATATTAACACGAGAAGAATTACGAATTAAAAGGTTAGATTTTTTTAATAAAAAATAATAAATTTGGTTTATTATTATTTATCAAATTATGCGTTATATAATAATAAACCAATAATTTAAATTATTATTTACATAAGTGTTGACACATACTTCGGTTCAATCCACTCGATAAATTAGGAATACAATATCCTTCAATACAACCCCAATATATATTTTTACATATTTTTCCACACTGTTCCAATGTTCCCCCAGTATTATTATAATTTATTTCACATTTATTATTAATACAGTTGTATTTTTTATCTACTGGTGGCGGTGTAGGCGGTGTAGGTGGTGTAGGTGGAGGTGGTGTAGGCGGTGTAGGCGGTGTAGGTGGTGCGCACGCAAACTTGGAGGTAATATCCACTTCGTACACAAGGGTTCGTGTTTCACCCTTGACGGTAAAGGTTGGATCATCAGCAGATGGATCGCACGTGACAGACGCAACGGTTTGTTGCCCTTCTTTTCCGCCAGAGAAAGTGACCTGGATCACCTGTGGACTCTGGTACGTATCAATGACCCAAGACTGTTGTGATACTAGACCGATTGGGACACAGGAATCTCCAGTTATTTCACCCTGACCAGCAGAGTTGCCTTGGTTCGTGCCAGCGGCGAAGGTGCAGTATGGCATCGAGCCATCGTCAATGGGAAGACCGCCACCAGTCATTTGGAAGTAATACATGTAGTCGTTTGTGGAGTCTGGACCAGAGAAGTAAGAGTTTCCATCACTGGGCTGGATCTGACTAAAGTCGTATTCAATACCGTTACACGTACACCTAGTGTTCGTAGTATCAGGGGAATCGCACTGCTGGTGGATAGGAGCAAGTAGACTTGGTACTATAGATTTGGATAATTGACTTAAAGAAAGATTTATAAATAATAGGTTAAGTAGAAATGTTTTAAGCATTGTTATGTATTATTTTTAATATAAAATAATAAATAATCAAATTTTTATATTTTTATTATGATAATTTATTTAAAAATAAATTATCATAATAAATTATGTATTCTGTCTATAAAGGTTATAAACCAGGGATATATAATTCTTGGGATGAATGTAAAAAACAAATAAACGGCTATAGTGGAGCCAAATTTAAAAAGTTTGATAATATATTAGATGCTAAAGAGTTTCTAAAACATGGCGAAACAAACGTATCTCATATAGATAAATATATTAAGAACGAACAGGGAGAAAATCCCCCATCTAACAACGGAATCTGTGTATACACAGATGGAGGTTGTTATGGTAATGGAAATATTATTTCTTATGGAGGTTATGGGATATATTTTGGTGACAATGATTCTAGAAACGTATCAAAACTGATCAAAGGAAGTTGTACTAATAATATATGTGAATTAAATGCCATTTTGGAAGTTTTGGATATATTGAAATCAGAAATGGATAAAAATATAGAGATTCATATTTATTCTGATTCGGAATATAGTATTAAAGCGTTTACTACTTCAGGTGATAAATACCATAGAAAATTATGGAACCCTAAGCCATCTAATATGGAATTAATTAAAAAAGGTTATTATTTAATTAAATCGAAAAGAAATACGATTCATTTTCACCACGTGTATTCACACACGAATATAAATGATATCCATTCATTGTCAAATGAAAAAGCCGATAAATTAGCCACTCTAGGGTTAAAACAATCTATAGACATTTCGGTTAATTTGGGATTAAATAAGTTTAAAAATGGAAAATATAAGAATAAAACATTAATTGAAGTTGCTGAATGTGATAAAAGTTATTTATCGTGGTATTTAAGTAATAAACCTTATAAAAAAGAGTATATTTTTCATTATATTATAGATAAATTTATAAATTAATCTGGTATAAATTGATCTGGGATACTAAGAATTGATCTGGGGATACTAAGAATTGATCTGGGGATACTAAGAATTGATCTGGGGATACTAAGAATTGATCTGGGGATACTAAGAATTGATCTAGTAAGAATTAATCTAGTAAGAATTAATCTAGAGATATTAAGAATTAATTTAGAGATATTAAGAATCAATCTAGAGATAAGAATTGATCTGGGATACTAAGAATTAATCTAAGAGATACTAAGAATTAATCTAGAGATAATTTAATACAAATATAATATGATGGAATATTTTACAAGATATAATTTAATACTAAATTTAATTTCTTTTTCAATATATTTGGTTTACATAGAGATTAATCCTAAAATAAGGAGAATATGGTTAAGAAAGAATTCAAATAATAATTTTTTTATAAGTTTATCTAGTTTATGGAATTATAGTATGTATCCTTTTAAAGAAATTAAATTATGGTATCCAAGTATGTGGGATCTTAATATTTATATCAGTATTCCAATAATAACTGGTTTATTATCCGTGGTTAATGAATATGTAAAGTTTTGATTAATATTATAAATTAACTATTAATGGATACATATAATTTTACTAGTTATAAACAATTATTTAATACAAACTTAGAAACAATTCTTAAAAAAGAGATCGATTCTAAACCTTTGTATGAAATGGTTATGTATGCTTTGGATGGTGGAAAACGCTTACGTCCCGTAATATCGATAGATAATTGTTTAGGGATGGGTGGAAAATTGGATGATGTGATAAACTTTGCCGTAGCAATCGAACTGATTCATAATTCAAGTTTAATAATAGATGATTTACCTTGTATGGATAATGACGATTATCGCAGAAATAAACTATCGTTTCATATTAAATATGGTGAATATAAGGCTCAAATAGTATCTAATGTAATGGTAAACATCGCTCTTAAACTAATTTATTATAATTTTAGATATTTGGAACAAGAGCAATTAACTATTATTATTAATAATATTGTAAAAAATTTGGGAATATTGGGTGCTGCTGGAGGACAACTTATAGATCTTACACCGATTTATACTGAAAACAAAAAAGATTTAATGAATACAATAGACAATAAAGATATGATAAAAGATTTATTTAATAAAAAAACGGCATCTTTTTTTGAAATTGCTTTTTTAGGGGGGTATATATCTGGAAAAGGGTCTATTAACAATTTAGAAAATATTAAAAATGCTTCTTATCATTTTGGATTAGCTTTTCAAATATACGATGATTTCGACGATGTTCTACAAGACAGCCTTAGGAAAAACAATAATTTATTGGATCCAAACTATATTAATAATTTTGGATTAGAAGAGGCTAAAAAAGAATTTAATAATTCAAAGGATAACTTTATAAAAAATATGCTAGAACTTAATATATATTCTCCAACAATGAAAGAATTGATAACTATATTATCTAAACGAATAGATTAATATAATATTATCTATGATAATAAAATGCATTTAAAAGATAATATTGTAAAAAAATATGGTAAAACAAGATTAACAACTGCCATAGTATATGAAATAGAAAATCAAACCGAAGTTGATAAAAAGATTATAGATCTTGTTAGTAATGTAGAACAATTTATAAATACAAAATATAATGTATCTTATAATTTAACAACTTTAATAAATAGTTTACTTTGCATATATCATTCAAACACCACTATCAATAACTTACCTTCTATGACGGATTCCATTTTAAATGGTTCTAAACCAAATTTACATATTGTGTTTGGTGAGACAATAAGTCAGTTGGTATCTGTATCTCTTTTAACTGAATCATTATTTTATATTAATGAACTTATTATTAATAATAAAGTCAATGTGGAAACAAGGATTAAAATGATGGATGTATATATTAATTATACTCCACAACTAGATAATGTTCTTGAAAATAAAGAGTTGTTGAAATTAACCATCGATAAAAATATTAATGTATTATTAATGAAAGCTTTAGATTTATCTATTATGGTTTATGGTAATTTAGTAAATCAAAGTGATACCCTGATAATACAAAACTATTTTAGTTTTAAGTTTAATTTACAGTAAATTTTAATATATAGGGTTGTTATGTAAGTTAATATATCTGGAGAACGAATTATATACATTAACTCATAATATAGGTCTCCTTATAAATTCTAAAATAAATAGTTAAGGTTTATTTTGAAGATTTAAAAGTTATTTTAGTATATTATAATGTATAAATTTATTAAAGTTTTATCTCATACTAATCCAGAAATTAGTCACGTGGCCTATTTATATCAAGATATGACAACACACAAATATTATTTATCATATACGCATTTTAATAGAGAATATATAGAATATAAACGCGCAAATCAATATATGCTACTGATAGATAATGAACCTAAAACAACTAAACGAGTGCTTAAAAATATTAATATAGTCAAAGAAGTGACACTAAACGATTTTATATTAAAAAAAATTAATGATTATAAACTATAATTAACCTAGTCCCATTTTAAATCTCCAAGGGTGTAAAATTTAAATTTAAAAATAATTTAGATTATTATTTATATGACAAATGATGCAATGACAAATGATGCAACGACAAATGATGCAATGACAAATGATACTATTAATGATAATCCAGATAAATTTATTGAAGAATTTTGGTTACATTTTAAAAAAAGCATGATAAATTATTATAAAACAACTAAATTACGTCCTATAGACGAATGGTCAAATAAGTTAAATTATTATCAGTCCAAAAAAAATTATATAGAAATAGAGAAACATATACTAAATTATATATCGTTGTATGCGATTGATTTAATGCGTGATGATTTAATACGTAATGATATTAATTACCATATGAATATATTAGTTACAAATATTAAACGGTGGAAAAAGGTGTTGAAAAATTATGATAGTATAATTGTTAAAAATGATTATTATAACATCATATTTTTATTAATAGATATTTATAAATCTATTATGTATGATGATAAGTTTGAGAAATCTCGTAAGATTATTTTTTCTCAATTAGAATTAATATTACTTTACAAAGATTTTACCGAGCTTGTAAAATATGCTGTAGATAATAATAAACCTTCTATACTTGAAAAAATTAGTAAGTTTTGTGACATAGATTGTATTTTATTAGAATATTATAATATTACAGTCAAAGATAATTTATTATAAAAATTTGATTAATATTCACTTAAAAAGGTTGTAAATTATTATAATAACAATGAGTAACGATAAATTTTACAACCTTTTATCTATTAATAAAGCAGCCACTGATGTTGAAATTAAGAAAGCATATAAAACAGCAGCTTTAAAATTTCATCCAGATAGAAATCCTGATAATCGCGATGAATCTGAAAAAAAATTTAAAGACATTAGTGAAGCCTATGAAGTATTAAATGATCCAGAGAAACGGCAAATATATGACCAATTTGGTGAAGAAGGGCTTAAAGGACGTGGAGGTGGGGGTTCTTCCCCTTTTGATATATTTGAGCAAATGTTTGGTGGTCAAGGTATGGGTCGGGGACGAGGACAGGGAATGGGTCGAGGAATGGGAGGAGGAATGGGTCGAGGAATGGGGGGAGGAATGTTTGATGGCTTGAGGGGGTCTCCATTTGAGGGGATGTTTGGTGGAGGTGGAGGCCGTGAACGTGATAATAAATCCGTACCGGATACGCAGATATCCATTAAAATATCATACAAGGATATGATGTTAGGGTCTGATAAAAAAATTAAAATCAGGAGAAAAATAATTCAAAATAGAAATTCGATGGATTCTTGTAAAAAATGTAAAGGTAAGGGTAAAATAGTTAATTTAGTTCAAATTGCTCCAGGTATGGTTACCCAATCAGTCAGCGATTGTAGGTTGTGTAATGGAGTTGGTCATAATATAAAATATTTAGAAAAAGACGAAATTATAACAATAACTATCCCTAAAGGTGCTCAGAAAGGAGAATATATTAAAATAAATAATAAAGGTAATGAAGGTTATAATAACAATGGTCATTTAATTGTGGTATTTGAGGAAGAAACTATACAAAATGTCGGTCGCGATACACATGATTTAGTATTAAAGAAACAAATTTTACTATCGGAAGCCCTTGGTAATTTAGAGTTTATCTTTAATCATCCATCTAAAGATAATATTGTTATTAAAAGTTCAGCCATTATAAAACCAAACACCATAAAAACAATTAAAGGTTTGGGCTTTCCTATTAAAAACAGTGTTAGAGAAGGAGATTTAATTATACAATTTGATATAATATTTCCTGATAAAATATCATTCGAAAAGTTAGGTCTGATTCATAAATTGTTACCCATTCGTGTTGTAGATACTTCTAAAACAACCGGGTTGAATGATTATTACTTAGAAGATTTTAATTCTAGCGAAAGTCGGGCAAATGATGTAGATAGAGGAAGAGAACCCGAAAATTCGGAAGGAGTACAATGTCAAACTCAATAAATCGATATTCATTAAAAACTAATTATTTTATTTATTATTATACTTTAAATAATAATAAATAAAATTTAAAGACAAATAAATTTGAATTATATTTAAATATTATTTACATTAAATATAAAATGGAAATTAAAGATTTAGAAGAAATTTCAAATAGTTTATTAACTATTTATAATGAAAAAATAAAAACTATTTTAGATACAATATCAATTGATTATAATATAAATAATACCGAATTATACGATAAATTTTTAAAAAAAAAAATAAAACCTAAATTAAAAAATATTCAATTAGATAATTATATATGTATGGCAAGAAAACAAGATGGTAATCAATGCACGCGGAAGAAAAAATTTGGAGAATTTTGTGGGAAACACGAAACAAATCAGAAATTTGGGAGGATTGATGATTATAATAATTTAATAGATAAATTATCTCAAGATGATAATTATATTATGACCTGGGTAGAAACTATAAATGATAAGGAATATTTGGTTGATAGTAATAATGTAGTATATACAAATAACTTAAATAATCCTCAAATAATTGGGAAAAAAATAAATAATTTAATTGAATTTATAAACAAATCTGAATAAATATATATATTATTATATATAATGGGATTTATATATAATAATAAAGATGAATTAGTTATTATGAAAAATAATATTTCTGAAGTTCTGTCTGAAGTTGATTCTCCTCTAACTAAATCTATTCAAGTTGAAGCGGAAGTTACGTCCGACGATAAAAGTATTCCTCTAGTTGAAGTTAAAGAACAATTCAACAAAGTATCTAAAACAGATATTAATGAATTAAAAAGTATGATTGTTACTATGAGCAAAAATGCGTTATCAGTTTATAATGATATTAAAGGTATAATTCCAGACACAACACCCAAAGAACATACATCGTTAGGTGATAAAATATCTGGAATTGTCGATGATGAAATAAAGGAATTATCGTCTAATATAATTAATAATACTAAAGAAATTGTTACCGAAGTTAAAAATAATTTATTAGGAAGCGAATTTGATAAATTACACGACACCCTTAACAAATCCTATAGTAAAACAGTTAATAATGATGTTCAAGGATTAATACAAAAAGTTTCAAGCGATATTATTTTTTTATTAAAAGATGTTCAAAAATCATTAAATAATAATGTATCAAAATCTATACCAAATCAGGATGAATCTCCATCTATACATATAATTAATAGATATATGGAACAAACTAAAGAATTGATTAATAATATTGAAAAAACTGTTAATAATAGAGAATTATTGATAGAAGTGTGTTCTAAATCTTTAAAATCTTTTAATAAAATAAAAAATAATACTAAAAAGAAATTGGATAATTTAGATGCCGAATTGGTTGATGATGAATTGGTTGATGATGAATTGGTTGATCACGAATTGGTTGATGATGAATTGGTTGATCACGAATTGGTTGATGATGAATTAATCAATAAATCTATAGAAGAATTAGATTATGGAAATGTTTTACATTTATTTAAAATAATTAGTATAAATTCAAAAAAATTACTAATCGATATTCAAAAAGCTATTAGTAATAATTTGGAAGATGATGATTCACACGACAATGTATTAAAATTAACGAATACAACCAAAAAAATATTTAACGAAATTAAAGAAGCCTCTATTAAACATGCGTCCGAAAAAAATAATTCAACAGAATTAGGCTCGGGTATAAAAGAAATGTTAATTCAGATATCGTCGAGGGGTATAAAATTATTTGAAGAGGTTAAAGAATCAGCCGATAAAATTGTTGAAGAAAAAACAATAAATGTGGAAGATACAAAAGATACAAAAGAAACAGAAGAATTGGTTGATAAATTTATAAGTAGAATAAATGAAATATTAAAAGATAGTAAACAAATTATTAGTAAATCTTTTAATAATAATTCATTGATAAATAAAAGTATATCTAAATCAATTAAAGAACAATTATTTTTGGAACTCGATGAACCTTTAGATAAAAATCTTGTAACTAAATTTAAAAAAGTCTTTAAAGAAAGTTTAAATATAGAAAAGGATAAAAGTATGACGGAAGATGTACTTTTTAAATCAGTGGATAAATTAAATTTAGATGGAGCATTATATAAAGTAGTAAAAAGTATTATTGGATTTGTTAGTTTAATGTTACCTTCTTATATAGAAGATGTAGATAATAAATATTCTCAGATAATTCTACCATTCACTGAAATAATTATGTTTTTTATTAAAGGGATTATATTAAAATTACCCATTGATACCAATGATACTACTCCAGAGTTTAGTCCAAAAATGATGACGGATTTATTAAATAACAAAGCTTTGGATAAAACTAAAACCAATAATTTAATAAATTTTATTAAATATGCTGGCTGGATAAATTTTAAATTTGTTGAGATTAGTGAACGTGTTGGTATGGATAATTTAAATATGTCTGGATTAAATTCAGAACATGTAAATATATTCACTAATTTTAAAACAAAGGCACTATCTATTTTAAAAGATACGCAGCTTATTTTTAATAAAGTTAATACCAATACAAACGTTATATTTAAAGATATTTCAAAATCGATAAAAGAACAGCTTAAAAATAATGATACCACTAAAAGTTTTATTAATCTAGATGATTTATCTCTTACTGAATTAATTTTAAAACTTACTAAAGATATTACCAGTGAATATACCAAATTAAGTAAAGAAATTAAGGGAAATACTAAATATAAAAATTCTGTAAAAGACGATGATAATACAAAAGATATTTTGTTAAATATAACAAATGAAATTGTTGACAGGTTTAATAAAACTAAAAATGTATTAATAAATAATGTATCTCCAGTACGTAAAGATGGCAAAATTACTTTAAATAAAATAAAGGGTGAAATATTAAAGAATTCGGTTAATGCTAAACCGGATTTTTCTTTTGAGGAATATTTACAAGAAAGATTAGTTGCCAATCGAGAAAATCCTGACAGTTTTATAACTACATTTATATCACTGGGGGTGCTAATAGTGCACGAATTAATGATGACATATATTGTCGAGTATGAAAAACCAGAACTAAATATATTAGAAATAGAAGCAATTCATGAAGAACATATGGATTCAATACTAAATAATTTAATAAAGATGACTGCTTTATTTATGTCTGTTGGTATAAATCTGGTCGGTGGGTTTAATGGGGATGAAATTTCGGATGAAACTTCGGCTGAATTATTGGGTATTAAGCGGTTTTATAAAGCTAAAAATGCCCATATTTCTAGAGCAGAAACAAGAGTAGCTTTCTATGAATTACAAAAGGAAACTATATTAAAAGCAGATTACGATTTGCCTGATCCCGACTTACTCAGATTAGCGTTTTACCATTTAAGCGATAATGATGAAATGAAATTTATTGAGGTTAAAAAAGTAAATAATGAAATTGCGGAAATTGTGGGATATTCGATGGTAGTAGGAGAAACCCAAACTGATTATATAAAACGAAATACTCCCGCGTATAATATCTCTTATTCTATATACTATGACTCAACCGATAAAGAGAAGGCTAATAAACTGGGTGCTAGCAAATTAAAACCCCTCCCAAAACTATCTGATAGAATGACACATCCAATTACTAAATCAGCAAATAGTATTGAGACCGATATAGAAACTGTTAATGTGCTGACTGCTGACCCAGAATCCGAGGCCGAACCTGAACCAGAATCCGAGACCGACTCTGACTCTGAACTCGATTCCGATTCCGATTCCGACTCTGAGTCAGGGTATAAAAATGCTGTTTCCTACAGGAAACCGATGGCCGGTGGTTTACAAAAGTTATTACTTGGAGTAGGTGGGTTATTTGTAATTAAAAAAATAATTTAATTATACATTTTAATTAAAAATATATAATTATAATATAGAATGGATAATTTATATAGAAAAAATATAAAGAATAATACTGTTATGGAAAAAGTTAATACACAAGTGGCACGGAAAGTTTATTATTATGCTGGTTCTGGGGTAATAAAGCGTTCGTTTGAATCTGACTGGACGGTTGTGAACCCGGCGGCCTCGTAACAGTCCCCAGATATTCTAATTCTAAAACAGGTATAAAGAGTTTCGCTGGATTTAAATTCGACCCAGATTCTAGAGTAGGACCGCGTTGGAGTTTTGGAGTAGAGGGTGGAATGGTACGGGGAGATTTAAAAGATACGGAGCACCAGCTGCTGGCAAATGGAGCTCCTACTGGGAACGCAGGCAGAATGACAATCCAAGATGAAAAATCACTTGTAGTTAATGCTTTGAGATCTAATGGGACCGTCACCTTAACTGGATTTACTGGTTATAGCTTTTTGGATGTAATAGCAAGAGTCTGGTTAGATAATAATCTGAATCTCGATCCAGATGTTGGTGAAATAAGCGTTAATGACCCGCTTGCTACTAAACACTTAAAGCTAAAGGGACGCACATTTGGCGGCGCACTAACGTATGATGTATCCGACCGGTTTTCGCTTCGATTAAAAGGAGATAAAACACAGTACGACAAAGAGTCATTTATACTTGAAGATCCAGACTATACCTTCACTATTAACCCCGAAACCAAAAATTTAGCTGTAGAGTTAATTTTCACGTTTTAAAGACTGACTCCTTAACGGAATTGTTATATTTCAAAGAAGCATGGTATCAGGTTTAAACACTTTCGAAATAACGGTGAGGATTCATCCATTTATCAGAAATGTCAAATTCCTTAGGAATTGATTCGTTTACATTTTTTAGAATATCATACCAATTACATTCTAGGGATTAAATAAGAATTAGAATCCTAAACAAAACCGATGTTATTAGGATTCAGCATTTATTTCATCAAAGCGATGTTCACACATCAAGACAACCGTTTTATTTTTTTATTACTCGGATTATAATTATAAAAATAAAAATTTATATAGGATTTAATTAATATAGGATTTAATTATTTACTTAAATTATTTTATATTCTTATATTATAATGGGATTTTTATATAGAAACAATAATGCTGTAGAAGCTGTGGTTGAATTGGAAGAAGCTGTGGTTGAATTAGAAGAAGATGTGGTTGAATTGGAAGAAGATGTGGTTGAATTGGAAGAAGATGTGGTTGAATTGGAAGAAGATGTGGTTGAATTGGAAGAAGCTGTGGTTGAATTGGAAGAAGCTGTGGTTGAATTAGAAGAAGATGTGGTTGAATTGGAAGAAGATGTGGTTGAATTGGAAGAAGCTGTGGTTGAATTAGAAGAAGCTGTGGTTGAATTAGAAGAAGCTGTGGTTGAATTGGATGATAAAGAATCAGAACTCGATTCTGATTCTGATTCTGATTCCGATTGCGATTCAAACTATAATAAAGCTATTTCATATACCAATCCAGTTAGAAATACCAAAGCATTTAGAAATACCGCTCAGCCTATAGGTATGTTTACAAAACTTTTAATGGGTTTGGGGGGTATACTAATATTTAAAAAAATTAAGAAATAAATTTGATATTTTTATTCATATAAAATATTTAAATAAATGTTTAGTGATGAAAAAGAAACGGATAAAATTTGTAAAATATATGAGTCTACTGATATAAATTTAAAATTATTAGGTGAAAAAATAACTAATTCTGAATTAGTTATTTTTCCAACAGAAACAGTATATGGTATTGGGGGCAATTTATACAGTAAAACAGCTGTAGAACAAATTTATAAAATTAAAAATAGACCCATAACAAATCCGCTAATTGTTCATTGTTTAGGACGTTATGATGCGGAGACCCTTATTGAGATAACTGAACTAGAGAATAATATATTTTCTAGTTTAATTACTAGATTTTCCCCTGGACCAATAACATATTTACTAAAATCATCTAAAAATGTTCCAGACTATATTCGAAATATTAGCGACTATGTTGCTATTAGAATCCCAAAAAATAAAATAATTAGATCTTTGATTCAATATTCGGGTGGTCCAATATGTGCCCCTAGTGCAAATATATCAACGCGCACAAGTTCTACATCTTTAGAACACGTTTATAAATATTTTGGTAATACAAAAATTAATATTATTAATGATGATAATTATGTCTGCGAACATGGTATTGAAAGCACAATTATTAAAATAGAAAATAACACATTAACGATAATGAGGCATGGAGCTATTTTATTAAAAGATGTAGAAGATTTTATAAAAACATATAATGCTAAAAATGCTGTTGATATTATATTGGGTGACCCTCTATGTAAGCCTCTAAGTGAGCCTCTATGTAAGCCTCTAAGTGAGCCTCTATGTAAGCCTCTAAGTGAGCCTCTATGTAAGCCTCTAAGTGAGCCTCAAGGTCCCGGACAATCCAAATTACACTATAGTCCAAATAAACCAACCTATATATTAAATATTATAGATTTTAATTCAACAGATTTAAATTTTCCTAAAGATCTGAAAGATATAACAACTAAATATCTTTCAGATACTATTTTAATAGATTTTAATTCACTGGGTTTTAAATATAGGGATTTATTTATAGGATATGTCGATTTAAGTAAATCCGGTGATATTAAAGAAGCAATGTTTAATTTATATAATGTATTCCATCAGACAGATTCATTAACCTGTAGCAAACTACTTATTTATAATTTCAGTTTTGTTAAAGATAGTGAAAGTATTTGGGATAAAATAGTAAAAGCGTCGGAAAATAAAATACTTAGCATACCATTAGAATTATTAGGCTAAATCCTTAAAATAACTTTCCATAATATAATATAGATTATTAATGCTACTTTACAGGGTAAAGTATAATCTTATTTTACTATTCCATATAGTATAATCTTTATTTTTAACAGTATTTATGTTCTTTTCATTGTATATATTTATGGAAGTTTTAATGGACACTTCAACATCTTTTATTACACTATTGTATAAATTATCCAATTCATTATTTGTATTTTCCAATATACTATAATAAATATTAACCTTATCAGATGGTACCAAATCACATTCCTTCCGAAAATCTTGTAAAAATCGGAATATTAATTTACTCTGGTATTTATTATCCATAGCATCTGTAAATGTGTCGTCCATTAATAATATAAAATCCCCTTCTAAATGTGATAAATATTCGCTAGAATTATTAATTGTTTTAGTTATTACTAAATCAGTATAGTTGATATTATTATCCTTGACATTATCCCCTTGATTAAGATTATCCCCTTGATTAAGATTATCCCCTTGATTAAGATTATCCCCTTGATTGAGATTATCCCCTTGATTGAGATTGTCCCCCACATTACATTTAGAATAAACAATATTCTCTTTATTATGCACTATTTCATTAATCCTACTATCTGGTAAGTCGGCTAAAAAATCATTAAAAGGTAGCATTTGTTCTTTATACACTTTCCCCAATTTGGGATTAAGTTTTAGTGTATAAGTAACATAGCTGTCGATATCGGTTGAATATTCGATAGTCATAACATTTATCTCTGTTTGGAGATACTCCTCCAAACTTTTTAAATTATCTAAAACAGCCTGATTATTATTTATAATTATTACTTTATTCACTGGTTTTTTAAGTTCTCTTTTTAATTTAGTAGTCCTAATAATACGGGATATCTCAATAACATTATAAAGATATTCCATAGATTGTAATAAATCTTTATCACCTGACCATATTTTTTTTTCCATCTGTATTAAATGGACGCTTTCTTCCCCACCAACATAGGGAACTAATTTTTGATAAATAATTTCGGATAAAAATGGTGTAAATGGTGCCATTGTTATAATAATATGATATATACAATAGAAAAATACCGACAACGCCAAATAATCGCCATTATTAAACCTGTTCTTATTTAATTTTAAATACCAACGTGATAATTTATCAATTAATAATGTAATTCTATCTACCATATGATACAGTTCATACTTGCTCATATCTTTATGAATATCTTCTATAAATGTATTTGTATATTCTAATATCCAACAATCGATCGGATTTGTAATGCTAATTGGATCTTTTACAATATCCTTTGGTTTAAATTTACATTTATTATTTATCTCGTATAAATCGATCATTTGTAGGAGATATTTTACCATATTTAACATTAATATATGGACATTTTTAACAATATTTCTAACATCGTTTTCCTTGAATTTTAAATCACCCGCTCTTACAACTGGACCACTTATTAAATACAATCTGACCGCATCTGCCCCATATTTATCAAATATGTCATTAACAGGTGGATAATTTTTTTTACTTTTAGACATCTTTTGTCCATCTTTGGCGAGAACTAAACCATTCACAATCACATTTTTAAATGCTGGTTTATTAAATAATGCGGTAGATATAACCATTAATGTATAAAACCATCCCCTTGTTTGGTCGGTTCCTTCGGCAATAAAATCCGCTGGAAAAATATCATCTAAGTTGATACCTGGGTCACAATTTGGATATCCATGCTGAGCATATGGCATACTACCACTCTCAAACCAACAATCAAATACTTCTGGGACACGTCGTAAAACTCCTCTACCTTCTTTAGACGGTATTGTAATATGGTCTATAGAATGTTTATGAATATCGGTTATACTACCTCTTGGTAAATTGGCTAATTCCTCTAACTCTCCAACCGAACCTATACACACTATTTCCTCAAAATCGGAACTTATCCATATTGGTAAAGGAGTCCCCCAATATCTATTCCGCGATACGCACCAATCTATTGAATTTTCCAACCATTTGCCAAATTTATTATCTCTAATATGTCCTGGAACCCATTTAGTTTTAAGATTGTTTGCTATTATTTTATCTTTAAAATCTTCTACTCTTATAAACCACGAAGAAACAGCTTTATTAACCAATGGGGTATTTGAACGCCAACAAAATGGGTATTCGTGCATCTCTTGTTTATTTAGAAAAATAAGACCTCTCGCCTTTAAATTTTTTATTATTAATTTGTCGGCATCCTTAATATACACCCCCACATAATCAGCAACGTCTTCTGTAAATTTACCAGTTTCGTCCAGTGGACAAGGTGGTAATCTATCTTTATTAATAATGCCATTATCCTTACATACCCTGTAATCATCTTTACCAAATGCGGGGGCATTATGGACTAGACCTGTGCCACTACCAGATTCAACATACGAATCTGAGATTATTTTAAAGGATGTGTCTTTAAAAGTATCGTAGAAATAATCAAACAATGGTTCATACTCAATACCTACTAAATCACACCCCTTTATTTTTTTGATTATTTCATAGTCTGTTTTAGTTTTAAAATATTTATCTAAACAATCAGTGGCAATAATGTATGCGGTGTTGTCCACTTTAAATTGTATAAGAGAGTATTCTAGTTCAGGATTTACACAAATAGCTAGATTGGAAGGTAAAGTCCAAGGGGTTGTTGTCCACACTAATATATATGTATTGGGATATAATGGCGTTTTTACTTTACATTTAAACGTTAAAGATGGATCAGAAATATTTTTATAATTACTTGTGGCTTCAAAATTAGAGAGTGGGGTTGTGCACCCGGTTGAATAAGGCATCACTTTAACACCTTTATAAACCAAGCCTTTTTTATATAATTCGCTAAAAACCCACCACACACTCTCCATAAAGGACTTATCCATTGTTTTATAGTCATTGTCAAAATCAACCCATCGCCCCAAACGAGTGATTGTTTTCCGCCATTCTTCCCTATATTTTAATACTATTTTTCTACATTCATTATTATAATTACCTATACCATACTCTTTAACTTGTTGGGGAGTTTTTATATTTAATACCTTATCTATCTCATATTCTATAGGCAATCCATGCGTATCCCAGCCAAACCGACGTTCGACATAGTGACCATTTTGTGTTTTATATCTAGGTATAATATCTTTAATAGTGCTGGCAACTATGTGACCATAATGGGGCAACCCAGTGGCAAAAGGAGGACCATCATAGAATTTAAATTTGGGGTATATTTTTGTTTTTTCCAATGATTTTTTAAAAATATCTTTTTGATTCCATAAATTAATTATAGATTCTTCTGTCATAAAATCATTCATATTTATACAGTATAAATATTATCAATTAAATTTAATCAAATTTAATCAAATTGGCGTATTATCTATTCATTAGTCATTACTTTTTTAGTCATTACTTTTTTAGTCATTACTTTTAAGACTTTTTAGTGCCCAAATAAACCCCCGTAAAAAACAAAGCCCAAGTTTCGTGGTTGTTTATATCATCGTATTGAACGATTTTTCCAAGAAACGATAGATCTGAATTATTGGCGTGTCTGTGGTAATTGTGTCCTATAATTGTAATCGACATCGCTTTAGAATATTTTTGTAATGTGGTATTTTTAGTACCTAAATAGATTCCTGTAAAAAATAAAGCCCAAGTTTCATGGTTGGTTATATCATCGTATTGAAAGATTTTATCACTAAGTGATAGGTCTTCATTAGCATGTTTTAAATAATGATGTCCTACTATTATAATAGCTATTTCCTTCGAATATTTCCGTAATGTATCTAATAGTCCCATACGATACTATTAGATAAATAATTTTATCTATCTTTTTATTTAAACAATCCACATTAACACCGTTAACCAAGTGTAAATAATTACTAACAACATCTCTTATTATAGCATTGTCGTTTATTTTTGAGTTGTTCCATAGATACAAGGGCTGTATTTATCATTATTATCTTTAATTCTTCAGCTATAATAATAATTTTGTAATCTAGTTTAATTGAATCCAATTCTCTAAAGCAGATGCATCCGCCAATATATTTTAATTAAAAAGTATTAAAAGTTTATTTTTAAATTTATTTAGTTTTTTAGTATTTTTAGCATTTTTTGTAATATTATTTTTTTGATCCCGTAAAAGGGTTTTTCCTTTAAGATCCTTGTCTAATACATTTGGTAGTTGTCGAGGTTGAGTAATATTTAGAGTGATTTAAATCTCTACTTGTAGAAGGTGGAAAGATTTTATAATGTATCTGGAATGACCGACAATGTAGAAACCTCTAAAGATGGTATATCAAGACATTGTTGATATTTAAGAAACGAGACGATTCTTAGTTTTATTCTTTCATTTCAATGTTTAACCCTAAAAATAATAAAAGGGTATATTATATAAATATATATATATATGGGGTATAGATTGTCTTATTATAGTTCAATGATTCAAAATGATAAAATTGATAGATTTCGGAATAAACTAAAGAGACCATTTGTATTTAATACAACTGATACTATTGATAAATTATTTGTGGGAGTATATTCAACAAAAATATATAAGCAAAAAAAAAATTTTTTTGTTGATATAGTAAAAGGACTGGCCTATTTTGATGATGGAGGGAAGACAAAAAAATTTATTAATGCGGAGCTTGGTTATAAATTAAGATATAGTTTAAACGAGTTTAGTTTATTATATTCTATAGGAAGTTTGAACCTAAGTAGTAAAAAACCTAATTTTATATTTAATGATAATATAAGTATCGCGTATAAAAATATAGGTTTTGAATTTATACATTTTTCAGATTGGTTTTTAACAGATCAAAGGGATTATGATGTTCCCTATTCTATATCTATAACTATATAATAAAATTTTAGTTACTATATTTATTAAATAGTATTAGTATTTAATTAAAAAATAAGCTATATATTACAATAAGATAGTTTTGTTCCAATAAATATTATACGCCGGAAATCGGTTGGTATCTCCCATCTATATAATTAAATAATTAATTAATAATTTAAATTATTATATATTTATATTATATAAATGGGTTTTAAAATAATCAAAAGTCTAGGCAGTGCAGTGCTCTTTACAACACTATTAAATAAATCAAGCTATAAAAAAATAACCGATCAAAACTACATAGTTGAGTATAAACCTAAGAGTTTAAAATCAGACCGTCAGACTTTTCTTCAGAAGTTATTTTCAAAGGTTGGGCTGAATAAATCAGTTTCATCGGTTAATATAATTGCTATAGTAGTAGTTATGCTCGTGATTTTATGGTTTCTTTCAGGAGGGAGCAAGGATGGAGGGGGCAATGATGAAGACCTAGTACTAAGGCTAGGTACCGCATTGCCATTGACTGGTGACTTAGCTCGCATGGGTCCACCCACAGTTGCTGGTGCGACTCTAGCGATTAACGAGGTCAACGATGCCAAGAAGGGAATCAGAATTGACGTTATTTTTGGTGACTCTGGTGACCTTGATAACAAGGTTTACGACACTGAAATCCCACGTCTTCTAGACGGAGGTGTTCAGGCAATTATTGGTGCGGTATCCTCCGGTGTATCAGAAGCGTTCATCGACCGTGTTATTGCAAAGAATGTAATACTATTCTCACCAGGTAACACCAGCGCTGTTTTCAGTTCCTACGAGGACAAAGGACTGTACTTCCGTACCACTCCTTCAGATATACGTCACGGTCAAGTTCTCGGTGAGCTAATCGCTGAAGACGGTCACACGACTGTCTCCTTTATCGTTAGGAATAATCCGTATAGTCTTAGTATATACAGACCCTGCAAGGCTGCTTTAAAGGATGCTGGTGGAACGGTTACGATGGCAACCTTCGAAGCCAGTAACACCGATTTCAGCTACCAGATTAATAAGGCACTAGGCGTAAATCCAGACGCAATCGTTCTTATAACAGACCGCGCCAGCGAGGCAGAGCTAATTGTGTCTGAGATAATAAAAAGATCTTTCTCTAGTGAAAATCTTTACTTTGGTGGCTATAGTCTCTGGTTGAAGGTCGCACACGCCTCCCTTAAAGATGCTAAGGGTACTTTATCGGGAATAGACCCCAGAACCATTCCTAACTTCATTAAGAATCTTAAAAGCGCGATGAAAATACTCGACAATAAACCCGACTCGTGGTATCCAGACTATATTAAATACGGTGCCGAGACTTATGATGCAGTTATATTGCTTGCACTTGCTGCTCTAGAGGCGCGTAGCACCCAGGGTGTCAAGATGTCTAAGAAGCTTCGGGAAGTTTCTGGAGGTTCTGGAGGCGGAACCAAGTGCACCAGCTTTGCGGCGTGTGCTGACATTATCAACGCTGGTGGAACCGCAGACTATGACGGTCCATCGGGTAAGATTACCTTCAATGAATTTGGAGACCCAACAGACGGTAATATCCTGATCCGGCAGTTCAATAAAAACAACGTACTGTTTACCATTGACACGCCCCCAAAGTGAGGCAGCCAGCACGGGTACGTGCTCGAATACGTCTACGGTTTCACCGCTTACGATAGAGGCGGTGAGATCACCCAATCGATATACGAGAAGGGCACCGACCTCGTTTACCATGCTGTCTGCAATACTGGTAAACGAGGTCGGTGAAGCAGTTAAGACGTTCTCCATTAGACTGCTTTTACAATAATTATAAAATAGACCAGCTACAAACACCTTATTTAGTATGGTTATTTATTGATGCATTATAAATAATATTAGTATTTAATAAAAAAATAAACTATATATTACAATAAGATAGTTTTATTCCAATAAATATTATACGCTGGAAATCGGTTGGTATCCCCATCTATATCTAATCAATTTTGATACTTGATTCTAAATCATATGACTGATATAGAAAACTTAAAAGACAAGTAAATAAATTTAGGGTCAATTTAATTTTCTAGAATTAAATCAATAATTAAATCTAACTATATATATATGGGATTAAATAAATATATAGTTAGATTTGGACCACTTGTAATATCTAACTTATTTAGTTATATACAGAAGTATGATACTAGTTTTATTGATTCGTTAAATAAACCAAAATTATATCCTCCAGGTGCGTTGATTGGAATTATATGGACTGTATTATATTATAATATGGGTGTTGCATTAGAAAAAATATATTTTGATTATCCAGTAAGTAAAGAGAGAAATAAAGCTTTATTTTTATTTATTGTACAATATATTCTTAATCTTGCTTGGTCTCCAATATTTTTTAAAAATAAAAAATTTAAAACTGCTTTTATAGTTATTGTCGTTTTAATATTGGCTGTAATTTTAACATTAAAATCTTTTACTGAAATTGACCCATCTACTAAAAATTTACTAATACCTTATTTAATATGGTTATTTATTGCCGCCTATATAAATAAATATTTATTGGATAATAATCCAAAATATAACTTATAATATTATAATACAGGATACTATATTATAATATTATATAGTTCAGTGTCATATATAATTTATTGTAGAAGTATATTAAACTATTCAATAAAAATGTATGATATATTAATATATCATACCTTTGGGACTAAACAACAATTTAGTGGTTTAATTTATATCATCATACTTAATAAATGTTAAATTACTATCATTAAAAATAATATCCTAATTATAATTATAGATATTTAATCTATCTTTTTATTTAAATAATCTAGATTTACACCGTTAACCACGTGTAAATAATTGCTAACAACATCTCTTATTATAGCATTGTCGTTTATTTTTTGCATTGTTCCATAGATACAAGGGCTGTATTTATCATTATTATCTTTAATAATAGGCACTAATAATCTAATATCTTTTATAAATTGATTTAATATTTCAATCGTGTGGTATGATGTTAAACACATATGAAATCCATTTGGATTTTGTATTATATTTAAATCCCATTCCTTCTTTTTTAATTCTTCGGCTAATAGATTAATATTTATTTTATCCGAACTTATTGCCACTATACTTAATTTTGGATCGCCAATAATGTATAGTCCACTTATCTGGTTAATTTCGGCGATCAGATGATTTTTCATCGTCACTATCTTATTATAATTTGCTCGATAGGTATCATTTCCATAGGATAATAATGTAGCCCAAGTTAGCGCAACTACATTTCCTGAACGACTACCCGTAATAGTTGAAGTAGCGTAAATACCACCACTCCATTCTTCATCTATAAAATATTGATTTTCTAATATTTCTTTTTTACTATACATAATACAAGATGCCCCTTTTGGTGAATGTCCATATTTATGAAAATCCGCGGATATACTTGTTACTCCTTTAATGCTAAAATCATAATTAATTTCAGAATAATTTATTAGAAATGCCCCAATACACGCATCTACGTGTAATGGTATATTATATTTTAATGCTATTTGGGCTAATGAGTGTATAGGGTCAATAATACCCAAGTTGTAAGAAGGCGTGGATCCAACAATTAAAATAGTATTTTGATTGATTTTTGTTTCTAATTGTTCCGTATTAAATGTTCCGTCTATATTACACGGTATTGTAATTAATTTTATTTTAAAATATCCACATGCTTTATTAAAAGCACAATGCACTGTGGATGATACGATTATTTCTGGATTTTTAATATGTTTAAAATAATCTCTGTACGATTTACACGCCAATAATATACTTTCAGTTCCACCAGAAGTAAACACCCCACATACATTATCTTTTCCATTAAATAATTTAATCATCATAGATACAAGGTTATTTTCCATTAACCGTATGCTTGGAAAAACGTTTGTATGTAATGGGTTACTTTTGTTGAAATATAAATAAAGTTTATTATGTAAAAGGTCTAATGTATGATTTTTAGCATAGACTGAACCAGAAACTCTACCATTTCTAAAATCATAACTATATTTTTGTTTCATATTCGTAAAATACTCTACTATTTTATCTTCTGTAATACTATTATCTGGTAAATTAGAAAAAGATATTAATTCTTTAATTTCATTATTAAAATCCGATTTAATCGTTTTAATAACTTTATGGGTTTCATCGTCTATCTTACCCTTGATGTAAGGTATTTTTTTGATGTTATATTTTAAACTGTTTTTAGCTAAAATGAGTGATTTTAGCAATAATTTAAATAAAAATACATATCCAAATATTTTAACAACTGGAGTGTTTCTCCAATTGTGTAAAAATTTCATTATTATTTTAATATATTCCATATAGTATAGATTTTTAAGTATTTTTTAAGTATATTTTAAGTATATTTAATTATAAAAAATATATTTCGTTTATACTTAAAAATATTTTTAAAAATCTATACTATATGGAAGAAACATTTGATAAAATTATAGATCCCGAAACAAATATGAATGTTCCAGTAGAATCTAAAGTTGGACAACAGGTTATTAAAAACTATTTAGAATGTTTAAAGAATGGTCCAGATTCGTCCAAGATAGTATCTACTAAAATGTATTACAAACCAAAAAAAACAATTGTAAAAACTCCTGCTAAAATTCAAACAGTTCAGGGTAGTATTAGGGGTATGTGTCCAAAATGTGACAATAATGTCTACAGCACACAAGAACGTGTTAAAAGTGGTGGTAAATATTACCACGATAAGTGTTTTAATCAATAATTATTATATAAATAATGATTTCATATAATAATTTCATATAATAATTTCATATAGTTCTTTAGCCGTAATTCTTTGTTCTGGATTAATTTTAAAAATCCCAATAAATATTTTTTCAAGTTTAGTATATAAAGCGTCGCTTATTGTATATTGGGTTTTTAAAGTGTGTAATAATGAGAGCACAGCATTATTTATAGTTTGTTCTAATTTTATAGGATTATTGTTCATAAAGATATCTTGGGCATTGGCACTAAAAAAATTTTTACCAATAAATAGTAGATAAATAATAACCCCAATTGCCCAGATATCACTTTTTTTCCCAAATTTATACTGTAATAGTTCGGGAGGTGAAAATTGCGCTGAAGCCATTTGTGCCGATAAACTTTTTGAAGTATTATCTGTAAATTTTTTAGCTGCCCCAAAATCTATTATAACAAAATCTATTTTATAAATTTTCCCGTCTTTATATTCTATAGTATTCACTAAAATATTATCTGGTTTTAAATCTAAATGAGCAATATTATTTTTATGAATTATGTAAATGGTCGATATCAAATTAAATATAATTTGGACAACCGTATTTATACTATAATATTTGGGATTAGAATTTAGCACATCTTTTAATGATTGTTTATAACGTTGGTGTATAGAGTATTCTTGCAAGGTATTGCTGGTTGGATTATATATTTTACCATAATCTATAACATTACCAATATGTTTAGATTTTAGACACAATTCATACTGAATTTTAATACCTTTTAATTCAGAAATTATACTATCTCCAACACTGTTTTCATTGGATATTCTAATAATAAATTTATTTTCAGTCCGATCATTTTTTTTTAAAGAGAAACTATAAATATCATTAAAACTTCCATTGTTTATTTTCTTTTTTAAATATATTGTTTTTAAACGATTTGATATGTAGGACTTCACCTCTACATATTTTTTATCATTTAGAACCATTGTATCTAACATATTTTCGACAGTTTTTACCATTATTATAATATATATATTAAATTTAAATTTGGTATTTAAATTTATTATTTAATCAGGGTATTTAAATAGGGTATTTAAATTTATTATTTAATCAGGGTATTTAATTATGGTATTTAAATAGGGTATTTAAATTTATTATTTAATCAGGGTATTTAATTATGGTATTTAAATAGGGTATTTAATTATGGTATTTAAATAGGGTATTTAATTATGGTATTTAAATTTGATAATATAAATTTGATATATAAATTTAATTAATATAAATAAAATAATGACAGAAACCTTTCTTTTAATTGATACTAGTTATACTATATTTTATAGATTTTTCGCAACAAAGCGATGGTATTCTTTTGCTCATTCAGATGATAAATTTGATGAAGATTATAATTGGTCTGAAAATGAACTATTTAAGACGATGTTTAATAAAAAATATTTTGATTCCTTTTCCAATTTTATAAATACACACACTATACAAAAAGATCACATAATATTTGTTAAAGATTGTCCTCGAAAAGACATTTGGAGAAATAAATATTATGATAAGTATAAATCTAACAGGGCTTCAAATAATTCTATAGGACATTTTTTCAACACTACGTATAAACTTATAAATGACGCCGAACACAAATTAATCGAATTTGATACATTAGAGGCAGATGATTGTATATACCTTACTAAACAATATATACAAAAGAAACATCCTAATAGTAAAATTATCGTCATAACAAGTGACGAAGATTTACTACAACTTATTGACGAAAACACGTTACTCTATAATTTACAAAATAAATGTTTAAATATCAAATCTACTGGTGATCGTAAATTAGATTTAGAACTGAAGATTATTTGTGGAGATAAATCGGATAATATTAATCCTTGTTTTTCGAGGTGTGGGCGTAAAACAGCATTGAAATTATATAATAATAATTCTTTATTATTAGATAAATTTAGACAATTCCCAGAATCATTAAATATATATTCCTTAAATAAGATTCTGATCGATTTAGAAAATATACCAGAAGATTTAGTTAAAGCATTTAATGTGTATATAAAGGAAATAAATTTATAACGATTGGCAACAAGGTTGCTTCCCAGTCATTCCTTTAGTTCTCATTTTCATTTTCATTTTCATTCTCATTCCTTTAGTTAATAGTCCTCCATTCAATACACTATCTGATACAGCATTTAAATGTTTAATACCCAATATATTTTTTCTTTCTTCTAGATTTTTAGTTATGTAATTATCATATATTTTTTCAGCTAGTTTTTTAAAAAGAATATCCACATTTTCCCCTGTTTTTGAACTTGTTTCTAAATAATCTATCGTATTATTTTTACAAAAAATATTCACTTCATTATAACTTATAGTTCTTATATGACCAAGATCAATTTTATTACCCGATATTATAATTTGAGTATCAGGTGAACAATAATAGTTAATATCGTCTATCCATCGAGTTAATGATTCATAACTTTTTAAATTTGTTATATCATATACAAGTATAACACCAGCAGCATCTTTATAATATGAACGTGTTATCGACCTAAAACATTCTTGTCCAGCTGTATCCCAAATCTGTAATTTAATATGATTTTTATGCCCATTCTTTTCAAACTCTATATTTCTAATAGCAAAATCAACCCCTATAGTCATTGTATATGAATTATTAAAAATTCTCCCAGTTACTCTATTTAATAAAGCGGATTTTCCAGTATTTGCATTCCCAATAACGATAATCTTAAATACTAAATTGTTTAATACGGTTGTCATTACTATATATATATATATTATAAATTCAGATTATTAAATTTCCTTTTTCCTTTTTCCTTTCCTTTCCTTTCCTTTCCTAGATAACTATTTGTATTTGTCCTAGATTTATTTATTTATTTAATAATATATATATTTATTATTTTATTATCATTCATTATATTACGTAAAATTTCTTGAAAATGTGTTGTTACCATACCCCCAAGTATACCTATTGTTTTAATACTCATAGTAATATATAATTATTTAAATATTAAATAATATTTATTTAAATATGTATGGACAATATAATATTCCAAACCGAGATACTTTAATTAATTTTGATATAGGACAACCCTCAACTGATTTTTTACCACTAGATTTAATTAAAATTGGAACCGCTAATATTAATACAATCGAAGATCAAACACTATTACAATATGGAGATATTAAAGGCTATTTTGGTTTTAGAAAAGATCTATCTAATTTTTTAACAAAGGCTTATAGTAAAGATGTAAACCCCGACAATTTATTAATAACAAATGGTATAACAGGCGCCTTGTCCTTAATTTGTTCTTTATTTACAGACAGTGAAACTATTGTTTATGTGGAAGAACCTACTTATTTTTTAGTCATAAATATATTTAAAAATTTTAAATTAACTATAGTATCAATACCTATTCGAGAAGATGGTATTGATATTGATATATTGGAGGAGGAATTGGATAAAACAAGTGCTCCTAAAATGTTGTATACAATACCTGCTTTTCATAACCCAACTGGGTACACCATGTCGAATGATAAGCGTGAAAGGTTAGGTATATTATCAAATAAACATAATCTGCTTGTAGTAGCAGATGAAGCTTATCATCTGCTCTATTTCAATGAGGTAGATAAACCTAAAATGCCATTGACTTATTATGGGGATAATATTATTTCATTGGGGTCATTTTCAAAAATTTTAGCCCCATCCTTACGTTTAGGCTGGATACACACAAACTCTAAATCTATAATGGATAAAATTGTTAATTGTGGACAATTAGATAGTGGAGGGGGTATAAGTCCATTTGTTAGTGCAATTGTCCACCCATTGATTATAACAGATTCATTAGAAAAGCATATTAAATTTCTAAGACAAGAACTTAAACAACGCTGTGATATATTGTGTAAAACATTAAAAAATACGGACCCCGAATTAACATTTAATATACCTAAGGGTGGGTATTTTTTATGGGCTGATTTAAACCTAAACTCAAATAATTTAATTGATTTATTCTCGACATTTAAGGTAAAATTTAATCCAGGAGACAAATTTACGGTTAATGGAACTTGCGAAAACTTCATACGTTTAAGTTTTTCTTGTTATGGTCTGGCTGATATTCAATTAGGTGCTGAAAGATTGTTGAAAATGATTAAGAGTTATACAAGTAATATCAATCTCTATAATGTGGCAGTTTTAGGTTATAGGGGGCATCTTGGGAGCGAAATTGTAAAATGTTTAAAAAAAGATAAAGCGATAGCAAGAATTACTTGTATAGGTAGAGAACTAACATATAAATCGGGAAATAAAAATGATGTAATTATAGATGTGTCAACACCGGTTGGTACTGAAAACCTTTTAAACTATCTTTTAGATAATGAAATATATGTCCCGGTTGTTATTGGAACAACAGGAGATCTTCCCAATGTCCTTATCAAAAAATATAGTGAATTTGCGTCAATATCACTAGTCCCAAATTTTTCACTAGGGATTTCTGTGTTAACAAATTTTAATAAACTAATTACGCGTGATGATTGGGATATAGAGATATGCGAGCGACATCATACTAGGAAGCGGGATCGCCCCAGTGGAACAGCACTACTAATAAAAGAGTGTATGGGAGGGGAAGGGGAAGTGAGAGGGGAAAAAAAAAGAGACATACCCATAAATAGTATTAGGGAAGGGGATACATTGGGTGAACACAAACTTACATTAACAAATGGCTATGAAAAATTAGAATTAAATCATTCGATAATTGATTATAGAGTGTTTGGGATGGGGTGCGTAAATTTTATTAAACAACAATTGAATAGAAATCCTGGTATTCACACCCTTAAAAATCATGGAAATGAATCGCGGGTAAGTTTAAATAGGGAAACCGAATTTTATAAATATAGTGTATGTGGAAACATACTTATTATGATTGAACAAAAACACATTGTAAATGTTGATTTGGAAGATTTTGTTATAAAAATTTGTGATAAAGATGTTGGTGTGGGAGCGGATGGAGTTATATTATATACTAATGAAAAAGAAAATAATTGGAGTTATTATAATCAGGATGGCAGTTTAGCAGATTTTTGTGGTAACGGTGCTCTCTGTTTAACGTATCATTATTTAACCGAATCCGAACTGTTAAATGTTCAATTTAAAAATAATTATGGAATAGTTACCAAGGGGCTATTAGATCGCGACGAAATATCTATTACATTGAATCCAATTGTTACAACTTTAAAACTTGAATTTATAGATACATTAGTTAAGCTTTTGCTTACATACCGGAATAACCGCTATGGACTCATCTTTAAACAAGCATATATGGTAGGCGTTCCACATATTATTATAGAAACAAAGTTATTGTCTAGTATAAATATTAATCTATTTATGACTTATTTGGTGACAAACAGCCCTCTCTTTTTAGATTATAATATCAATTTTATTAATTCGAATGATAATTATATTGATATACGAACCTATGAGCGAGGGGTTTATCGGGAAACCGGATCGTGTGGAAGTGGTAGTATAGCAGTAGCTTATTATTATAAGGAAAGGTATCAAAATTCGATTAAAATAAGAACCATAGGGGGGAAAAATGTGCGGGTTATTTTTACTGAAAATGAAATTACACTTTCCAGTGATGTAAAACAATTATTTAAGGGGTTATATAAATATATATAACTATAAATATATGATTGATTTCCCAAGTATTAAAAAATAATTGATAAACGAATTAATTTTCCAAGTGTCAAGGGTCTTTACTTGGATCAACTGGATGAAAAATTAGATATTATAAATCCGCAAATAATTTATCGGGTTTTTAGGCATTGCTTTCAAAATATGTAAGTTTGGTATATTCTACCACCCTAATACCTTTTCTTATTTTTATAAATAATAATATTAGTATAGTGCTAATATTATTATTATATTATAATATAATAGTAAAACCAATTATAATTCAGGTCTAAAACTACAAGCAATTTTATAAAATATATCTCTAACTTTAAAACGGTCCTCCGCAGTATAATAGAATATTTCTGTACTGTTATTTTCAAATTCTATGCTTGGAACAGTTTTTAAACTTGTATATAAACTATTTTCTATAGAGTACTTTTGTTGGTTATGATCATTTTCTACCATTAACATACCATCAATATTAAATTCTTCATAACAAACCAATTCATACCCCTCACATAAAACAGCTCCATTAAATCTTTTTGTTAAAGACTGTTCTGTAATTCCAAATTTACTTTTTATCTTTCCATTATATAGAGGAATTTTTCTATCTGATTGATTATTTTTTTTTATACTTAGATATATGGATGCTTTCTGAATTATAAAATCAATACCCTCTACCTGATTGGTAATCTCTAATATATTTGAAGGCTGTATTTCATCGTTATTCACTATTTCATCGTTATTCACTATTTCATCGTTATTCACTATTTCATCGTCGTTAACTATTTCATCGTCGACTATTACTTCGTTAACTACTTCGTTAACTATTTCATCGTTGACTATTTCATTGTTAATTATTTCATTGTTAATTATTTCATTACCAAGACTATCACTTACTATAGGTAGTGTTGTTACAAGATTCGCAGTAACTGTGATATTTTCAATAGATGCGGTTTCATTATCTATTATTGTGGTTGGTATATTGGTAGATTCCGGTTCTATAGTAATGGGACTTGGTTTAGTTTTATATTTTTCTATAGATGTAATCTTCTCTAATAAGGCTTTTTGTTCCAAATTATAAAATACTTTATTGCTAGTATCACTTGAATAAGATCCTTCGTGTCGCTTTTGGAGTTGATACATCATGTCTGTAAAATTATTGGAAAGTGCATTATTTATATTTTTATTGTAATTCATACCAATAAGTTTATTAATTAATTTAGATTCATAATCCAAACGATGATAGGTATAGTTTTGACTCCCATTATTCCGACGTTTTAAATAAGAAATACTGTCATACATTCTTCCTAATCGAAATATTTCAATTAATCCCCCACTGTAATTTGAACCATCAGTAGTATCTTCACACCAATAGGTGGATGTAGAATTAAACGTTAATTTTAATTCTACGTTTTCAATTAATGTTTTAAATTCAGATTCAGACAGTTTATTTATATGGGATTTGATTTCTAATTCCGTATCATATTTATAATAAGTTGTTATTCCAGTATAATTTAAGGTCTTTATTGCTGCTACAAAATTGTTATCTTCTGACTGATAATTCACCAAATATACCGTAGATAATTTAGAAAGAGGTTTACATTTTGGATCGGATAGATAATTTATTTTAGGTTCGGCTTTTTTACTATTTACCAAAATAGTTACATTGTTTTTTTGAATTATATCCGAATAACAATCCGCAATATTTTGGGATATCTGTGCGGTTAAATCATCCTCATTTATTTTACCCAATGCTTCTGAACGAATACCCGAAATAGATATTTTGGAGCCTTGTTTATAACAATGTTGACGTTCATAATCTATTTGCGTAATTTCGTGCCATTCAGATGGTTCATAACTTTTATCTGGATTCTTATTCATAGCCATTTTATTAAAATCGAAACCCACTTTGTAAAAAAGACTTGCCCCAGTATCATCTAAAATTTTAGTATAAACCTGGAATGAATTTCCTAAAAACATTGCGGCTAATTTAAGACCCATACCAAATTCAGATGTTTCTTCATCCTCCATATGTCCAGCACGAATATGAGCCATATTAAATGGATTGGATTCTCCTTCATTTTTTAAATTTTCAAATCCACCTTGATAATCATCGTAAAAATTAATGGTATAAAGTCGATCAGATTCTACATTGAATTCTGTTTCTACCTTAATATTTTTACATTTATTGATTATATTATCTAAAATATCACTTGTAGCACGTTTAAATGTATATCCAGATGCTCTTGCTTGTTTTAATGTACCTTTAAATGGTGGAACTCCTATTTTGGGAAAATGACTCATTTATGTGTTGTAAATTTGCACATAAATAAATCAAATTAATAATTACAAATGAATATTTATATTAAAATATAACATTATAGTATATTATATAATGTTACATTTTGTTGTTATTGCTTTAATAAGTGGGGGTATTGCTAGTTCAGCTGGGATAACATTGTGGTATGGGTATAAAACATATGTAACAAACAGACACACCCGGGGATACATTCAGATACCTCCCATTATTGATATAATTCCAAATATACGAAATCCGACTATACATCGTGTAGATTATAATTCACTGAGGTTACGTCCAAATTCTATCCCTATCCCTATCCCTATCCCTATCCCTAGGCCTAGCAATATTCTAGAACGAAATGAAGATGTTCCACCCAAATATGAAGATATTGATTTAATTTAGTTGTATTACTATAATAATTATGTCTAATTTGGTGTATAATAATGCTTTCCCTAGAGTCCCCCTATCACTTCAAACGATTTAATTTAATAAAGATTCTATATTTTTAATTTTTCTTTCTAAAAAACGTATGTAATTTGTATTACTATAATAATTATGTCGTTGTTTTTTAAGCATATTATATTCTATTTTGGTTATATTTGGCGATGATAATGCCTTAAAATCTGTTTCTCCACCTTTACGAGCATTTAACTCATTTGTATAATTTATAAGATGTATTTTTAATACACTATATTCATGTTTTCTTGAGTTTAATACCATTATTATATAATAATATATAATTCTTTAAATATTTATATACTCGATAAAATTAAACTTAAATGTCAAAACGTTTAAGTTAGAAACAATAGACTTAACATTATTCTATGCTGAAAATGTATTAAATGAAATTTTTATAGAGTATTAACTAATTTAGTTAATTATATTTGTATATATTATAATGATTGTGTATCTGATTGGTTTATTGAATATGTATTTATTTATGAATGGTTGTTCGACAGCACCTGACCTAGAAGAATCTGAGTAGTTGATTTTGACAAGGAGTTGCCCCATCCCAGCTGTCCTCAGCAGAATTTCAATTCAATTGATGTTAGTTTAAGTTAGAAACAATAGACTTAACATTATTCTATGCTGAAAATGTATTAAATGAAATTTTTATACAGTATTATCTAATTTTAGTTAATTAAAATTAACTAAAATTTCAAATAATTATATTTGTATATATTATAATGATTGTGTATCTGATTGGTTTATTGAATATGTATTTATTTATGAATGGTTGTTCGCGCGCCGAAGGTCCTGCTGGTGCTGCTGGTCCTGCTGGTCCTGCTGGTCCTACTGGTCCCGCTGGTGCTGATGGTGCTTGAGGCTTTTAGTATCTTCGACAAAAAGTCTCGATGAGTCCATAATAGAGAGTCCATAATAGAGAGTCCATAATAGAAGAGGGTTCCCACCAATTATATTAACCAATCTGCTATAGGGTTTAACATAACCATAATAATATAAAATCAATACTATTTAAAATAGTATTGATTTTATTTAAATTTGATATATATTCCGATTTTAAAATTAAACTTAAATGTCAAAAACGTTTAAGTTAGAAACAATAGACCCAACATTATTCTATGTAGAAGATGTATTAAACGATAATGCCTGTTTTTATAGAGCATTTGCTAATTCCCTTAATTATAATTGTCAAGATATAGAAGATAATAAATTATTGGTAAATTGCGATCAATTAAAATCAATTGACGAAGTATATGAACATCTAGAATGGGGATATGATGGTGAACAACAGGAAGTATTAGCCAGACATCTTCAAAAATTAGCATATAATTGGATTTTGGAAAACGTATCCAAAAAATTAGAGGAATACGATATGTCAATAGATACGATGATTCTTTTAACGCATGATATAGATATTGATGAATATATACATCGCTATAAATATTTTGCTGGAGATACCGTAATTACTAAAATAAATACAGGGAAGGTATATAAATCTGGGGTAAATAAAGGCAAATCAAAATTTTATAATGAAGAATTAGAAGATCGATGGGGGGGGACGCCTGAACAAATTGCATTAAGCGAACATTATAATATACCTATTATAATATTAACATCCCAAAAATATGATGAGAAAAAAAACAAAATTATCACTGGGAAAATAAGAAAAAATAAACCAGAGAAAAATGTGCGTTTTAGATTGGTTCAAATTATTGGAGAACGGTTCCTTTCAACAACATTGCCAATATATATACTTTGGAAAAAAACCAATACATTAGGACACTACATGAGTTTATACGCTAAATCGCCAAACACATCTATTTACTAATACTAAAATTAAAATAATCGTTTACTATAATAATGGATATAACCATATTTAAATAGGCTGATATTAGCCACAATGGAACATTATTAATATCAGGATTTTTATATTTTAATACAGGTATAACTTTGTATGATATGATAAATGATTCTGCTAAAATAGTAGCTAAAGAGAAAATAATCCACGTATATACTAAACTCTTTTTATCTTTTAATTCTTTTTTTGATACTAATAAATAAATACTTAATAATATAACTGTAATGGGAATACACCATGATGTTTCTATAAAATATATTAAACTAAGCGTATTTATAATAAGTAATATTAATTTTAATGTATTATCATAATTATTTTTTGTATAAAATTGAATAAATTTACTATACATTATAATTACTATATTATAATTATAATAATTATAATAATTATAATATTAAAAAATATGATTTATTTATATTATAATTAATCGAATAAATGTCTTTTTGTAGTGTTAAAATTGTAAAAAAATTTAAAATTATTAAAAAGTCTACCAATATAACATTAAATAGTAGTAATGATATTAATAGGGATACTAGCCTAGATATTAAAAAATTACTTATGGGGAAAGATAAGGCACCTATTAAAGAGAAACCTATAAATAATCAAACTGTTGAATTAATAGTAAGAAAAATAGATAATCCTGACACTGAGAAACAGTTTGATCTTTATAAAGAGTTAGAAGTTGGCCCAGGAAAAAGCCCAGAAGTTGCTCCTGACGTTGACCCAGAAAAAAACCTGGAAGTTGAACCAGAAGTTGACCCAGAAAAAAACCCAGAAGTTGACACAGATAGTATACCTGACGATCATTATATTGGTTTGATATTTATAAGAGGCTACTGTATCAATAAAGAGAATATTCCAAAATCTAAGAAAACTATATTTATTAATAAAACACAGATATATGCTAAATTGGGTTCGATCCCCATTATTAAATTAGACCAGGATTTAATAAGTGAAAATTTTAAATATAAAAAACATATTCGGAAAATAGCTAATGACGAGTATTTAATAAAAAATAAATATATCTCGAGCATAAAATTATTTCAAACTTATGGAAATTACCATATTTATGGAATAATTGTTAATAATACTAAATCTTTATCCAATGGCCTAACAATTAATAACTCTGATAATTTGGATTATTCTTGGGATACTATTTTAGATTTTTATTATAAAGAAAAGGAGAACTTAGAACCAACACAGGCGGAGATATACACGAATCTTAATAATAGTAAACATATAAATCGCGCTTATAAAAATATAGACCCGAATCTACCAGACTATATAAATAATTACACTATTTATTATAAGCATATTTTAGAAATGCTTAAAGGTGTTGAACAATAAGGGTGTATCTTATGTATTACTTCCTAACAACCCCACCGATAAATCAAATAATCCATATAATCCCGTATTATCTCTGCGTAATCCGTGAATAGTTGGATTCCAATTAGGTAAAATATTTTTTCTTTCTAGATTCATAGTGTTGTAGTGTTTAATATCAGAATGCTCTAATGATGTTTTATCTAATAATAATAATTCTACATCACTATTATTATTATTATATTTATTAATGTAATTTAAATGTTTATTATCCATATTATCGACTATAATTTCGGCTACTAATCTTAATTGTTTATTATCTTTTATACTATTAATAAAAAAATCTAATCTAAGTTTAAAGTTATTGTCTACATCTAAATCGATCAATACTGTGTTGTATTCCATAATAATAAATTGTTTTTCAGTTAATTTATTTAAAGTATCTATTAAAGGTTGGATTACACAACCGACTTTTGTCTTAATCCGTGTTGTTATTGTTCCAGGAATAAATCGAACACTTTTACTCACATTTTTAAACAAGTATTTTTCCAGCGAATTATTATTCATAGTCTGTAACGCATCGTCCATTAATAATAGTATTTTTTCTTGTGGATTGTGGTAGTAATCTATGGTTATTTTCGTATTATACCTGGTGTATAATAAAAACGATATTAATACTATAATAAAAGTTATTATTAGAAACATTTATTATAGTGTTAGAAATTATTTAATTAATATTTTTAATAATATAGAAATTATTATTAATTGACCTATATTTTCCAATGGTTTAACCCCTGATACTATTTTTACTAGATATGTGTTCCACAGCCATTTACCTAATAATAGTCGCAATAATTGTATAATGATAGCACTTAACACCAGCCCCAGTATTTGATATTTGGATATTACATCCATATTCTCTTTATTTTCACCTTGTGCTATAACATCACTGTTCAACAAAACTCTAAATACAAATGGCTCAATAATATTTCGCATATATATTATTGGACAAGAAAAAATATTTTAATATTTACATTTAGATATTTTAATATTTACATATTATAACATTTACTTCTAGAACATTTAATTAATCGCTGTCTGACAAAAATCCACTGGGTTCCGCATTCATATTGGATCTACTCGATCCCGATTTCATCGATTCTGATTTCCCCGATTCTGATTTCCCTGATTCTGACTTGTTTGTATCTATAACTAAATCATTCGAATTTGTTTTTTCCTCCAATGATTTACTTGATTTTTCAAGATCTGCCTTTATTTTTTTGTAGTGTTCCACACGCACGGTCCAACCTTTAGCATCAGGAGTCCACCAACCCTTATATTTTTTTATAATATCTTTTTTATCAAAAGTATCTCCTGTAATAATACACCCATTAGGATGTTGCGTTAATACAATATTTCCAGTTTTAATACTAATATTTTTAATAGGGTCTTGAACTGATTGTTTTTTTATAATAATCTTGCGCTTAGGCTCATTGTCTCCACCCCCTCTTTCTATTTTTTTTAATCTAGATTCGACTGTATCCAATCGTTTTAAAATTTCAGACAGTTGTTTTTCCATTATAATGTAACAAGGTATTATCATACATTGTTATATCAAATTTATTTAAATTCGTATTATTTAATCATAAAATTCTTTTCTTACTATATTCCCTATTTTATTATAATCATTTGTCGATTTCTCTAATACACCACATAATTCTTCTTGCCGTTTACTTAATGTTTTATTTTTACATTTCACACTCATGTCCTTAAAACTGTCTTTAATATTTATTAAACGTATTTTATAATAACTGTACAATAACACGCCTTGGACAATAATAATGATTATAAACCAACTACTAAATACTATTTTTTTTATAATACTGACTGAAAGCGCAACTACCGCTATAAGAATAAAAATGAAAATGAAATATTTTGAATAATTATTGTTTGAAGCAAACAATAATTCATTTAATACTTTTGGGATATAAAGAATATTATTTATTTCCATTATATTATAATATATAATATAATTAATAGTTTAATTTAATTATTAAACTATTAATTAAATATTTTATCCAATAGGTAGAACACATTTCACAACCAGATTGCTTATGCTGAACACATTTCGCAATCGGATTGCTTATCAGGTTCTATAGTAAATTGCTGGGCTCGAGCAACAGATTTAGTTCTTAAATAATACATACCCGTTTTTAACCCCTTTGAAAACGCATACATATGCATACTAGAAAGTTTGTTAAAATCAGGATTTTTAAGGAAGAGATTTAGACTTTGTGATTGACACACATAAATCCCCCGGTCGGCCGATTGGTCTATAATTACTTTTTGCGAAATATCCCAAGCAGTTTTATACAATTTCTTAATACTATCGGGTATAATTTCAATGTTCTGAACAGTCCCCCCAGCTTGAATAATTCGATTTTTAAGAGCATCATCCCATAATTCTAATTTTATTAGATCATTTAATAAATATTTATTTACAACAACAAATGTTCCAGCCAAAACACTTCTAGAAAATATGTTTGATGTAATAGGTTCTATACACTCATTATTACCCAATATTTGACTAGTAGATGCGGTCGGCATAGGGGCTACTAATAAACTGTTCCTAATACCGTTTTCTATAATTTCATTGCGTAAACTGTCCCAATCAAATTCGATCTCTGGAACTCTTTCCAATGGCTGTTTATCCCACATATCAAATTGAAACAACCCTTTAGATAATGGACTTCCTTCGAAAGAGGAATAAGAACCCAGATATTTATCCTCTCGTTCAACTAAATCGCTATTTTTATATAATTCCTCATCCACACACAGTATCGAATTTTCTAATTCTATTAATTTTTTTTCTTCTATAGCCGCATTATCCATTACAGTTTTTGGAGAACCTGTTTTCCATTTATATATATTTCGGATGTTTTCGGTATATTCATTTGCTTTTACATACGGTGTATTTATTTTTTTCCTTAATTCTTTTATGTTTACCATCGTTTCTTTCCTCACCTTACATATGGATAATGACTCCTCCAATGAGGCGTAATAAATAGTAGCAAATATCTGTTTATTAAGTAATGATGCTCCTTCCGAATCGAATGGAACACACATTTGAAAATATACATCTGCTAAACCCTGAACCCCTAATCCGATTGGTCGGTGTAATTTGTTGGAATAACGCGTTTCTGGGACTGGGTAATGATTTATATCTATTATTCTATTTAAATTATACGTTAATATACGCACTGTTTTATATAATTTTTTAAAATTAAAGGTAGATTTAAAAGTCATCATTAAATCATCAAACCCACCTACATAGGATTCCTTTGTCCCGGATTCCTTTGTCCCGGGATCCTTTGTCCTGGAATCCTTTGCCCCGGGATCCTTCGCCCCCAATTTATATTTAATAAATATTTGTGGAACAGTTTTAATGTCAATATTGGGTGGCATCATTTCATCTAAAATAGATCTCTTTTCTATAAAATCTAATTCGGTATAATTAATATTTAAATTTTTAAGATATGTTTTTGCATATTTACAAAATTTACAATCTGGATTTGTAAACACCGTCACCGTTTCTATAGTAGAATAATCATAAGGTTCTATGAATGACGGAAGTCCTATAGATCCCAACGTACAACAAGCATATTGCTTCTCATCCGAATATTCTATAATTTCGGTGCATAAATTTGAACTTTTAATTGTCCCTAGATTTTGTTGATTCGATTTTTTGTTACAAGCATCTTTGTATAATATGTAGGGTGTCCCTGTTTCTATTTGTGATATTATAATTTTCTCCCACAAATCCACTGCTTTTATTTTTTTAATAACATATTTTGGGTCATTCTCATACTGCGTATACAATTTCACAAATTCATCGCCATATGTATCATTTAATCCTTTAGCTTGATTAGGGCACATTAATGTCCACATCCCATTATTTCTAACCCGTTCCATAAATAGATCCGATAACCATAAAGCATAAAATAAATCTCGCGCTCGCGCTTCTTCATCGCCGTGATTTTTCTTCGCATCTAAAAATTTCTCTATATCTGCGTGCCAAGCAGATAAATACAGTGCGATAGACCCATTTCGCTTACCAGACTGATTAATATGTTTTGCCACACTATTAAATACTTTTAACATTGGTAGAACGCCATTACTTTTTCCATTTGTGCTTTTAATATACGAATTGTAAGATCTTATGCTGTGCGCCCATACACCAATACCTCCAGCCCATTTGGAGATCTTCGCACAATCGCTCAAGCACTTATATATCCCATCAACAGAATCCTCCATTCCTAAAAGAAAACAACTTAATAATTGGGGGTATTCAGTCCCACTGTGAAATAATGTGGGGGTGGCGTGAATAAAATGTTTTTGTGACATGTAGTGGTACGTTTCGAGCACCTTTTCAATATTATTACCATGAATTCCTAGAGAAACTCTCATAATCAAATGTTGGATACGTTCTATAATTACACCATTTATATTAATTAAATAGGCTTTTTCCAAGGTTTTAAAGCCAAAATAATCAAATAAAAAATCATTCTCATAGTTAATTGCCGAATTAAGTTTTTCCTTATTGTCTAATATAATTGTATAAATATCGTTTGAAATCAATGGATTATGTTCTCCAAATTTATCTTTATTATTGTAGAGAATATAAGCGGTTTCAGAATATGAAGGGGACGTTAATTTCTGATTATTAGATATAATCAGTCTAGACCCCAAAACACCATACTCTGGATGGGCGGTTATTTGAGAAGCACAGATTTGTGCGGCTAATTCGTCTAACTTAAATGTTTCTATACCAGAATATAATTGTGATATTACTTTTTGTGATATAGGGATAATATCAATACCTTCCAATTTAGGTTCTTTATCCGATAAAGATTGTAACCTCCACAAAATCTTATCAAAGGATACTTTTTGATAAGAACCATTTCGCTTTTTAACATTCATATTAATTATACTATTCATATTATCTCTAATATAATAATATAGTAATTTGATTTTATATTATTGTATTGTATTAAAGAAAAAGCCATTAGAATAACGGTTATTACTTAACAGTTACAGTAAAAGTTTGTTTGGGCGAATCCATCAAAGCATGATTGACCCAAATGTAATGGTTGGATTACCCATCCAGTCTGTAGATGGGTTAATGAAATATAATTTCAACGCTAATCCCAGATTACTTCTTAGGTGGTTAGGCAGTATGAAACTTACATCATAGCGGTAAAAGGTCTCTTCGGCCTCACTAGCGTCGTTTGCGCCATTATTACCATAGCCGTAAAATAAAGATACTGTATTATAATCCTCGCCTAGTTCTAATTTAGGCGTTCCTGTCACCTGATACAGAAAATCTCCCTTGCGTTTTCTACACTTGTTGACGCTAATGTTCTACAATAAATGATTGGTAGCTGTTGATTAGACTTAACTTCTAATAACACTTTTATGTTAATTTTTATGACCATACTTTTACTGTCATAGATGTAGCACTTGATGGAAGAACTTGTAAGCTATTGAACGTATCTGGGACAGTAGTTAGATAATTAGTCCATTCTGCATCCAACCCTAAAACCCAGTCAGAATCTGAAAATTTCTGAATAAATACCGACGGTCCCTCATATAAGTTCCGACCTTGAGTAAAAAGTTCTCCACTACTAAATTGTCAGTAGCACCCTGTTGGCGTATACACTTTCACTAAAAGCCAGCGTCACCTTGCGTTTAAGTTCAGTACGATAATGGTGCGAAGAACATTCTTATTTTGTGATGAGCTCTTGCATCCATTCGTAAAAATTGGTTAATAAAAATCATATAATTTCAAACATTTATATTATATATATAATATAAATTTCACTTAATAAGCCAATTGTCTTTTTATTCCGCGATAAATATATTTAATTATACATTATCTCAAATATATTTTTTAGAAAAATTATATTAAAGAAATTAATGGGGGTATTATTTTTAAAATTTATTATTATATAGACCCAATATTAATTAATACGGTTGATGTATTTGAAAAAATATAACCTTCAGTTGTATTATTTGTATACTTGACATCGTACTTGAATGAAAATGTTTCACCTTGGGTTGGGGTATAAAGTAATTCATCTGACGATATATACCCAGTAGTTACAGTTTGATTATTAACGGCATCCACCAATATACCATTACCTACAATGTTGGATATAACATAATTTAAACTTACATCTACAAAACAATTACCATTCAATGTAATTACATTATCAGTACTATTTTCTATTACTGAATAAGTAATATCAGTAGTCCATGGAGTTTTTGGATTATTATAGACATCTGCTTCAGAGTAATTCACACTATAACCCAAATCGTGTAACAACCCAATGGTTATTTTACTTAATGGCATATCAAAATTAAAATTTTCAGCCCATCCAGTCATAAGTTCTTGATCTAATCCAGGATGCAATTTACCACCTATATACCGGTCATTTGTAGTAACACTACCTTCTGTACCTTCTTCCAAATGAGAATTAGCTGTACCACCCCCGCCATTATCTTCTATAGGTATTCCTACTAATGATGTATCATTAAAAACCGTACGATATTCACTTAGAGCATTTATACCACTATAATACATTCGACTAGTACCATCATCTTCTAAATGTGTTTCTACTGGTGCTGATACATCAGTCAAAGTCCATAAATTACCAATACCTAGTAAATGACCTACTTCATGTAATGTTGTATAATATAGAAGAGAAAGACCTGATGGTTTAATGTCAGTACTCAAACCAGATATATACGCTGAGTTAATAGTAAACTTACCTGAATACGGAAATAAATTGGTTCCATATGATGTATTATACAATGAAGTTGTCCCTGTTGTATAATTTGATGGGTTATAAACTGTTGTAAGACGTGCGCTCCCCAATGTTGAGTCACCTAATGAATTAATAGCAACCTCTACATATAATTTGAAATTAGTTCCCAATGATTCATTTGAAACGCCATTTATAACAGAATCCCATTTAGTAAAGGATGTTAACATTATATTTTTATAATTATTGAAATCTGTTTCATTTATAGTTGCTGTATTTGTAAATGTAACCTCAAAATGATCAAATATTTCTGGCTCAGGTTCAGGTTCAGGTTCTGGTTCAGGTTCTGATTCAGGTTCTGGTTCTGGTTCAGGTTCAGGTTCTGGTTCAGGTTCTGGTTCAGGTTCTGGTTCAGGTTCTGCTTCAGGTTCTGGTTCTGCTTCAGGTTCAGGTTCTGCTTCTGCTTCTGGTTCTGGTTCTGGTTCTGGTTCAGGTTCAGGTTCTGGTTCTGGTTCAGGTTCTGCTTCAGGTTCAGGTTCTGGTTCAGGTTCAGGTTCAGGTTCAGGTTCTGGTTCTGGTTCTGGTTCAGGTTCTGCTTCAGGTTCAGGTTCTGGTTCA